>Ga0116231_10013868_pt1 | contig 11092 bp, 6 predicted proteins | sample S1TSphgellanicum_2_FD_89695 | JGI IMG/M metagenome (GOLD analysis project Ga0116231, IMG submission 89695) | Host-associated microbial communities from peat moss isolated from Minnesota, USA - S1T2_Fd - Sphagnum magellanicum MG | ecosystem: Host-associated > Plants > Peat moss > Unclassified...
ATCTGGTATTGCAAACAGGGACGGGAGCGATTGGCGAAGTAACTATCTTCGCAATTGCGCAGGCGGAACAATTTCTGCATCTGCCCAAGCGTCTCGCGTACTGCTCCGGCCGACGGGTACGGTCCGAAGAAGCGCCCTGCCTGTTTGCGCGAGCCCCGGTAGAATCGTATCGACGGATACTCATGATTCGTCGTCAAGTGCAGGAAAGGAAAGCTTTTGTCATCCCGCAGCACGACGTTGAATCGAGGTCTGTAGCGCTTGATGAGATTCAATTCGAGCAGCAGTGCATCCGTCTCCGACGGTGTGATCGTGACCTCCATCGTGGCGGTCTTGGCGATCAAGGCCTGCACCTTGGGCTGCACGTTGCTCGGTTGAAAATAGGAACCCACGCGACTCTTGAGGCTGCGGGCCTTGCCCACGTACAACACCTCGCCGCTGGCATCGAGCATGCGGTAAACCCCGGGACGCGAGGGAAGGCTGTCGACGAACGACTTGGGGTCGAACTGCAGCGAGTTATCTTGGAGTGCGTCGACGTTCATGGGGCCGCGAGCTGCACGGCGCGGCTCACGACCGCAGCGAACATGGCAGCGGTCAGTCGCCGCGTCTGAGTGTTGTAACGGCTGCAATGGTAGGAGTCGACGAGCACTCGATCGTCGCTCAAGCGGTGTTCCGCGGCGTGACCGAACCGGAAGGCACCCGCCTTCAGACCGTGCGCCCGAAGCACCGCCGCGTGTGCGATCAGGCCCAGGGCAAGGATGACGCGCACACCTGGGCTTGCCGCGAGTTCTGCCTTGAGAAAGCCGTTACAGGTTCGGATCTCGACCGGCAGCGGCTTATTGTCGGGCGGCAGGCATTTGACGGCGTTGGTGATACGGGCGCCGCGTAAGCAGAGGCCGTCATCGACCGACACCGACGCGGGTCCGCTCGCAAGACCCTGATCGTACAAGGTTTGATACAGGAGGATTCCGGCGAAATCGCCCGTGAACGGCCTCCCCGAGCGATTGGCACCGTGCTTGCCGGGGGCGAGGCCCGTGATCAGGAGGCGCGCATGGGGGTCACCGAACGACGGTACGGGCTTGCAGAAGTACGCGGGATGTTCGCGGCGCACGTCATCCAGGAAACCGGCGAGTCGCGGACAGCGTCGGCAGCCGGGATCGTAGGCGGTATTCATGGGGAAGATATTTCAACACGAGAATCAAAAAACGGGCTACGAGGAGTTCCCTCGTAGCCCGCCATAGATCGCGCCTGGACTTTGGACTAACCCGAGCGCAACCCAACCTACGGCTCGGCGTCGAAGACGAGCCACTTGACCGGCACCCGATTGCATGATCGCCACCCGCTGCCAAACGCGCAATTCATGCGAAACGTCGGGCGGGTGAGGACGAGCGGCAGAATAGCACCTGGGGCAGGCCAGGCAAGCCGGGATTCAAAAACCGCCGGCCAGAAGTTAGATAGAGCGTGAACTTTTTATTATAAGATACTGATAAATATATGTAAATTAATGTGATCGGAGATTCTCAGCTGAGTCGCGGTGCGCGTCGATCGGCGCCGGCGCGCTGCGCAATGCGCATCGCCAGCTCGAGGGACTGTTCGGCGTTGAGACGCGGGTCGACCTGGGTCTTGTAGGCCCGCGCGAGGTCCCCCTCGGTCAGCCCCCGGGCACCGCCAATACATTCGGTCACGTCCTCTCCCGTGAGTTCGATATGCACTCCTCCCAATGCCGAACCACAGGCCTCGTGAATCCGAAAGGCGGCCTCGACCTCGGACAAAATGTTGTCGAACCGCCGTGTCTTGATGCCGCCCGACGTCGTCTCGGTGTTCCCGTGCATCGGATCGCAGATCCACAGAACCTGTGAGCCCGTGGCGCGTACCGCTTCGATGGCCTCGGGCAGGCGTTGCTCGATGTCCTTGGCGCCAAAGCGATGGATCAAGGTCAGGCGCCCGGCTTGATTCTGTGGATTCAAGACCTGCACGAGTTCCTGCAACCACGCGACGCTCATGCCGACGCCGACCTTGACGCCGATCGGGTTGGCGATGCCCCGACAGTATTCGACGTGGGCCCCGCCGAGCGCGGCGGTGCGCATGCCGATCCACGGCATGTGCGTGGACAAGTTGTACCAGCGCTTCTGACGCTCGATGTAACGGGTCTGCGCCTGTTCCGAACGCAGATGCAGGGCTTCGTGACTCGTATAAAAGTCCCCGCGGGTCGCCGCATGCACGCGCTGACCGCTCATCGATTCGAAAAACTCCAGGGATTCGGCGATCGAGTCGACGATCTTCTGATAGGCCGTGCGCAGCGGCGCGTCGCGCAGAAACCCGAGGTCCCAATACTCCGGGTGATGCAGATCGGCGAAGCCGCCGTCGATCAGTGCTCGCACGAAGTTCAAGGTCAATGCCGCGCGTTCGTAGCCGCGCAACAGCAGCTCCGGATCCGGCTCGCGCTCCAGCGGCGTGAAGCCGGGACGGTTGACGTTGTCCCCGCGATAGCACGGCAAGGTCACGCCGTCGCGGGTCTCCGTGTCCGTGGATCGCGGCTTTGCGTACTGGCCGGCAAAGCGCCCGACGCGGATCACCGGCTTCTTGAGTCCTTGCAACAACACGAGACTCATTTGCAGCAGGATCTTGAGACGCCTCGCGATGTTGTCGGACTCGCAGTCCTCGAAGCTCTCGGCGCAGTCGCCACCCTGCAGCAGGAACGCCTCGCCGCGTTGTGCCTGCGCAAGCTTGGAGCGCAGGGCTTCGATCTCCCACGACACGACCAAGGGCGGCAGACGGCTCAAGGCGGCGATCGTGCGCTCGAGTGCGTCGAGATCGCCGTATTTGGGCTGCTGGGCGGCGGGAAGACTCTGCCAGCTCGCGGGATGCCAGTTCGTGAGTTTGGCGCTTTGCGACATAGCCGCCGATGGTAGCGTTGTCCGGGATCCCGAGTCAAAATGCCGGCCCCGCATCACAGACACCCCGAACGCCACCGAGACCGATCATGCCCGATGCTTCGCCCCCCTCTCTGTCTTCCGCCGCCGTCGCCGCCAGCGACGCGCTCATCGCGGCGATCTTCACCGCGCTCGATCTTGCGCCCGTGAACGCCGGCGCCTGGTCGGGCACGCTCGGCTGGAGCACGACGGCCGAGGGTCCGGTGCTCGACTGTCTGAATCCTGCGACCGGCGGGAAACTCGCGAGCGTGCATGCCGCGACCCTCGCCGCTTACGAACAGATCCTGCAAGACGCGGTCGCGGCCGCCGCGGCATGGCGCCGCGTGCCTGCTCCGAAACGCGGCGAGGTGATCCGACTCATGGCCGACGAACTGCGCACGCACCAGGACGCCCTCGGCAGTCTGGTGTCGCTCGAGACCGGTAAGATCAAGGCCGAGGGCGATGGCGAAGTCCAGGAAATGATCGACATCGCCGATTTCGCCGTCGGCCAGGCGCGCATGCTCTACGGCCGGACGATGCACTCGGAACGACCGCAACATCGGATGTACGAGCAGTGGCATCCGCTCGGCGTCGTCGGGGTCATCTCGGCGTACAATTTTCCGGTCGCGGTCTGGTCCTGGAACGCGTTTCTTGCCGCCATCGCAGGCAATGCAACGGTCTGGAAGCCCTCGCCGAAGACTGCGTTGTGTTCGATCGCCGTCCAGAAGCTGTGCAACCGGGTCCTCGAGCGGCAGGGTCTGCCGCCGATCTTCCAGATGTTCATCGATGCCGGCACCGAACTCGCGACGCGTTTCGTCGATGATCGGCGCGTCGCGTTGGTGTCGTTCACCGGGTCGACGGAGGTCGGGCGCGGCGTCGGCGCCCGGGTCGCCGCGCGATTGGGCAAGAGCCTGCTGGAACTCGGCGGCAACAATGCGATCATCGTGGAGGCAAGCGCGAACCTCGATCTGGTCGTTCCGGCTGTCGTGTTCGGCGCCGTCGGCACGGCCGGCCAGCGCTGCACGACGACGCGGCGCGTCTACGTCGAGGAGTCGCGGATCACGGAACTGCAACGCCGCCTCGTCGACGCCTATGCACAGATTCGCATCGGTGATCCGCTCGATCCCGGCACGCTGATGGGTCCCTTGATCGATGGCGGTTCGGTTACGCGCTTTCGTGCAGCCATCGAAGCGGCGCTCGCACAGGGCGGCGAGTTGCTGCACGGCGGACGCGTGCTCGACCGACCCGGTCATTTCGTCGAGCCTGCCCTGATCCGCGCCCATGCCGGCATGCCGATCGTGCTGACCGAGACGTTCGCGCCGATCCTCTATTTGATTGCCTGCCGGTCGTTCGACGAAGCGGTCGAGTTGCAGAATTCAGCGGCGCATGGCCTCTCCTCGGCCGTCTTCACGGACCGTCTGCAGATTGCGGAGCGCTTCTTGAGCGCGGACGGCAGCGACTGCGGCATCGCCAACGTCAATCTCGGCACGTCGGGGGCCGAGGTCGGAGGGGCCTTCGGCGGTGAGAAGGATACCGGTGGCGGCCGCGAGTCTGGCTCCGATGCCTGGAAGGCCTATATGCGCCGCCAGACGACGACGATCAACTGGAGTTCGGCACTGCCGTTGGCGCAAGGCATCCGCTTCACCGTCTGAGCCAGTCCTCGATCTCGACCGCCTGCTCCGTGAGGCGGACGCTCGACACCGGCCGCGTGGTCTTGAGGTCCTGGGCGTAGAGCGACACGCGGTATTCCTCGACCGAGCGGCACAGTTGGTCGAACTGCGGCAACCAGCGCAGTTCGCTCGACAACTGCGCCTCGATCGCGCGGCACCGCCGGGTCCAGAGCGCGAGTTCGGCCGCGATCTGCGCAGGCTCGCTGCCGCGGCTTGCGAGGCGCTGCCAGCGTCGTGCTTCGGCCTTCACGTAGCGCGGCAACTGTTCGAGTTCCTCGCCGGCCGCCCAGGCGCGCGCCCGCGCGTCGAGAAGCTGCCGCAGGTGGTTCACGCTCTCCTCGGCCAGCGCTTGCAGGCCCGCTCGGGTCCCGCCCTCGATCAGGCGGCGTGTCGCGCGCGCCTCGCTGAACGCGGTCGTGGCGCGGCCGATCAGATCCGCAAGCACGGCATCGAGGCGCCGACGAGCCGCCGCGAGCGCCGCATCGAAATCCGCGCGAGTGCGCGGACCGCGGCCGTCCGGCCAGCATGCGCGGCGGAACGTCTGCTGAAGGAGCCGCTCGATCAATTGCGCACCGCGCAGATACGGACTCGCGGCGAGCATCAGGGCTGCGTCGGCCGCGACGATTGCCGCAAGGTCGCGCGCGACGCGGGAGAGCACGCGCCGCGCGAGCACGGTCACGCCCTCGAGATGCTCCCGCTCCGCCTCCGCCGCCGACCAGTGAAAGCGCAGTTGCACCGCCTCCCCGTCGCGCGTCAGACCGGGATACACGATGACCTCGCCGTCGGTGACCGCCAATGCCGTCGTGGCGGGCAAGGTCTCGAGCTCGAAGCGCTGCCAGGACTGGGGGTGTTCCGCGGCCGCGCGCGCCTCGAGCTCCCGGCGCGCCCGCGCAGCCGTCTCCCGCCGTAGCGGTGCGAGCCGGGTACCGTGGGCGATCGTGCCGCTCGCATCGCCGACGAGCAGCCGCGGAATCAGATACGCGGGTGCGGCGGCGGGGTCGAGGCGCAGCAGCGTCGGTGGCACGCCGAACTCTTGCTGCAGCCACGTGCATAACTTCTCGGCATCGAGAGGGGCCGTCCGGTGCGCTGCGACGAAGCGCGCCGCCGTCTCCGCCATCGGGATCAGGCGGCGCCGCGCCTCCTTGGGCAGACTACGCAGCAGCGCCTCGACGCGCGGCACCGCGAACCCGGGCACGGCGGCGTCGATCTCGTTCTGCGTGAGGCCCGGCAGCGCCAACAGCGGCAGACAAAGGTTCGCGCCATCCACAGGTTCACCCGGTGCGAACCGGTAGTCGACCGACACCGTCACCGTGCCGAACTGCACGCGGTCGGGAAACGCGGCCAACGCCGCCGGATCGGGTTCACGCACGTAGAGGTCCCGCTCCGTGAGCTGCAGCGCCGCCTGCAGTGCCGCGGATCGATGCCGCGTGAAATGCTCGAGCGTCGCCGAGCTCGAGACCTGACGCGGCAGCAAGCCCGCGTAGAACTCGACCAGTGCTTCGGGCGCGATCAGCAGGTCGCGCGTACGCAACCGGTCCTCGACGCGTTGGGCGGCGGCGATCGCCGCGTCATTGTCGCGCAGCCACTCAGGCCGCCGCTGCAGGCGCCGGTAGACCAGCGCCTCGCGTGCGAAGATGAGCCGCGCCGCTTCCGGTGCGATCGGTCCGTAATTCACGAGCCGGTCCGCGCGCAGGATCAAACCCAGAAAGATGACGCGCTCGCGGGCGCAGACTTCCTCCCGAGCCTCGTTCCAGTCGGGTTCGAGGTACTCGCGCTTGACGAGGTGCGGCGCCGCCGCTTCGATCCAGTGGGGCTGAATCTCGGCAACCCGGCGCGCATAGACGCGCGACGTTTCGACGATGTGCGTCGCCATGACCCAACGCGGTTTGCGGCGTTTCAGCGACGATCCGGGCATGAGATGGAAACGCACGCCGTGCGGGCCTTGATAGACGCCCTCCTCGCCGAGCACGCCCACCATCGTGCAAAATCCGGCGAGCAACGCTCGGTGCACGGCGCTGTAGCTCGCCGCGTTGGAACCGGCCACGATGCCGAGTTCCGCCGCGCGATCCTTGATCTGCGCGTAGACGTTGTCCCATTCGGACAGGCGCTGCAGCGACAGTTGCCGGCCCTGGCACCAACGCCGCAGCTCGCGGCGCGAGCCCTCCCGAGCGCGCCGGTAGCCACGCCAGAGTCGCACCAGGCCGGAGAATTCCGATCGCGGATCCTCGAAGGCAGCGGCCTCGGCAGGATCCTCGAGTTCCGCCGCAAGCCTGGCGCCCGGACGCGCGAGGCGCGGGTCCGGCACGGACAATCCCGCGCAGAGGGCGAGAAGCTCCCCTTCGGCATGGAACCGCCTGCTCTCGAGCAGCGCGCGTGCGAGGCGGGGATCGAGCGGCAAGCGCGCCATGGCGCGGCCGCGCGGCGTGATGGCGCGCGCAGCATCGAGGGCGCCGAGTTCCTGGAGCAGCCGATAACCGTCGTGCAGGGCCCTCCCATCCGGGGCATCGATGAACGGAAACTCTTCCGCGGCGCCGAGGCCGTCCGCCGCCAGCCGCAGCAGCAGCGCGGCTAAGTTGGTGCGCAGGATTTCCGGTTCCGTGTGCGGAGCGCGCTCGAGATAGTCGACTTCGGTGTAGAGCCGTAAGCACAGCCCCGGGCCCAAGCGGCCACAGCGGCCTTTGCGCTGCTCCGCGCTCGCCCGCGAGATCGGTTCGATCGGCAGCCGCTGCAGCCGATTGCGGACGCTGTAGCGGCTCACGCGCGCGAGTCCGGAATCGATCACCGCCCTGATACCAGGAACGGTGATCGAGGTTTCCGCCACGTTGGTCGCGAGGACGATCCGACGCCGATCGCCCCGCTCGAAAATCCCCGCCTGTTGCTCCCAGGCCAGGCGCGAATGCAGCGGCACGATGTCGACGCCGCGCAGTTCGCGTTCCAGCAATTCCCCGACGTCACGGATCTCCCGCTCCCCGGGCAGGAACACGAGTGCGTCGCCCATCGCGACATCACCGGGCTCGGTCTCGATTTCCCGACATGCCTCGAGGACCGCGGCCGGCAGGTCCGGCTCCTCGCCGTCCGGTGCCGCCGCCCGGTAACGCACCTCGACCGGAAACCCGCGTCCCGCGACGGTCAGGACCGGCGCGTCGTCGAAGAAGCGCGCGACGCGTTCGACCTCGAGCGTCGCCGACGTCACGATCACCTTGAGTTCCGGGCGCCGGCGCAGCACGCCGCGCAGCACCCCGAGCAGCAAGTCGATGTTGAGCGTGCGTTCGTGCGCCTCGTCGACGATGATCGTGTCGTAGCGCCGCAGCAGGGGATCGGCGGAAAGCTCCGTGAGCAGCAAACCGTCGGTCATGAGCACGAGCCGCGTGGCTGCCGAGACGCGGTCGGCAAAGCGCACGCGAAACCCCACCGTGCCGCCCGGCTCCTGGCAGAGTTCCGCCGCGATCCGCCCGGCGAGCGCACGTGCGGCAATGCGCCGCGGTTGCGTGTGGGCAATGAGCCCCTCGATGCCACGCCCGAGTTCGAGACAGTATTGCGGCAGCTGGGTGCTCTTGCCGGATCCCGTATCACCCGCCACGATGAGGACGGGGTGCACACGCAGCAGCTCGAGAATCTCCGGATGGCGCGCCGTGATCGGCAACGCGGGGTCGAATTTGAACGTCAGCGGGGCTGCGCCGCGCGCGCTCCTGCGGGCGGCCGACGGCGCCTGCATCGCCCTCATTCGCTCCGCTTCATCTCTTGCCAGAGCCGCTCCTGGGCAACGAGCCCGAGGCTCTCGAACGGTGTGCCGCGCTCGGCCGCGAGCGCTTCCATGCCGCGGAAGCGCCGTTCGAATTTCGCGTTGGCGGCCCGCAGCGCCGCCTCGGCATCGACCTCGAGTTTGCGCGCAAGATTGGTCGCCGCGAACAGCAGATCGCCGAGCTCCTCGATGACGCGCGCCGACGGCCCCGGCTGCGCCGACGGCCCCGGCTGCGCAGGCGGCGCGGTCTGCGCAGGCGGCCTGGGGTGCGCAGGCGGCGCCGGCGTGGCGTTTGCGGCCAGCAGCGCCCGAATCTCGGTGAGTTCCTCGGCGACCTTGTCGGCGGCGTCGCCGGCAGTGTCGAAATCGAAGCCGACCCGCGCCGCGCGCTTGGAGAGCTTATGAGCGCGCATCAGCGCGGGCAAGGCCCGCGGCACGTCGTCGAGGTGACCGACGGGACGCGGATCGCGGCGGACGGCCGCGTGCTCGCGGCGCTCGGCGGCCTTGATGTCCTCCCAGATCGCGACTTGTTCACTCGCCGTGAGCGGGGTAGGACCGGCGCTCGGCAGCGCGGTCGTGGCCGGCGGCTCGAGGACGAGGGTCGGATGGCGGCGAATCAATTTGCGGCAGATCGCGGCGGCGACGCCGTCGAAGTCGAACAGGCCCTGTTCGCTCGCGATCTGTGCCTGGAAGACCACCTGAAACAGCAGATCGCCGAGTTCATCGCACAGCGCCTGCGCGTCGGCGCGCTCGACCGCATCGGCGACCTCGTAGGCCTCCTCGATGGTATGCGGTGCAATCGTCGCGGCCGTCTGCTCGCGGTCCCACGGGCAGCCGTCGGGTGCGCGCAGCCGCTGCATGATCGTCAGCAAACGCTGCAAATTCGTGCTCATGGGGTCGCCGCGGCGATGGCCAGGAGGCGGCGGCGCAGTGTCATCAGCATGTTGGCGGTAGCCCCCCAAATACGGTGGTTGCGATAGGGAATTTCGAAGGTGTCGAGATCGATGCTGCCGATCCGTCGCCGCAGCGGCCGATGATTCGCGGCGTCGAAGAGAAAGCTCAAAGGCACCTCGAATGCGTCGTGGACTTCGGCCGCATCGAGCTGCAAGTCGTAGTCGGTTCGCACGAATCCGACGACCGGGGTCACGCGAAAGCCGGTCATGATGCGCTGGTCGGGCAGGTACCCGGCGAAGTCGACCCGATCGGCTGCGAGCCCGATCTCCTCCCAGGCCTCGCGCAGAGCCGCGGCCCAGGCATCGGTATCGCCCTGCTCGATGCGGCCACCCGGGAAGCTGATCTGCCCCGCATGATCCTTCAGCGCGGCAGACCGTTCGGTCAGCAGCACCGTGAATCCCTCGCTGCGCTCGACCAGGGGGACGAGGACCGCGGCCGGCACCACGCGGTCCGGCATCATGGCCCGACAGCGTGCCTGTAGTTCGGGGGTGGGCTGCGCGACCCAGTACATTGGTTCATCCAGATCGATGGGTCGCGGTTCGAGGGATGCCAGGATGTCGCTTCGCGAGTACGCCCGCGCCGAGGCGGTCAAGCCGGCGCCCCCGGCCCGCCGATGCCGCCCACGGTGAGCCGGCCCGGGTCGAGCAGACGGCGCAACTCGTCGGCGCCTAAGTCCGTCATCTCCGCCGCCACCTCGAGAATGGGACGATTCTCAGCGTAGGCCCGCTTCGCGATCGCGGCACCCCGATCGTAGCCGATCACCGGATTCAGCGCCGTCACGAGAATCGGGTTACGGGCCAGCGCCGCTTCGAGCCGCCCATGATTGACCACGAGGCCGGCGATCGCGTGATCGGCGAGATTGTGAACCGCAATCGCCAGCAGCTCGATGCTTTGCACCAGATTGTAGGCGATGACGGGCAGCATCACATTGAGCTGAAAGTTCCCCGACTGGCCGGCGAGCGTGATCGTGGCATCGTTGCCGATGACCTGCGCCGCGATCATGGCACAGGCCTCGGGCACCACGGGATTGACCTTGCCGGGCATGATGCTGCTGCCGGGCTGCAGCGCCGGCAGCGAGACTTCCGCAAGGCCCGCGAGCGGCCCGCTGTTCATCCAGCGAAGGTCGTTCGCGATCTTCATGACGCTCACGGCAACGACCTTCAATTGGCCGGACAGCTCGACCGCGGTGTCCTGGCACGACAGCGCCTCGAAATAATCCTCGGCAGCCTCGAAGCGCAGGCCCGTCGCAGCCGCAAGATGGCGCGCAACGACCGGCCCGAAGTCACGGCGTGCGTTGATGCCGGTGCCCACGGCCGTGCCGCCGAGTGCGAGCCTGAGGAGACGGGGCAGCACCGACTCGAGCCGCCTGGCGCCGTGCGCTATCTGTGTCCGCCAACCGCCCCATTCCTGGGCCAGCGTGAGCGGCATGGCGTCCATCAAGTGGGTTCGGCCGGTCTTCACGGCCGCGCCGTCGGAGGCGATGCGCCGCTCCAAGACAGCGGTCAAATGCGCGAGTGCCGGCAGCAACCGCTCGGACAGGATCAGCGCCGCCGCCACATGGATCGCCGTCGGAATCACGTCATTGCTGCTTTGCCCCCGGTTTACGTGATCGTTCGGATGGACCGCGACGCCGGCGAGGCGCGTCGCCAGCGTCGCGATGACCTCGTTCGCGTTCATGTTGCTGCTCGTGCCCGAGCCAGTCTGAAACACATCGACGGGAAACTGGTCGTCATGCACCCCGTCGGCCACCGCATGCCCGGCCGACTGGATCGCCGCCGATAGCGCGGGAGCGAGATCGCCGAACTCCTCGTTGGCCG
>Ga0116231_10013869_pt1 | contig 11092 bp, 5 predicted proteins | sample S1TSphgellanicum_2_FD_89695 | JGI IMG/M metagenome (GOLD analysis project Ga0116231, IMG submission 89695) | Host-associated microbial communities from peat moss isolated from Minnesota, USA - S1T2_Fd - Sphagnum magellanicum MG | ecosystem: Host-associated > Plants > Peat moss > Unclassified...
CACGCACGATGTGGTCTATGTGGCTACCGAAGCGAACACCGTGTACGCGATCGATCCGGTCCACCTCAGCATCCTGACGAAGCGAAATCTCGGCACCGCCGTGGCCAATCCCGTCGGCTCGGGAATCACCCATGTTGGCATCACCAGCACGCCGGTCATCGACACCACCAAAGGGGTCATGTACGTCGTCGCCTATGTAGAGGCCGCCACCGGTCCGCAATATCAATTACACATGCTGTCTTTGACGAGCCTCGCCGACGTCGTTCCGGCGGTCACGGTTGCCGCTACCGCGACGCTCAGCAATGGCGCCTCATGGCCGTTCAATGCGACCTATCAGCGACAGCGTCCGGCGCTGCTCGAGACCGGCGGCCTGATCGTGGTCGCTTTCGGTTCCTTCGGCGACTTGTATGCGAACCTGTCGCGCGGCTGGATACTCACCTATGACGCGGCCACCCTGGCGCTCAACACCTCGGGTATCGACGTGCTCGACAAACTCGGCACGTCGGCGGGCGGCGTGTTCCTGGCCTCGGTGTGGATGTCAGGCTCCGGTCCGGCGGCCGATGAGAATGGCGACGTTTACTTCAGCACCGGCAACTCGGACCCGGGCAGTTATGACGGCATCGACGACATCCAGGAAAGCGTCGTCAAGATCGCGCCCACGGATGCACAGCTGCTCAGCCTGTACACGCCCGAAGCGGTGGAAACCTACGACATTGACGACACCGATGTGGGGTCCGGCGGTGTTCTGCTCCTCCCGGATCCGAACAAGCGAGTCGGTGCGATCCTTTCGAAGGACGGCCTGTTGCGCGTCTTCGACCGCGACGATCTCGGCGGCGAGAACGACGCGGCGCTCGCCACCAGCACGCCCGCGGATCCGTGCTGGTGCTCCCTGAGTTATTTCAATGATGGCCAGGATCGCCTCGTGAGCTCGGGCAACGAAACCTTGCGGGTGTTCAGCTGGCAAACCGGCGCCTATCCGGCGCTGATAGCGCAGGGAACGGCGCAGATGCCAGGCGGCCCCTCTCCCGGAGCCGTGACCTCCGTTTCCGCCGGCGGAACGAGCAATGCGATCATTTGGGTCGTGCCACGGCCCTTGTCCTGGGGTACTCCGGGCGTCAATCTGAATCTCATGGCGTTCCAGGCAACACCGGTCAATGGCGTACTGCCGCTCCTGTACCTCGCGCCCGCGGGCAGTTGGTTTTACGGTGCGAATGGCGGCGGCGAGAGCAATGATGCACCGCCCACGGTTGCGAACGGCCGGGTCTACGTGGTTTCCTATGGCCAGTTGACGATATTCGGGTTCGGCGGCGTGCGCTGACCGAGCCGAGAGCACATCCCGTCAACCAGGGAGGTCTGCATGCGCGATCCGAATCGACGATTCGCCGTTCCGTCGCTGGGCGCGGCACTGCTGGCTGCGGCATCGATCTGCGCCCTCGGCGCGTGCGGTGAGGAAGGCGACGCGAACCACCGGATCAACGGCGATGTGCAAATCAAGACCGGTGATGCCGCAAGGAGCGCGGATTCGGTCAATGGCTCGATCAGCATCGACGACGGTGCGAGTGTCGCCGACGCCCATACCGTCAACGGCTCGATCACCGTGGGCGCCAAGGCCACCGGCGCATCGCTGCGCACCGTCAACGGGGCGGTCAGGGTCGGCCCGGCGGCGCAGCTGAGCGGTTCCGTCACGACGGTCAACGGCGACGTCAGCGTGCAGCAAGGCGCGATCGTCGCCGGGACGATTACGAACGTGAACGGCGCGATCGAACTCAATGGCGCGCAGGTCGGCGGCGGCCTCAAGTCCGCGAACGCCGATATCACGATCAACGGAAATTCGCACGTTGCAGGCGGCATCACGGTGGCGAAGCCGGGCAACGGTCTTTTGTCCGCTAGCGCCCGTCTGCCGCGCATCCAGATCGGACCGGGCGCAACGGTGTTGGGCGAATTGCATTTCGAGCGTCCCGTGAAGCTCTATGTAAGCGATCAGGCGACCATCGGCACGGTCGTCGGCGCAACGGCCGTTCGGTTCACGGGCGACAAACCGGCCGAGTGACCCGGACCGCCAATGCCTGACTCCCTCCGCTGGCGACGCGCGATCGTCATCGTCGCCTTGTTGCTTGCGATCGCCGCGTTTCCCTTGCTCATCCGAGTCGATGCGGAACTCGACGCCGCCGCCCGTTTGAGCGGCAGCGAATCGGCGCGCGTCGCGGATGCCTTGAAGGATCGGTTCCACTCGCCCTATACGCAAATTGCGCTGTTGCACATGAGCGGTGTCCCGACGCCACGCTCGGCGGATGGCCGCCGGATCCTCAGCAACCTGTCGCAGGCGCTGCGCGCGAGCGCGGGTGTGCAAGGCATCACCTCCTATCTCGACCGCGAGGACGCACTGTTCGTGGGCGAGGACGGCAGCGCGCTGCTGGTCGTCGGTTTGCGCGGATCGCAGGGGTCCGCACCAGCCCTGATGGCGGACCTGCGCGAGAGGACAGACGCCCTGCAAAGCCGCTTGCGGGCGCAGTACCCGGCGGCGGCGTTGCAATGGACCGGCGAGGCGGTCGTCAACGCCGACATCCGGCGCACGAGCGCCGCTGAAACGCGCGCGGCGGAGCTGCGCGTGCTGCCGCTGACCGTGCTACTGCTCTGGTTCGCCTTCCGCAGCCCGATCGCCGCGCTGCTGCCGCTCGCTTGCGGCGCATTGACAATCGTACTGGCGCTGGCCGGCATCGAGATCGTCAACCGCTATTATCCCATCTCGGTGCTCGCGGTCAGCATCGTCAGCATGGTGGGGCTAGGCCTCAGCATCGACTACGCGCTGCTGATCGTCAGCCGCTATCGCGACGCGCTTGCCCAGGGTCTGTCCCGCGCCGCAGCCGTCACCGCAGCGGCAGCCGACGGCGGCCGCACGATCGCGGTCTCCGGGGCGACGGTCGCGATCGGCTTCGCGGCGCTGTTGCTGGTGCCGGTCAGCGACGTGCGATCCATCGGGATCGGTGGCTTGCTCGTGACCGCACTTGCCGTCTCGATGGCGGGGACGGGTGTGCCGGTGCTGCTCTGGCTGGCGGGTCCCGGGCGGCTCCGGGACACAGGTCCTCGCTGGCGTCGCTGGGCGATGTGGGTGACGCAGCATCCGCTCGCCGTGCTCTGCGCGGGCGGAATTCCACTGTTGCTGCTGGCCTCGCAGGCAACATCGCTGCGCATCGATCTGCCGCGCGGCAGCTGGCTGCCGGAAAGCGCCGAATCGGTCCGTACCCTGCACGAACTCGAAGCCGTCGCGCGCGGAAATTTCGGCCAAATCGTCAACGTGGTACTGGTCTTACCGGTGGGCGAGCGGCTCCAGGACGAAGCGGGTTGGCGCGCCGAGTCGCGGCTGACTCGCCATCTCGCTCGCGATGCGCGTATCCAGCACGTCTGGTCGGCGTCGACGCTGAGCCCGGCGCCGTTGCTCGGTCCCGAGCTGCTCGCACGTCTTGCGGACGGCGTGCGCCGCAGCTTCGTCAGCGAAGACGGCCGGCTCGCCTTGATCGAGCTGTTGCCGCGCAAGAGCCTGGCGACGACCGACGCGGCCGCACTCGTGCGCGAGCTGCGTGCTCTCGACATCGAGGCCATCACCGGCATGGCCGGCGCACGCATCGAGGTCGGTGGCGTGCCAGCCTTCAACGCAGATTACCTCGCTGCGGTGACGCATGCCATGCTCGGCGTGGCGGCCTGCGTCGTCTGCGTCACCTTGTTGTCGCTGGCCCTCGTGTTTCGCAGCGTTCTGGTTCCCCTCAAAGCGGTCGCGCTCAATCTGCTCTCGGTGGCCGCGGCCTTCGGTGCCGTGGCCATCGTGTTTCAACGCGGCATCGGCGCGAGCCTGGTCGGCCTGCCCCGGCCGATGGACGCTGTCTTTCCGATCGTTCCCGTGGTCGTATTTTGCATCGTCTTCGGTCTGAGCATGGACTACGAGGTTTTTCTGGTCGCACACATTGCGCGCTTGCGTCGTCTTGGACTGGGAGACCGCGACGCGCTGGTCGAAGGGCTCGCGGGCACGGGCCGCGTGATCAGCTATGCCGCCGCGATCATGATCGCGGTGTTTGGCGCATTCGTAGCGGGCGAATTCGCCCTGATCAAGATCTTGGGATTCGCGCTGGCCGTCGCGGTTCTGCTCGATGCGAGCGTGATCCGGCTGGCGGTAGGCCCGGCTCTGATCTGTCTCGCCGGTCGCTGGAATTGGTGGCCCGGGACGCGCTGAAACCAGGCCAGCCATTATCAGGCCAGGCATTATCAGGCCAGGCATTATGTTGAACGAGTACCGGCCTTGAGATACAATCGTGATATATCTGCTATATATCTAGCCAGCGTAATCGTCGATGTTGAGCGGCCTGCCGGCGCAAGTAGTCGTCATCGACTCGAACGGCATCATTCTGCAAGTCAACGATGCATCGCAGCGGGACGTCGATGGTGTGGAGGTCCCATCCGCGCACTACGCGGTCGGCGATAACTATTTCCAAATCCTCGACTCCTGGGCCGCCGAAAGCGCCGATCGCGCGATGATTGCGGCCGGAATCGGTACGGTTTTGTCGGGCGCGGCCTCGACGTTCTCCCGCGAACATATTTGGCGCTCCGAGACCGGGCAAGTCTGGCTCGAAACCACGGTGATCCCGCTGCATGCGGGGGGACCGGGGCGCGCGGTGATCTTGTCCGCCGACATTACCGAGCGGAAGAACATCGCCGCAAAGCTCGCGCAAAGCGAGGCGCAAACCTTGAGGGATCGACAAAATCTGCAGACGCAACTGCTGCAATCGCAAAAACTGGAGGCGGTGGGTCGGCTCGCGGGCGGCGTGGCGCATGACTTCAACAACGCGCTGCAGGTCATTTTGACCTACGGCGAACTGCTCGAGGAGCGACTGCAGACGGACGTCGAATGCTCGGAACACAACCGACAAATTCTTGCTGCCACACGGCGCGCCGCCGCCTTGACGCGCCAGTTGCTGGCTTTCAGCCGCGAACAAGTATTGCACCCGGCCTTGCTGAACCTCAAGGAGGTCGCAGAGAACATGCAGGAGATGCTCCGCAGGATGATAGGCGAGCACATCAATCTCAAATTGGATGCTGCCCTCGACGTCAAACCCGTGTGCGCAGACCGGGCTCATCTCGAGCAATTGCTGATGAATTTGGCCATCAATGCCATGGATGCGATGCCGTTCGGGGGCGATTTGTTCATTTCCATCTCGAACATCGATGTGGATGGTCCCGATCTTCGCGAACATGACTGCGTGGCTCCGGGCATATACGTGATGCTCAGCGTGCGCGATACCGGGATCGGCATGACACCGGCGACGCGGGCACGCATCTTTGAGCCGTTCTTCACGACCAAGGAGCCGGGCAAGGGCACGGGCTTGGGATTGTTCACGGTCAAGGGAATGGTCGAGCAGAGCGGCGGCCATATCGCGGTCGACAGCGAACTCGGGCGGGGGACGGAATTTCGCGTCTACTTGCAAGCGGTCGAGGCTGTCTCGGGCATCCAAGTTTCGCGGCAAGAGATCCCACCGCGGCATCCCGCGCAAGGATCGGGAACGATTCTGCTCGTCGAGGACGAAGACTCGCTTCGCTCGATCATCGGCAAGACCCTACGCTCCACGGGCTATACCGTGTTGGAAGCGCACGATGGTCTCAGCGGAATCGAAATGGCTGGAAGCTATGCACATCCCATCGACCTTCTGTTGACGGACGTCATCCTTCCGCGCAGAAGCGGCCGTGGCATCGCGGATCAACTCAGCGTGTCGAGACCCGGGACGAAAATCATCTATATGTCCGGCTACAACGATGACATCATCGCGCAACACGGACTGTTGAATGCAGGCGTCGTGCTGTTGGCGAAGCCATTCTCGAGGTCGCTTCTGCTCGACAAGGTCCATGAGACTCTCAAGACCGGCATTCCCTCAACACTTCCGCCGCCTCGATCAGCCGCAACTGATCAATGAGATCGCGCACCGCTTCGAATGCTTGTCGACCGAGACGTTGGCGCAGCGCCCCCTCCAGAGAGTTGAATCGATCGACTGCTGCAAGATCCTGCGCTCGCAGCAAGTCCGCGAGTTTGGCGAGTCCGTCATCATCCAGCGGCTCGTCCTTGGGTGGCTTCGCCGCAAGTTCGCCCGCCGCGCTTTGCCGCAGGCGCTGTATTTCGATGACAAGTTGTTTGACGAGGCTCGATGCCTCCTCGACCTTGGCGCCCCTGCACGCGGCTTCCGCACGCCTTGCGAATTGTTCGATGACCTTGGCTCCGAGCATTCCTGCGGTGCCCTTGAGCTTGTGCATACGCTGCGCAAAGGCGGCCACGAACTGCGGATCCTCTGGCACGAATGCCGCCTCGAGGTCGCCATATTCAGACAGTAAGCGCCTGATGCCCGATAGAAAGAGGCTAAAATCGCCGGCCAATCGACTACGAGCATCCTCGATGTCGATACCATGCAGGGCCGGCCACCGGCGATCCCCTGCATGACCCGGAGAAACCGCCGCCGAATCGGTGATTTCAGTTTGGCGCTTGCGCGTGAAGTGACGCAATACGCTGCTGACCAAGGTGTTCGTGTCGAAGGGCTTGATGATGAAGTCATTCATGCCCGAGGCCACGGCCCTCTGCCGTTCACTGCTGAGCGCGCCGGCGGTCAGCGCGATGATGGGTAGATCGCCAAGGGCGAGTTCGTCGCGGATTTTCCGGGTTGCTGCATAGCCATCCAGTACCGGCATCTGCACGTCCATGAGCACGATGTCGTAGGCATCCGGGCGCGCGCGCAGCAGCTCGAAGGCTTCCAAGCCGTTGCTGGCCAGCGAGACCTTGGCCCCGCTCAGTTCCAAGATTCGCCGCGTGACGTCGAGGTTGATGTCGCTATCGTCCGCGACCAGGATACGGACCTCGGCCAACGGCTGCTCGCCCGGTTCCGGAATCTTCGCCTCGAGCACCGCGCGGGCCTCGGGCGATGCGAGCGCGAATTGGAGCGTCACGGTGAATTCGCTGCCGACACCCGGCGTACTGTTCAGCTGCACCGTACCGCCCAACAGGCCGACCAGACTCTTGACGATCGACAAGCCTAATCCCGTCCCACCATAGCGCCGGGTAATGGTGGCATCGGCTTGAGCGAACGGCGCGAAAAGACGGGACTGCGCCTCGGCGGAGATGCCAATACCGGTATCCTGAACCGAGAAAGCGAGGGTGACGTTATCCGCCGACAAACCCAGCAGCGCAACGCGCAATGCAACTTGTCCGCGATTGGTGAATCTGACGGCATTCGACAGCAAGTTACTCAGGATCTGGTTCAAGTGCTTGGCATCGCCCTCCACCATGGGGGGAATATCGGGCGACAAGTCCACGGTAAAGTTCACGCCTTTCGCGTTTGCCTGGATGGTGGTCACATCGATCAATTGTTGAACCAGATCCAATGGACTGAACACCTCCCGTTCGATGATGAGTTCACCGGCTTCTATCTTCGATAAATCCAGAACATCGTTGATGACGGAGAGCAAAGTCTTGCTGGCGTGGTTGATGTTGCCGAGTACGGCGGATTGTTGTGAGTCGAGCGCCGTTTGTCCCAGCAAGTAGGACAGGCCGATCACTGCATTCATCGGCGTGCGAATCTCATGACTCATGTTCGCCAGAAACTCACTCTTGGCACGGCTCGCCTGTTCGGCTTTATGGGTGGCGTCCCGCAGCGAGTCCTCGTACTGCTTCTGCTGCGTCACGTCGTGGGCGACGCTCAAGTACCCGAGCAGGCCGCCGTTTTCCGTGTACATCGCCGTCACGACCTGCGATACCGTGATTCTGCGTCCGTCCTTGCATACGTAAGTCCATTGATGCGGCTTGTTGAGCATGGTCGGTTCGACGAAGACCGCCCATCCGTCGACTCGACGGCCGGTCAACTGCGACAGATCCCTTGCGGTCGCCTTGATTTCCTCGGGATCGTAGATGAGCAGCGGCGTGACGCTGCCGACCAACTCTTTGCTGGTGTAGCCCAATATGCGCTCGGCGCCGGCGTTGAATACCTTGATGGTCAACGTTGGATCCGTTGCGATGATCGACACTTCGGCCGCCGAATCGAGTACGGTACGCAGCAAGGAAGAGGTCTCGAGCAACGCAAGCTCGGCGCGCTTCCGCTCGGTGATGTCGAAATTGATTCCCATCATGCGCTCGGGTGCACCGTCGACATTGCGCATGATGCGTGCCGCGGCCTTGAGAAAGCGGGTCTCCCCGTCCGGTCGTAGTATCCGGAATTCGATGTCGAGATCGCACGAACCGAGCAAGGCCGTCAGCATCGCGTGTTCGCAGCGCGCTTTATCATCCATGTGCAGGCGGCTTACCCACTCGGCGAGCGACAAAGAACCGGCGGCGGGCGAAATTCCGTACATCCGGCACATGGAATCGTCCCACACGAACTTCTTGCTCTCGACATCGAGTTCCCACACGCCGATGCCGGCCGACTCGGAGGCTATCGCGAAGCGCTCGCTCGTGAGCTTGAGCTGCGCTTTCATCGCCGTTCCGTCGGTAATGTCCTGGTCGATGCCGAGCGTGCCAAATATGTATCCTTGCGGGTCACGCAAGGGCTTTTTGGTCACCAACTTCCAGGTGGGCGGCCGATTCGGCCAAATCTCTTGTACCTGCATCTCGATGACCGGTTCGCCGCTGCTGATGATTTGGCGTTCCATCGCCGCGGCGCTCTGTGCTTCCTTCCAGCTCAGATAGTCGGACTCCGACCGGCCGACCGCCTCATCAGGATTCGTGAATCCATGCTTTTTCGCCAGACTCGGGCTGACGCGCATGAACCTGCCGTCGCGATCCTTGAATTGCACCTGTTCCGGCAGGGTGTCGAGCAAGGATGACATCAGGAGACGCTCATATGCGAGCGAGGTTTCGATCTGCTTGCGCGCTATCAGCAGCGGCAGCTCCAGGTTCCAGTCGCCCTCGCATGGCTCCACAGCCGCGATCTCGGCTGTGCTCGTCGCGCGCGGTTCGCGCATCGCACCGCACTCGCGAGAATCTTGGCTCCTCTTCGCGTCGTGTGCAGACCGCGTATCGCGGACGCCCCGATAATGCTGGGACCAGCCCACATACACGGCCTCCGCCAAGACCAGAGCCGCGGCAGTGGCGACCCCGACCTTCGACCCAACGACTGCAATGACGAGGCCGGATGCGCTGACGTTCAATGCGGCGACCAGTGGTCGCGGCATGAGCACGGCGTCAGACCAGGGCGTGAATCCGTGCTTCATTGAATCGGCGCCCGCTTGCGCAGATGCTCTCCGGAGCATCCGCCGAGCCAATATCCAATACATGCGCCCGGGCTCTGCCGGCGCGTTTGGCTGCGTACAGCGCCTTGTCCGCAGCCAGCACCAGTTCACTTTCGGTGTATCGAATCGGCATACCGTCGCGGAATCTCGAGATGGCGCCGGGCTTGAAGTGCGCAGCGCTCTCGAGGTCGTACGACGAGACGCCGACACTGACGGTCACATGAGGTGAGCTCGAGGAAGCTTCATGCAGTATGGCGAGCGCATCGATTGCATCGAGAACGCGCTGCGCCACCCGCTCGGCGCCCGCACGGTTGGTCTGGGGCAGGATGATGCCAAACTCCTCGCCGCCGCAACGCGCGACGAAATCACCCGTTCGATGTACCGTCGCGACCAACGCCTCGGCAACTGTCTTCAGGCAGGCGTCTCCGGCGGGATGCCCGTAGCGATCGTTGTAAAGCTTGAAATGATCCACGTCTATCAACAGCAATGCGAGCGGAGTACCGTGACGCCGCGCGCGCTGCCATTCCCGCTCGAGCAGCTCATCGAAATGACGCCGGTTTCCGACCCCTGTCAACCCATCGACGGTGGCGGTACGACGTAGCTCATCGGCCATGCGTTTCATCCGCAGCTGGGTCTTCACCCGCGCGAGCAGAACCTGCGCCTCGACCGGCTTGGCGATGAAGTCCGCCGCCCCCATTTCGAACGCGGAGATCTCGAACGGCGCCTCGCTGTGACTGGTCACAAAAATTGCCGCTACGTCGGCAAGTTCCGGCTCCTCGCGGATGGCATCGAACACCTTGAACCCGCTGATACCGGGCATTTCCGCATCCAACAGTACGAGATCCGGCGGCGACTCCCGCAACATGCGGATTGCATCAGAACCGTTGGTCGCAAACCGCAAGTCCGCGGTCCCCGTCAAGATGCGCCCCATCAGTTTGATGACAACCGGGTCATCGTCGACGATCAATATGGTATCGCTCATATCGCATCCTCCTGGTGCAACCGCGCGCGATGTGGCGCCGCTTCCATGGTCGACATTTCAACCGATGCAACCGCAGCCATCCTTGCGCCACCTCACATATTTCGTAAAGCTGTTCTTGTTAAGGAATAACTCGTCACAATTTGAGTTGATTCTCGTCTGCCATGGGACCGGCGCGGCTACCGGCGCGGCGAATGCTGCTACAATTTGTTTCCTATGAAGGACAAGGCTGCCGACGAATTGGGTGACATGGCGCGTCGCCGCGGCATCTGCTACTACCACCAGTTGTATACCATCCTCCTGAGGGCGTTGACGGACGGCACCATCGCGGCGGGAACGGCGCTCCCGAGCGAGAGCGAACTGATGGTTCGTTACGAAGTCTCGCGCAATACGGTCCGGCGCGCCCTGGGGCGCCTGGAAGATGAGAAGCGAATCGTTCGCCGCCGGGGCAGCGGCAGCTACGCGCGCAGCCTCCCGAAGTCCGACATTTCCGCGGACGCGATGGCGGAAATCGTACAGAGTGAGGATGCGCATCGACCGCAAACGGTCGCCCGACTGCTGCGTGTGCAACAAGTCGACACGCCCGGATTCATCAAGCGTCGCGATTCTCGTTTCACCGCGACGAGTCTGATGGTGCAGCGATGCTTGAGCTTCAATTCGGTACCCTTCTTGCTCACTACCAGTCATGTTCCGCAGCATCTTGCGGCAAAATTGGCCCGCAGCCTGCTCAGCCGGCAGGCGGTCTTGATCGCCCTCGAATCACAGGGCATCAAGCCTTTCAGCGCAGAACAAATGACGACGGCTGTTGCAGCGGATTCGATCGCCGCACGGCATCTCGATATCGAACCGGCGTCGCCGCTGCTG
>Ga0116231_10013870_pt1 | contig 11091 bp, 8 predicted proteins | sample S1TSphgellanicum_2_FD_89695 | JGI IMG/M metagenome (GOLD analysis project Ga0116231, IMG submission 89695) | Host-associated microbial communities from peat moss isolated from Minnesota, USA - S1T2_Fd - Sphagnum magellanicum MG | ecosystem: Host-associated > Plants > Peat moss > Unclassified...
GCCGGCGGTGCCGCCGTGAATGTAGTCGAGCAGGTTGGGTGATTGTTGGGTCAGCCCGATGGCATAGTCGTCGGCGCCCGCAAGATTGAGCATGAGGTTCTGCAGCACCACCCGGCTTGCCAGCCGTGCGCCGAACTGTTCCCCCGATTCGCGAGCCTCCAGCTGCAGCGAAAACATCGAGCCGAACAACTCGCACACCGCACGCAAATGACGCGGCAAGAGTCGCGATGAGTAATGATGACAAGCAATCAGACCCCAGAGCTTGCCGCCGCGGATGATCGAAATAGACATCGAGGCGTCGATGCCCATGTTGCGCAGGTATTGCCGATGGACGGGAGATACGTCCCGCAAGATGGCATGGCTCATGTCGAGCGGTTCGCCCGTCCGCGGATTATTCGCCGGCAGCAGGGGCGCCGGGTCGTAGTTGACTTGTGTTATCAGCCGCAGCCAACTTTTCAAGTACAGCGCACGTGCCTGCTTCGGGATATCGGCGGCCGGGTAATGCAGGTCCAAGAAAGGCTGCAGTTCGGGTCTTCGGCTCTCCGCGATGACCCAACCGGAATCGTCCTGCATGAACCGATAGACGAGCACGCGGTCGTATTGCGCAACCTCGCGCACTCGCTCCGCGGCAAGCTGGCAAAGAGCCTGAAGCGACCCCACCTCGGCGAAGCCCGCAATCATTTCTTGCACTCCCGCGAGCGGGTCGGCTACGAACCGGTCGGTCGTGTCAGCTGCTTCGAATTCCAACACGAGAGTGCCGCCGCTGCGGTGCAGGCTGACATCGAGGGGAAAGTCGGCCTTGATCCGTAGTAACGGATCCAGCAAATGGAGCGGCTTCTTGAGATCCTTGGCGGTGGCGAGCGCCCGGACGCGGTCGATCTGATCGGCTCGAAACAGCGTATCGGCGCAGCGACCGAGCAGGTCGTGCAACGACGCCCCGAGCAAGCGCTTGCAGTCCCCCGCGGCTTGCAAGATCTCGAGACTCTCCGCGTCCAGCACCAGCATCGCGCCATGCGGGAGTATGGCGCCGGGAATATGAATCGGCTCCTGGTCGCAATTGGCCTGATTGACATCGGCCTGCAAGGGCTCAGTCACAATCATTTCGGGACGTCCCTCCAAGCGTGCAGACACTGCGCATGAACACCGAACCTCCCAGCAGCAGCCTGTCTCGGCGGATAGGTTATCACCGATGGGCGCGCAGGCGTACACGGGACGATGGGTGCGCGCAACGGCGAAAATCGCCTTCGTGGCCCTTATGTTCGCTAGCGCACGGAGAACTCTTTGAATACTCGCTATGCTCGCGGCGCGGGTGCATGAAAAATTTAGATTCCCGCTATTCCTATAGAGGACTCATCCTTGACCGTGACCGACATTGGCGCCCGTCAGCAGTCGGGATGCGAGCCATACCAGGCTCCGTCCAGCGCCGAGCAAGCAAACTTGGCCGAGTCGGATTTGCTGGTGCGCATGAGTCACGAGATGCGCACGCCGCTCAGTGCGATCCTCGGGTTTGCGCAACTCATGCAATCCGGCAGACCCTCTCTGACCGATTCGCAAAGGAAAAGCATTACCCGGATTCTCCAAGCCGGCTGGTATCTGGAGAAACTCATTCGTGTCACGCGCGATCTGGCGCTGATCGCGTCCGGAACCTTGTCCTTGTCGCTGGAATCCGTGACACTCGCGACAGTAATGCTCGATTGTCAGGCCATGATGGAGTCGCAGGCGCAAGTGCGCGGCGTGCGCCTGAGTGTTTCCCGCTGCGACACGCCGTGCGCCGTGTCGGCGGATCGAAACCGTCTGCGGGAAGTGCTGGAATACCTGCTTTCCGCCGCGATCGAATACAGCGAAATGCATGGAGAGATCGTCGTCGACTGCGAAACCCACAACTCGGAATGGGTCCGGATCAAGATCCGCGACGCTGGCGCGGGATCCTCCGTGGAGCGCTTGACCCGGTCTTTTCAGCTGTGCGCGATGGATGGAGCGGGGATCGGTTTGCAGCTCGCGCGGCGCCTCGTCGAATTGATGGGCGGCGCCATCGGTGCGCAAAGCCACCCCGGGACCCGCAACACATTGTGCATCGATCTGAAACGCAACGTCGATGAGTTGCCGGAAACTCTGGGCGTCGCCTTCAATACATTCCGAAACGCCGCGACCAATACTATCAAGGGGTAAACGACATGACGCTCGATCCGTCCGACATTCTCAGCGCCCGCATTCTGATCGTGGACGATCAGCAACCGAACGTACAATTGCTGGAACAATTGCTCTTGGAGGCCGGGTACACGACGGTTTCCTCGACGATGGAGTCGCACGAAGTGTGCGCACTCCACCGGCAGAACGGCTACGACCTGATTTTGCTCGACTTGCAGATGCCCGAGATGGACGGATTCCAGGTGATGGATGCGCTGCGAGCCATCGACGCGCAGAGCTATCTGCCCGTGATCGTGCTCACTGCGCAGCCGGGCCACAAGCTGCGCGCGCTGCAATGCGGGGCCAAAGACTTCATCAGCAAGCCGTTTGACCTGGTCGAAGTCAAGACCCGGATCCATAACATGTTGGAAGTGCGACTGTTGTACAAGAAGCTCAAGAATTACAACGAGCTGCTGGAACAGACGGTGCGGGAACGGACGGCCGAGTTGCGCAAGAGCGAGGAGCGTTATCGATGCCTGACGGAACTGGCCTGCGACTGGTACTGGGAACAGGACGAAACCGGAAACTTCACCAAGGCCGGCGGCCCGGTCTTGGAAATGCTGGGCAATTCAGTCAATGAATTGGCGGGCAAACAGGGCGAACCCAGGAGCTGTTGGGACGAAGTGGCGCGAGTGGAGCTCAAGTCGAGAATTGCGGCACGGCAGCCCTTCCTGGATTTTGTATTGGGACGCGTCAACAGCGATGGCTCGCAGCAGCGATACCAAGTCAGCGGCCAGCCGATTTTCGATTGTTCCTGCGGCTATGCAGGTTACCGGGGAATCGGCGTGGAACTCACCGCGGTCCCGTCGAGCGAGCAGCATGTCCTTTCCTGATAGCCCGGAAAACAACCATTTGCTCGCGGCCTTGCCCGCTGCGCAGTTCCGGCAGTTGGCGCCACACTTGGAGAGGTTTCCGATGCGGCTCGGTGAAACACTCTGCCGCCCCGGCGAGCCCTTGCAGTATGCGCATTTCCCCACGACCGCGATCGTGTCGATGCTCTACGTCACGGCATCGGGCGCATCGGCCGAAATAGCGAGTGTCGGCAACGAAGGCGTGCTGGGAGTCTCCCTGGTTCTGGGCGGCAATACGACGCCAAGCGCGGCGGTCGTTCAAACCGCTGGTCAGAGCTACCGGCTCGATGCGAATCGGTTGCAGGAAGAATTCAATCGTGGCGGGATCACCCAGCGTTTGTTGCTGCGCTATACGCAAGCGCTGGCCGTCCAGATCGGCCAAAGGGCGAGCTGCAATCGGCATCATACGATCGAGCAGCAACTGTGCAGGTGGCTGCTGTCGACGCTCGATCGCCTGCCTTCTAATGAGATCGTGATAACCCAGGAATTGGTTGCAGGCATCCTGGGCGTACGTCGGGAAAGCATTACTGCGGCGGCCGGCAAATTACAGCGCGCCGGCGTGCTGACTTATCGCCGCGGCCACATTACGCACGTTGAACGACTCGGCTTGGAGGCGGTGGCCTGCGAGTGTTACTCGGTGGTGAGACAGGAATACAGCCGCTTGCGCGCCGAGGTTCCAAGCCGCCCCAGACGTCCCACGCCGGACGGTCGGCGCGAGCTCGATCATCCGCTCGACGTGGTGTCCCCTGCAATCCGCCCCGCGTCGCGGGATTCGCATGCCTGAGCGCTGCAGCGCTGCTGCATCAGCAGCAGGCGACGTTTCATCTCGTCGCTGGCGAAACCCAGGTCCCGGATGACCTCGAGGCGCTGCCGATTCGAGAAGTTCGAGTAGTACGAAGAGTAGTACTGAGTCCGCTCGAGTTCTTCCGCGGCTGCGGCCGCGATCCAATTGCCGATGGATTCTCGGCTCTGCGGAGGCACCGCGTCGAACCGGGCTCCCGGTGCGAGAAACGGCTCGCCGGCGTTCACCTGTCCTTGCTGAAAGATCGCCATACAGAGCTGTTCCAGTGCTTTGACCGCCGCCGCACGCGCGCCGTAGTCGCGCGCCACACGCGCCAGACTCGACAGGCGCAGATAAGCCGGTTCCACCTCGCAGAGTCGCTTGAATGCGAGATAAGCGGCTTCGAGCGCAGCGAAGCGTGCAGCCTTCGGCAAGGATTCATCTCGCGAGCGGGCGTAAAGAATCAACGCCGCCTCGACCTCATCGTCCTCGCGCCCGCCCATTGCGTCCGCCCACCATTCAGCGAGCAGCTCGCCATACGGGAATTTAGTGAGCGAGCTTTGCCATTCGTACGCAACGATGCCGCACCCCTGCGATGCGGCATCGTTGCCAACAGCCTCGACCAGGAATCCTGCCTCCGCCAGGCGGGCGGCCTTGTCCGGTTTGCAGCAAAACAAATTCAGCAGGTAAGCGTCCACGACTCCTCGTGCATCGAATGGCACCATGAGATCGAGTCCGGGAACGAGTCGATAAGATCGATAACCCAGTTTCGCGAAATGGTGCACCAGATCCAGGTGCAGGTCGTTGCCTGCTTTGATCTCGTACTGGATCAGCGGCGACTCCGAGCGCAGGAGCTGTTCAGCTCCGCGCAGGATATTGGCTTCCTCGCCTTCGGCATCGATTTTCATGAAATCGATGTCTTTCCATCCGTGGTCTTCCATGCAGCCGTCGAGCGTGACACAGGTCACGGTTTCGCTCGCCGCCACCGGCTGTTCACCGCGTACCAGCTCGTTGATTTCCGAGTCGGCGTTCAGGGACAACTGCGCCAGTCCCGGCGTACTCGAAACCGCGCTCTCGATGAGCTTTATATTCGTGAAGTCGTTGATCTTGATGCTGCCAGCCAGCACTCTGGCCGTACTCGCTGCCGGCTCGAAGGCCCAAACCTGTCCGGTCGGCCCAACCAGCTTGGCTAGCGTGAGGGTATAGACGCCGTAATTCGCGCCGATGTCGATCACGCGCTGTCCCGGTTTGATCAAGCGCCTGACGAATTTGATCTCATCCTCGAACCAATCTTCCTGTTCCCGCAAAATATACGAAGTCATCGATTCCAGAGCGTCCGGCACGACGATCCTGACCCCATCCACGAGCTGCACGGTGATGTTGGCGACCATTACGCCGTATTCTAATCGTGGCACGGCCCTGTGAACAGCGGCGCCGATGCTCGGGCGAGCCGCTACGCGACCGTGCGCAACAGCTCAGCGAAGGCGCCGGCGACCAGCGGATAACTGAAATAGTTTCCTTGCGCTTCCGGACAGCCGTGCTCCTGCAGGAACTCCAGTTGTTCGCGGGTTTCCACGCCTTCCGCGATCACCTGGATGTGCAGGCTCTTGGCCATGTTGATGACCGCACTCACCACGCTGGCATCGCCCGCATCCGTCGTGACGTCGCGCACGAAAGACTTGTCGACTTTCAAGGTATCGATCGGGAAGCGGCGCATGTGACTCAGGCTGGAGTAACCGGTGCCGAAGTCATCGAGTGCGAGCCGCACGCCCACGGCCTTGATTGCAGCCAGCACCTCGGCGGTCGAGATCGAATCCTGCATCAAGAATGCTTCCGTGAGCTCGAGCTCGAGCATGCCGGGATCGAATCCCGTTTCCCGCAGCAATGAACTGACGTCACTCGCAAAATCCTTGGCGCGCAATTCGACCGCCGATACGTTGATCGCCAGGCGGATCGGCGCCAACCCCGCCTCCCGCCAGGCCTTGGCCTGCCGGCAAGCCTCGCGCAGCACCCATTGCCCGATCGGTACGATCATCCCGGATTCCTCGGCGATCGAGATGAAATGCGCCGGCGAGACCACGCCGCGCACCGGATGGCGCCAGCGCAGGAGCGCCTCGGCGCCCGAGACGGCGCCGGTGTGCAGGTTGATCTTCGGCTGATAATAGAGCTCGAATTCCTGCCGATGGATCGCGTGCCGCAGGTCGGTCTCGAGCAATTGGCGGTCGGTCGCCGTCGAGTTCAGGTCCGTTCTATAAAACTGGTAGTTGTCACGGCCGATGTCCTTGGCTTGGTACATGGCGAAATCCGCGTTTTCGATCAAGGTATCCGCATCACCGCCGTCGTCCGGGTAGAGCGCGATGCCGACACTGGCCGTGACGTGCACGTCGTGCTCGTCGATGTAGTGCGGCCGTCTCACGGCAGCGAGAATCTTGTCGGCGCAGGTGGCCGCATCGTTGGCGTCGGATACCTCGGCGAACAAAACGACGAATTCGTCGCCCCCCTGCCGGCTGACCGTGTCCGTCGCTCGAACGCATTCGCTGATGCGCTGCCCGACGGACTGCAGGAGGTGATCGCCGACGCTGTGCCCCAGCGAATCGTTGATGTGTTTGAACCGGTCCAGGTCCATGAACAGCACGGCCAGCTTCTCGTGGTGCCGCTGCGCGAACGAAATGGCTTGTGCGAGGCGATCGTTCAACAGCGCCCGGTTCGGCAGGTTTGTCAGGCTGTCGTGCTGCGCGAGATGGGCCATTTTCTTCGCCAGCGCACGCGCCGCACTGACGTCGTGAAACACCATGACCGCGCCCGAGAGCTGACCGCGCCGGTCATGAATGGGGGCGACCGAGTCCTCGATCGCCGCTTCGATCCCGTCGCGCCGGATCAAGACGCAATTGGGGGTGAGACCAGTCTGCCGGTTTTGCAGCGTGGCGAGTGCCATCGGGTTGGCTACCGTTTCGCGGCTGATCGAATCGACGATGCGGAACACCTGTTCGAGCCGCCGGCCGATCGCCTCGGCGCGCGGCCACCCGGTCAAACGTTCCGCCACCGCATTGAAAAAAGTCACACGGCCTTCGAGGTCGGTGCAGATGACGGCATCGCCGATCGAATTGAGCGTCGCCTGGGCGCGCTCCTTCTCCTCGATCAAGGCTGCGATATTTGCCGCCCGGTCGATGAACCCGCCCAGTGCCTTGGGCAGCAAGAGGCCGTCGAGGCGGTCCTTGAACAAGTACTCCTGGGCACCCGCCTGTACGGCAGCCAGCGCCGTCGGTTCGTCGTCCGGCGACGTCAGGATCAGGATCGGAATCTGCGGCACGACCGCAAAAAGCCGGTCGAAGGTCTCGATCCCGCGGGTGTCCGATAGAAATAGGTCGACCAGGATCGCCGCAATACCCGGGGTGCCGGCCCCGTGCTGCTTGCCGAGCAGAGGCAGGCGCCGCAGCGCCTCCCCGCAGGTCGTCACCCAGGTGACCTCGAACAGGGGATCCTGAGAGGCTGAAAGGGCCGTGCAGACCGCGTTGGCCCCGTTCACGTCGCTTTCAATGAGCATCAGATTCTGTGGCACTTCCGTTCGCCGTGCGCAGACTTATTGGCGCAGTTGAACACGCGCCGGACCGTGCGGCTGTGCGGTGGCGAACACACGAGCCATTTTCGGTGCAAATTCTGCAAAACCGCATCGCCGGCTTGTGCACTCGCGCGCTGCGCCGCGGCGGCGTCAATAAGTCTTGTACGGCAGAAACTTGCCTGAAAGAGTGATCCGCACGCGGTCACCCTTGGGGTCCGGTTCACGCGCCAGGTCCATCTTGAAGTCGATCGCGCTCATGATGCCGTCGCCGAACTCCTCGTGCAGCAACTCCTTGATCGTCGTCCCGTAGACGGCTACGAGCTCGTAGAACCGGTAGATCAGAGGATCGGTCGGCACGCTGGTCGGCAACGAGCCTTTATGGGGGACGACGCTGAGCCAGCGTCGCTCTGCCGCGGACAGCTCGAACAGCTCGCCGATGATTGCCGCCTGCTCCTCACCCAGGGTCATCTGGCCGAGACATGCGGCCGTCACCCACTCCTTGCTCAAACCGAGCTTTGCGGCCACGTCGCGCCACTTCAGTCCCTTGCTCACTTTGACGCTCAAGATCTTCTCGGTCACGCTGCTGCGGCTCAAGGGTTTCTCCATTGACGATTCTCCGTTGACGGGGGAGATCAGAATATACAACGCGGTTGCCGCTGGCTGCGCGAGCGCGTATCTTGCCGCGTGCCATGGCGCTAGGGGCAACGATCCATGTCTTCGCGATCGAGTTGGCAAATGCTGACCGCAACGTCTATGCCTCCTTGGACCTGCGGGTGGCGCGCCATCCGTCGGAAACGGCCGATCATCTCCTCGCGCGCGTCATCGCCTACTGCCTCGAATACACCGAGGGGATTGCCTTCTCGCGGGGTTTGTCCGATGCCGACGAGCCGGCGATCGCGGTGCGCGACCTCGTCGGCGGCCTGCGCAGCTGGGTCGACATCGGTCTGCCCGAGGCCGCCCGCTTGCACCGCGCTGCCAAGGCCGCGCCCCGCGTCGCCGTTTATTGTCACAAGGATCCCGAGCAGCTGATCGCGCGTTTGCGCGGCGAGCGGATCCATCGGGCCGAGCATCTCGAGTTGTATGCGTTCGATCGCGATTGGCTGGCGGCGCTCGAGGGCTTGCTCGAGCGGCGCACGAAATTCGCGCTCACCGTATCGGCGCAGCATCTGTACCTGTCGCTCGGCACGCGGACGCTCGAGAGCCTGCTCGCGCCGATCGAACTGCCGGCCGCTTCGCCGCAAGCGTCGCTATAGAACCACGAGCTTCGCCGCCGCGGGCGCTGCGGCGTGCGTCGCCGCGCGCACGGTCGCGGGGATGGGCACGCGCGCTCGACCCTCCAGCCACCGCTCGAATTCCGCACGGGGCATGGGCTTCGCGTACAAGTAGCCTTGGCCCACGTCGCAATGCATGTCGGCCAGACGTCGCGCCGCCGTCTCGCTCTCGATGCCCTCGGCGACGACCTGCAGTCCAAGGCTGTGCCCCATGTCGATCGCCGAGCGCACGACGGCGGCGAATTCCGACTCCGTCTCGAGGCCTTGAATGAAACTGCGGTCGATCTTGACCTCGTGCACGGGCATGCGCGCAAGATGACTCAAGGATGAATAACCGGTGCCGAAATCGTCGATCGACAGATGCAGGCCGAGATGCGCAAGCGCGTCGAGCATCGCGATCGCGCGGGCCGGATCGTCGATGAAACCGCTCTCGGTGACCTCCAGCGTCAGCAAAGCCGGCGGCAATCGATGCCGGGCGAGGGCGCTCGCGACCCGTAGATGAAAATTCTCCTCGTTGATGTCGTCGACGGTCACGTTGACCGACAGCGGCAAGGGCCGCCCGGCGCTCAGCCAGTCGACCGAGCAGGCCAGGGAATGCTCCAGAGTCCAGCGCGTGACCTGTCGAACAAAACCGGTCTGTTCGGCGAACGGGATGAACGCCTCCGGACCGAGAAGTCCACGGATCGGATGTTGCCAGCGCAGCAGCACCTCCGCGCCGGCAATACGGCCGCTCGCCAATTCGATCTTGGGCTGAAAGAACAGGCGCAACTGATCGTTGTCGACCGCGCGACGCAACTCGCCGAGCAGCGACAACTGGTCGCGCTCCGCCGGCTTCATCGCCGGTTCGTAGCTTGCCTGCCCGCGCTTCTCGCGGCGTGCACGCTCGAGGGCGAGGTCCGCACAGCGCAGCAACTCGTCGGCCGAGGTGGCGTCCCCGGGCGACCGGGCGAGACCCAAGGTCGCGCTGATGTCGATCGGCTGCGAGGCGACGACGATCGGATCGGAGAGGCGCACGAGCAGCGTCGCTCCCCAGGTCTGCAGACTGTCCATGGATCGCAGCGGCATGAAGGCGGCGAATTGGTCCGCCGCCAGTCGCGCGACTTCACCGGCCGGATAGGGACCCGCAATGAGACGGGCGGCGATCGTCTTGAGCACCGCGTCGCCGACCGCGTAACCGAGATGTTCGTTGATGCGCCGGAAGCGATGCAGATTGATGACCGCGACCGCCACGCCGTCGCCGCCGGCGTGCAAGGCTGCCTCGAGGCGCTTGTTGAAGGCGGCGCGATTCATCAGACCCGTGAGCGTATCCTCGTAGGCGAGGCGGCGGATCGATCGATCACGCGATTGCACGGCCGACTGCATGACTTGGATGCCCTCGGCCAGCAGGCCGAGCTCATCGCGCCGCTGCACGATCACGGGCGCGTCGTAAACGCCGGCGCGGATCTGATCCACCGCCGCCGTGATGCTGCGCAGCGGATGCGTGATGTTGCGCGCGAGGACGAACGCGGCGGCGGCGGAGACCGCGAGCGCGATTGCCGCGATCCAGTATAGGTATTGCGTGAGCCGTTCGAACGGCAGCATCGCGGCGGCGAACGACTTGGAAAGCGTCAAGACGACGGCCGCGGCGCCACGGTCGGGCAGTCCGATGCGGCGTGTTTCCTCGGGCGAGTGCGGTCCTTGCATGCCGGCTTCGGTGCTCACGACGTCGATCCAGCGTGCATCGGACTTGATCGACAGCGTGACGTCGAGGCCCGTGATGTCCTTCAGCTCCTTGGCCGTCTTCTGGCCGATCTCGAAGCCCATGACGACCCAGGCGACGGGCAACGGATCGTTGATCACGACCGCCACCAATTGATAGATGCGGCCGTGTTCGACGACGACCGTGTCATTGGCTGCGATGTTGCCGTCGGCATCGAGGCGGCGCGTGAACAGCCCGGGATCGGCAAAGATCCGGCCGACCTCGGCGCGCGATCCGGAGGCCGCGATCACCTTCCCGTCGAGCGCCGTCAGCACGACCATCGGCGCATCGATGCGGTTACCGGCATTTTCGAGGACCGAGACGAGGGTCTCGGTGTCCCGATCGGCGATCGCCTCGCGAAATCCGGCATCGTCGGCCATGGCGCGCGCGGCGAGCGCCAGCAGCCGCAGGTTCAGATCGAGCACCGCCCGCGATTCCTTGTCGCCATTCTGCAGCTGTTCCGTCAAGGCATGCGCGGCGTTTTGCCGGTTGGTATGCGACACCACCGTCAAGGCGACCGCGAGCACCGTCGCGAGCAGTGCCAAGAACGTGACGGCGATGCGAGTGCGCAGCTGCATGTCGGGCGCGGCCTCAAGGCCAGGGCCACGCGGCCTTCGGGTCGGGGATGCCGGATAGATCGATATCGAAGCTCACCGCGGCGTCGTCGCTCTTGACCTCGATCGGTTTTGGCGCGACGCGGGCGC
>Ga0116231_10013871_pt1 | contig 11091 bp, 6 predicted proteins | sample S1TSphgellanicum_2_FD_89695 | JGI IMG/M metagenome (GOLD analysis project Ga0116231, IMG submission 89695) | Host-associated microbial communities from peat moss isolated from Minnesota, USA - S1T2_Fd - Sphagnum magellanicum MG | ecosystem: Host-associated > Plants > Peat moss > Unclassified...
ATCCAAACCAACCACAAGAGGGTTAGTTAGCATTCGGGAACACCCTTGGGTGTTGGGACAAGCCACGGGCAACTTGGACTACTTGACTCACCACGGCCCGGACTCGGGGGAAGCCACCACCTTCCCCCATATAATATTCTCTGCGTCTCACCGCGGAGGCTACATCTGAATGGCTCTTTTTCTCGGGACTCCCAAGTTGGAGTCCTGAAACTGTCCCGGGTTGGAGTTTCGGGACTTTGGACGGCCGTAGCTCCTCGCCCCAAACTCGGATCGAGACGAGCTCTAAACCAAAGTTGTAACTCTCATCGAGAGCTTTCCAACGTCGTGTTGCACTCTTTGAGGCGACGTTGGGAAGAGGTCGATTCCCGACTTTTAGTGGTCGGGAGTCAAACTGACAGTTTGACTTTCAGCCCTTCTTTTGCCCATAACTTGGGATGTAGATGTCCAAATGGGCAATGCGAGGCCATTTTGGACATCTATGCTTCAAGATCTTTTCATTGATATAAAGAACACAACAAGGCGAGGAGATTTGACCCCTCAAATCGTCTTTTGAGTTTTTGGGAGTCTTGAAGAACTCCATTTTCCCACTTTTGGGAGTGTGAGTTGCATTCTCACACTTAGCCCCAAAGTGGGGTTGCAACATAAGATACCATAACTTAAGCACCTTGAGTCTTGCAAACTAATTTCACATTTTTTTTTTGGAAGATTTGGGAATTAGGAGTGTTGAGATTATAGACTTTGCCATATGGATGTTGTTTTAGGTAGCTATGGATAAAAATTAAAGTAAACACAAATTCAAAATAACATTTAGCACTAATAATTAGCCAAGTGAATTATGATATCAAAACTTGGTGTAACTTTGCTTATTTCTTGTTGTAGCACTACCTTTGCAAGTTTGGAGCTTGGCATGACTTACTTAATGAACATCTATGAATCTACTCTTTAAACTAACTTTACAAAATTTGGACGGTACTACAAAATTAGAAACTTAGGATAGGTTTTTGCCACACCCATGAACAATGCCAAATGGAATATAAATTTCATTTCAAATACAAAATTCAAAGGGAGTGAACAACTTATTAAATTGCTTCAACTTTCACTAGTTGCAATGCATGTGCAAAGGCCATTTATGTATTTGAGCAAATTGCACCCCAATGTACCCATGTCTTTTCACCATTCAAAACAAATTTGCAAAACATTCAATTGAATCAATGTTGTAGTTTATCATCTATTTTGTGTGGATCTATATGTGATCACCATGTAACAACCTTTAAAAAAACTATAATTCATCACAATTGAAAGAAGACTTGTTGTCACAATACAAAGTATATAACTTACCTTGGTAGACTTTCATTGTAACAGTGAAGTCACAGATGAAAATATCCCTTTTAAGAGTGATTGCATGGTGTCCATCAATGGCAAAACACATGCAAAGCCACAACAAGTGTATGTTCAAGTTTGCCTACCACAAACATCATAAAGAATCATAACCTAATATTAATTTTTTTATCAAATTTGATGCAAAGTTTAAACACAAAAAGACTAAAAACACTATGACATTGTAGGCCTAACCTTTGCCATTTGGGTAGAATTAAAATCAACTTGCACCATTGCAGGCAAAGGATGGGATTTTGTCATGATAATCCTTTTTAGAGGTTCTTACATAGACATCTATCTAGTGTTCACATTTAAAAAATAAAATGTTCCCATTCATCTCCATGACTTGAACTAGTTTTGAAAACTTTAAATATTGTTTCGGTGAATGGATGAAATAATCATACATGTTCATTATGAACACCTCAATCCTTGTAATGAGAAGATTGATTAAATTGCCAAATTAGTCTTATAAAACACAATAGACACCCATTGAAAAGGATGGCCATGAATCTTTGATTTGCTTTGTCATTCCTATTCTTTGCTTTGAAAGACATTCACTCCATCTACTCCAAAACATAATAACTTTTGGAGAAATATTCCTTGGTTTAACGCCCCATGTTTCAACAAAACATTCATGACTATTAGATCTCCATCAAAAAATCTATCAACACAAACAAGAATAGGCCATTTAGTTCAGCCATCAACAACCATGTAGGCATAAACCCAAATCCAAAAACCATTATCAATTGTTGTAACCTTATTGCATGAACAAGTAATGAATTGAATTCCTCAAGGAGGGTTGCAATAGTGGGAACTTGTATTTGACTATAAATAAATTCAACAAGGATCCAAGAAATTCCATTACATTAGTGCATGGTTGAATTGTTTAAGACTTGTAAGCTCACAAACAATTGAAACAAAAACTTGTATTGCAACATTAGATGACCATGTGCAAGAATATAAAACAAGTTTTTCATTTAAACCACTTTTCAATTTGCCTCACCAACAAGGCATAGTACTTGTTCTAAAGCTAATTTAAACCTTCATTGGTGATACAACTTCATGTTCCTCAATTGTGTGTAGTCTTTAGCAATATATCTTCCCCCTTTCTTCACCCCAAGATGTGGTGAGTCTTACACTACAATTCTATGGCCTTGATGTTTTGTTAAGGTATCCAATTTGCAACCCATAATTTTTTCCTTGTTCTTATAACAAATTTACCATATACCTCATAGTGTGAAACCCCACCCTTTGCCACCAAACCTTTTGCCATGGCAATTTGGCTAACCACTCAATATGGAACTTTTTTGTACTATCACAAGATTTTTTTGGTTTATTTTCATTTCATTCTTTTGCTTCTTCAAAGGTGGGTCAGATTGTAAATTAGATAACTTCATGATCTACTCAAGGTCAAATGACTCAAGAAGAGACTTGATACACATAAATAAGAATTGGAGGTGTCTACACCTTTACATTTGATGCACAAGCATTGTTAATTAGATTGGGTATAGATTTACGAGAAGGAGGCTATGTTCCACTGAGTGACAATTCGGGTCCATTATCAAAACTATAAGATTGAGGAAACATGGTGGAATTACATAAGGTGCAAAGGAGTGGTGAGCATAATGTTCTGGGAAAGATTAAAGTACTTAGAGATTGAAGAAGAGTAAAAGATGTTGGATGTTAAAAGCACACTAAGGTGTTTAATTTTTGGCAAATGAGAGTCCCTTTTGAAAGTTCATTTCTAATATATTATTACTATGCATCCATTGCCAAGAATTTCTTTCACCTAATTTTGCAGGTTTGTAAGATGTCACATCCTTCCCAGGTTATTTTTTCTCCAAATTGTAAGCCTTTTGTCATATTCAATTTTACTTACATCATACAAGCCTCATGAATCATCATATATACACATTCTTGTTACATTGCAAAGCCTCAGGAATCATCATATATAGACATGAGTTGTGAATGTTGCTCCCTTAGATGACATGCAGAGTGATCCATATTCTGGTCCCAGGGGTGGTTGGGGGCTTCTTCTTTTACTAGAAGTAGAAGGATGTTCTTATCACCCGCCAACAGAAATATGCATTAATGCATGAGAAAAGAAACTATGGCTGAACATTAATCAAGTCAAAGACTGTACATTTTAATATAACCGTCCAATATATCATACCAACTGTACTCTGAACTGCAAAGAAACCCTGGATTCCTGACGTCCACTGGGCCCAAGCGCATCTACATGTCCTAATCATATGGATACATGATAAATGCACTCAAAAGGGTAAATATTTCAAAGATAGGTAGCTGAGTGGGTAGGGGATGCCTTGGGTTAGTCAGCACTTACACTAGTCCAATAGAAAAAACCCCAAATTTTTTTGGGTTGCTTCTAAACATTGTACATATGGGTCTCTCAGTTCAAATTTAACATTTCCTGAGTTCATTATTAGCTTGAAGAGGCCTTACTTAAAAAGGTGAAGGTACCAGTGTAGATGCTGGTTCACCCTGGCTGGGAAGGAATGCAATGCTTTTGGTGAATCTAGTCTTCAGACCCCAGAACAACAATTGGTGTAAAAGTTCACACTCAATATAGCTCTTAAATCTCTCATAACCATGCAATTTTCATGCTTTTGAGCTTCACAACAATAGCTTGTGGGAATGGTAAGATGCCTTGCCCTGAAAATTTCAATATAAAGGGAAGTTTCAAGTTCAAGTAGAAGGCATTACACTACCCATGGGATTGACTTCTATAAAGATTCAACAAGAAGGTTTGAAACATTTTCAACCAATTGACCACTACTTAACTGTCCAAAGACAAAGTCAATGCCTTGTCATTGTAGACTAGGCACTAGATATCCAAGGCAGCTAGTACTCTGAATGGTAGCTGACACAACACTTGCAGTTTCTTAGAATATCTAGCCCCTTATGAGTTGACTATGGATTACATTTTATAGTCTACTTACTGCTTGATGACAACTTATGATCTTTCCCCCAAAATGTCTGGTAGACATTGGGCCAACACCAGAAGGCTAAGTTTCAGAAGAGTGACTTAATACATTTGTCCCACAAACACAATCTTCAGACTCTGCATTTTAATTTGAGGAGTTTAGACATGATCAGATACCCCTTCATTAGCACAACCCGTTGGACCACCCATCCAAGCAACTTCAACTTGTACACTTGTGAATCTCTAAACCTGTCAGGCTAAAGTGAGGGGGCATGTCCCATGAAAAATTCAACAATCATTTTGTGTGGTCTCAGACTATTAAGTGTAGTGTAAAATGATAATGGACTATGGTGATGTATTATAACATAAAAGGAAGTTGTCAAATCCTTTCCCCTCCTCACCAGGCCTCTTCTCATTTTCTCTAGCCCGCCCCCCTTCATCAATGCCAAAATGCACATGAGAGACGAGGAATTTGACACTAATATCAAAAGCACCTGCAGAAGGTGCTTGCAACTAATGAAATGCTTGCAAAAGTGCATGCAATGCCAAAAATGCACATGACAGGCAAGGAATTTATTAGTGTCCAATATCAGAAGCAAGAAGGTGCTTGCAACTAATGAAATGCTTGCAAAACTACATACAAGATCAACTAGTTTCATGGTCTATTATAAAATTGTCAAATAATGGATTGACACCTGTTGAGTCTTAACTGCAGTCCAATCTACTGCAACGTGACAATTATTGAGTAGGCAGGGCTTTTGGTAAAGAACCACACTTGCATCTTGGTGTGAAGTAGGTTAATACTGTAGAACAGTTCTGTTGTTTTTGGGAGTTAAATGACAATTGCATACCAAGAAGATGAAATAAAATGCGGTAGCAATTCCCAATAATGGGCGAGGGTCAGCTCCATTATAAGCTTGGGATTGCAGTTTGGGGCCATTCGAGCCAATTATAATCTGTGTTTCAACTTGCAATATGGGCCAAGAAAGTGGAGGCTGCTTGCCACTGCAATGAGATAAAATGAACTTATGTGAGGGGCTTTTGAGAAGACTTGAAAAAGACAAAACAATTTGCACTTGCAACCACTGTCCAACTTTTTTCATAAATCAAATCGATACTTCAATCCACAAATCCCATGTACCTAGTTCATGACAGTGCCAGAGCTTCATCCATGCCTCAAGGTATGAATAGTATGATCAAAAACAACTTTATACAATTTATTTTGTATTCTAAATTTGCTTATTTTCATGAAATTGCATGGAGCTTCATCCCTATATAGTAAGTGCACAGAGTGTGATGGATTCACTAGGCCGGCAGAGTGGGTTATGGTCGAGTAAACACCCTTCTTTTATCAAAGAATTTCAAATTTCTGTACGAAAGGTGAAGTACTCACAGGTTTGTGCCCCTGTTCGCTCAGGCTACCACCTCAGTTCACAGGAGCTCAAACCTCAAACGTATGAAGCTTCTGGCGTGGTTGCTTTACCATAACTTGCACATATATTTGATGGGTTGGAAATTTGCTCTCAGTGGTTACACTGTGAGCAAATTATTACGTGCACAGCCAGGAGGTTATTGTACGTCAGGCTACGTATTTGTTGTCCAGGAATATTTGAGACCGGTTGCACACCCATAGTGGAATTAGCTGTTGGATTACTATTGTGCCAGTTTCCTGACTCATCAAAGTACATAGCTGGCTGGGCTGGCTGTTTGGTTTTCAGTCCTCTGATTTCTTTTGTCCCATAGTGCCTCTTCCACTTTGGTAGACAACTAAAACATGACTGCTTCATTGATTGAATGGCTTCTTGTATGTCAGCAACCTTAGGCCGTGCAGGATCTTCATAAGCAGAATTTGTGCATGGCTTGTTTCCACGATGTGGACTACTAACCTAAATCCCAACTCTATCCTTCAAGGGCTTTTATAATTAGGCTTAAACAAATTTCCCACCAAAATTAGTCGAACACTCTACTCTGGCAAAATCATGTAAGCATTGCGACTGACATCTGCAAAGCTTGCCAGGTTTTTAACGACTTGCATAGGTCATCATTTCACTGAGTTAGAACTTGGAACCCTACATTTAGCAAGTCATTCCCATGAGGGGACTGATTTTGTCTTATGTTTTAATTGCTTCAGGCTTCTTTGTGCATTGCATAGGGTTGATCTCCAATGGTGTCATCTGTGGTGTGAACATGTCATTTCTCTATTGATTAAGGATTACAACTCTATTTGAGACATTTTATTCCCATTATGACTAGATTAGTTATCATCATATGGACCATGGTCAAGCTTAGTTGGGGTGGACACGTGGACAAATTGGATGCCAGAGTGAACCAGCATCCACCAGCTCACCATGGAGGACGGAAGGCGTGTGGAAAGGAAACACTTTTATTTTGCATTCCTGTCCCAGAGCTAATCACAGTTCATAGGTATGTACCAATTTACCTACCTAGTAGCCATCAAGTTCCATACCTATTTACTTACCTACATAGTAACCACTAATGCCGTATGCCTGTTCGCAACTTACATAGGCAATTAGTAGTTACCTGGGTTGGAGATGGGCCCAGGAAGGAGGTGGGTTTACAGGATGGGTGGTAACGGAGGTCACCCACCACATAGTCATAATGAGTTTCCAGTGGATGGTGTACTAGTGGATGCTGGTCCCATTGTTCCAAATTGAATGGCTTGTGAACTTGAGGTTATACTGGAAAGCTGAAATAGTTAATTTGGGGATGGCACCCTCCAAAGACAGCAGCTCTGCAAAATTAAAATGTTGATACTTGAGATGGGGTAAAAGGGTGAAAGAAAGGTCAGGGTATCAAGCTTAGTTCTAGGCTACTAATGTGAAAGAGGAAGCCCCAGATCAGGTGCTTGTATTTTGACCCAAAAAAATTGTGACGCACGAGGATCTTTTGCAAGGCATACCAGCTAAATAAAACATAGGGGTGTGGTAGCATGGCAATTGAACTAGATTTGAGTTTCTTCTTCTTGAATAAAAGGGGAATTATTATTTTTTGTAACTAAATTTGAATGGTTAGTAAATATTCTCATCTGCAAGACTAATTTTCTTTTTTTAATGAATTTCTGCACTGTGACGAACAAAGAAAAAACTCATTGCGAATTGTGCAAAGGTTGTTATGAGGGGTCACGTGTAAACAAATTTAGACAGTAAGTTTCTGTTGGTGATTAGAACTAGGCAGGAATCTAAAAAAAATCTACTTTATTGTCTGACATCTAGCAAAATTTGGCTCATTCCTCCTGTGGATGATGACCAATCCACCTAATTGACAAAATTGAAAAAACAAAATCCACCGCAAGTAGGGTCCAGGTGAACCGGCACCTGCACAGTTACCATGGTTTGATTTTTAAGAAAAACTCATACCTGGCTTGTGAGAATCGCCTTGGATAAGGCGACTGTTCTCAAATTTATGAGAACCGTCACTTTGAGAACCAATCAATAATTTAAAAAAACTTTGATAACCTGCCCCTGTCTTTTCAAAAAAAAACAAATTTGTTTAGAACTGGTCAAATATTTCAAAGCCGTTTTGAAAATTGGATTCGACAGACATCTTTTAAAAGCAATACCCACCCACACACTAGTAAAATCCACCTCTGTGCAAAGATTTAAGAATACCTAGAGCACACGAAAGAGGTTCTGACTCTTAATGATGGCAACAAATCTTTGGATGTTGGAGTTGAGTTGTGCAAGTTGACAATAGGTCTGCAAAATTCAAATACATGTCATATTCACCTTGTCAATTTGGCGGATTGGAGAGCTTACCAACTTGGCAAACTAGTGACGTGGATTTGGACTTACCCAATTGGCAAATAAGAAAGGTCAACGTGGCAAAAAATAGCCCAGCAAACAATCATCTTGTCAAAACACTTAATACCTTATTAATTAGTCAAGGGCCCACTTTATGTTAAGGCCTGAACATAAGATATGTCATGGTGGCTTCCTCTGTCAACTTGAGCCCGTGTTAAAATACATTTTGATGATCCAAGGCAAGGTAGCATAAAGCCATGGCCCACAGTAGGTGCCCTACAAGGATTTCTTCCTTCACTATAATGGAGGATTAGAGATATATCACATCCAATATAAATCCTAATTTGAAAAAAAAACATCATTGTTCCCAATATCTAAATGACCAAAATGCCACACAAATACTTTCAATCACCAAAGGAAAGAGGAGCACAAGAGATTTATACCCTCCACAGCTTTTCACATGTCTCTCTACATGTCTCCAATTCATCCTAAAATTGATTGGACATTGCACAAAACATCCATCATAACGCTTTCTTTATTTGAAGCAAAGATTTTTCTATTTCTACTGTTGGTTGGGGTGGGCGGTGGGGGTGTCAGAAAAAGTTCTGCTACTCAGGTCAACTTTAGGGTTTGAGTTGGAAATTAAATGGAAAACCCAGTCCAGTTCATTTCAAGAGCAGCGAAGTGAGCTAGTGTAAGTTCTTACATTCTGTGGTAGTGAGTTCAAATCTCAAGAATAGCTCACAGAACTTGTAATTTCAAAACATGAACCATGTAGGGCACAAAACAACAAGCCTGTAAAGTTTGATGGGGGAGCATAATGTCTTGCTATAGGACCAACCTCCCATTCTCGTTGTTAAGTTGTGCCTTGAGTATAGTGTCTTGCTATAGGACCAACCTCCCATTCCCATTGTTGAGTTGCAACTTGTTGACTTGTTGTCAGCAATTAATAATTGAGTTAGGATCCCCTTGGGCTTGCAAAACATGTTTTTTTTGTTCTATGCAGAACATCAGAACATGAACTGCACAATTTAGAACATGAAACATGCAAGGCACAAAGCAACAAGCTTGCAAAGTTCAATGCGAGGAGTATAAATGTCCTGCTCCAGGACTCACCTTCCATTCCTGTTGTTGAGTTGTGACATGCTCGCTTGTTTTAAGCAATTGGTAGTTGAGTTAGGATCCCTTGGGCTGTCAGTCCCTAATATTCAACATCATGCTTGTAGTGGAGTTGTGACGTGCTGGCTTGTTGCAAGCAATTGGTAGTTGAGTTGGGATCCCCTTGTGCTATCACTCCCTAATCTTAAACGTCATGTTTGTAACAATTCAACTTGTACTTAAGTCCTCTCCTTTTGCACTTTCACTTCCTCTCCAGATTGATGGGCCTTTAGTAATGTAGAGGCCCACCAATCCATACTACTTACCCTGAATAATGATGTAACAAGTTTACATAATTTTCCAGTCACATCATTAAAATTGACACCACTCTATATATCACCAATCACCGTACTTTTGGTAGTCTTTCTATCAACTAAAGGCCACATATAATCTCTTGGACAAGACAAAAAAAGTGTTTGCTAAATAAGTATATGTATACTAAAATATTGTTGCATATGACCCCACAAAATAGGGGATGTCCAAGTTGTCAAATCCATTGAAGGATTTAAAGGCCAAATGTCTGTAGCCTTTTACTACAATGCATTCTTATTGTTGGAAAAGTCAAATTTGGAAACGGCAACAAGAACATCAGATGAAAGCCTGACATTTGAATTCTGATATAACTAAAAACTTAACTCAATCTTGGAGTTTTACATGTCATTCTCAAACTAATGGACAAATAATACACAGTCAATCAACCATTGGATCAAAGTCTATGAAATACATTGGGAAAAAAAGAGGGTTGAATACAATTATCAAAACTTCAATATGAAATGACATTATGATTTCAAGAAACTTGGTATTGATGGGATAAGATAACTATAAAAAAACGAGCATTAGAACAAAGATATTATTGCCAAGTGGAAAATATTGGGCGGTTTTTCTGTTGTAAATGTGAACACCAATTGACAATGTGAAAACTTAAATCATAGACCACTTGAAGTGCATACAATACCAGTAAAAAGGTATGATTTGTCCTTGTATGGAATGATGTTGTGAGTACTGTTTCTGAGGACAGTGTGCGTTAGCATGGACTTTTATTTTATTTCTTTTCAAACTCACATCAATCTCACTGAGAGGTAAGGTATTGTACCTGTCGCCAATGATGGGAAATTTCTGTGTAGCAATTATTTTCAGAAAAAATGGGGTTCAGACTCGAGAGATCAGACTCCAACAGCCTCAATTCTAAAATTTCTAATTTTCAATGAGAGTGAAGATATTGTACCTGCCATCAATGTATGGCAATGCTTGTGAAAACCATTAATCATTGAAAACAATGGGGTTCAGACGTCCAGACTCCAGCAGCCTCAATTCTGATGTTTCTAATATTTCTAAGAAATGAGAACAAAACTAGAAAGTTCAAATCTTACAATTAGAAGCTAGATCTACAATTTGGATCTAAATCTCAAGAATCTCTTGAATTGCAAGTTGTTATTATGGCATAATTCTTGAGATTCTTATGTTGTTAATCTTGAAACAACAGGGAGCTGCCCTTCCAGTAATTTTTGTGTGGCAGGAGAAGACCAGTGTTGGCAGTTATTAGAATGGCAGTAGAAATCTGGCGGCAATAAGGCGGTTCTATAAGATAGATATATAGTCATGGTTAAAATTTCTCAATATGACCTGTTCTGATGTAGAATCAGGGTTCTAAGAAAATCTAAGAACTGATGGCCAAAGTGAACCAGCACCCACCAGTGCACCAACGTGGATGTATGGTGCACTGATAGGATTCTCTTTTCTATCCCTGTGCCATCCCAGGTTGACTTTTTTTATTTGCCCTTTCTCAGCCCTGATCTCAGTTTTTTTTTGCAACTTTATTTTCTCCCCGCCCCCTTCCCAGTTTTTTTTCCC
>Ga0116231_10013872_pt1 | contig 11088 bp, 5 predicted proteins | sample S1TSphgellanicum_2_FD_89695 | JGI IMG/M metagenome (GOLD analysis project Ga0116231, IMG submission 89695) | Host-associated microbial communities from peat moss isolated from Minnesota, USA - S1T2_Fd - Sphagnum magellanicum MG | ecosystem: Host-associated > Plants > Peat moss > Unclassified...
GTGTCTTTGTGTCCATTGTTTTTTTTGTCTTGTTTATGCTTTTGCAAAGTATGTATTTTTTTAGATCTAATGTTTGTTTCTAGTTTTGGGTTTGGGTTTTAATTAAGGGTTTATGTTTAGCTGTAAGGTTTATGTTTAGTATTTCAATTTTTCTTATTTTTCTAATTGATTTGTGTTTTTGCATGAGATATTTTTTTGTGTTTGTTGACTCGGTTTTTTTGCAACATTCAATCCTTGATACGTGATATTGGGAAATTTATTAGACAAAGGCAAGGGCAGTGCATTATGGAATCAAGTAAAGCACTTAGTTCCTTTTAATATATTCACAAATGCAAGGTACCACCACATGAAAGTTGTTAAAAACAAAACAACTTTTCGAGCCTCAACAAATGGTCTTGGCAAATCAATCAAGTTTGGCTATTTTTAAATGTGAATTTTTTTTATAAGGGGGTGTTTTAAACTCCACAATGTTGATTTTGATGAATTCGGTTTGGTTTCATTGCCCACTAATGTTATTATAAAGTTTTGTCAAAGTGTTTCCAAAAACTAGAAAATTAACATCACATGTTGTTCTGTTGATTGATTTTGCCTTGATGTTGACTATCCAATTATTGATGTTATTAAAACTTTCAAAGAACTTGATTGACATCATCCTATTACATGGCCTACTAATAAACCTATACCACATTTGTTATTTTTGTAGTTTAAATCAAAATGGGGGTTTTTAAATGAAGTTTGGTTATTATTGTCCCTATTAATTAGAATCAATTGTGGTTTATTGTGGACAAATTCATTTGTGATTTTCTAAATTTGAGAGATGATGTCGCAACCCCACTTTGGGGCTAAGTGTGAGAAGGCAACTCACACTCCCAAAAATGGGAAAATGGAATCCTCCGGGACTCCCGAAAACTCAGAAGACGATTTGAGGGGCCAAATCTCCTCGCCTTGGCACGTTCCTTATATCAATGGAAAGCTCTTGAAGCTTAGATGTCCAAAATGGGCTCGCATTGCCCATTTGGACATCTGCAGCCCAAGTTATGGGCAAAAGAAGGGTCGGGAGTCAAACTGCCAGTTTGACTCCTGACCACTAAAAGTCAGGAATCGACCTCTTTCCGACGTCTCCTTGAGGAGTGCGACATGGCGTTGGAAAGCTCTCCACGAGAGCTACAACTTTGGTTCAGAGCTCGTCCCGATCCGAGTTCAGGGCGAGGAGCTATGACCATCCAAAGTCCTGGGACTCCAACCCGGGACTCCAACCCGGGATAGTTTCGGGACTTCAACTTGGGAGTCCCGGGAAAAAGAGCCATTTGAATGTAGCCTCGGCGGAGAGCTGCAGAGCATACTATATGGGGGAAGGTGGTGGCTTCCCCCGAGTCCAGGCCGTGGTGAGTCTTGTGTGTAAAAGTGCTTGTGGCTTGTCCAACACCCAAGGGTGTTCCCGAATGCGAACTAACCCTCTTATGGTTGGTTTTGGATGCAAATTCGTGCTTGATCTTCTAATCCATCTTCCTAGTCTAATCCCGGGACTTCTAGCACGCCCCTCTACCCCTCTTTAGTGCTGGAAGTTGAGAGCGCCCTTCAAGTCCCAACTTTCCGCAACTACACATAGTTGGACCCTCAAGTGGGTTCAACCCGAGACTTGGGAATGCGTCAGATAAAGTACTATGCAATAAGATTGGCCAAGGTGTTAGAATCACCATGATGGAGGACTTGGCACTTGTGCCATGAGAATACATGATGGAACTAATTGGTCATTGGGATCCTATTTCATATCGAAAGTAAGTTTTTAATTTTTTTTTCTTGTTTTGTTTTGTTTTGCTTTTGCTTTTAGTTTTTCTATTTGTGTTTGTGAATTTTTATTTTATTTTATTTTATTTTTCATTTTCCTTTCATGTTTCTGTTGTTTGTTTTATGTGTAAGTATAACTAGATAAGATAAGCATCTTTGAGATCGGGCAATGCAACAGATTATTAGCAACGAATTAAGATATGGTAGATTGTTGCATGATGAATAAGCATTTCATGAAGAAATGGCTATCTATGAAAAGACCATGGTAAGTAATTGCGTTCTTATTTTTAAGGTCATGTTTTTCATTAACAAGTTTTTGTAATTCATGTTCTTGAAAATTGCATGCATAAATCAATATCACCTATAACATGTTCAAATTCTATTACATATACCTTCCAAGTTTATGCGAAAGCTCAAGAAAAAGCACATATGGTTCTTTTTTCAAAATCATTTATTTTAAGGTTTCAACTTTGATAATGTTTGTCATAATGGGCTTTAAAAGATACTATAATGTTTTGTCTTTCATTTTATTTATTTATTTTTGAATACAAGATGTCATTTTGAAAAAGACATAGTTATTGATGGAGCTAGTGATCTTGCCTTTGTTATTATTTCTACTATTGTGACAATTGGTGTTCATCCTACGAATGACGTTATGTTGAGTTCTAGAATTGCAAGTGGTCTTTTTTCTATCAATGTTTCTACAACTTCTACTTCTACGGACCAATTAGAAAAAACCATGAACAATATCTCATTTACTATTGCTTCTACAAATCAAAAGAATGCCTTTATACAACTACCAAATACAAGTGGACCCATAATTGATCTTGAAGACACATTCTGGAACATGTTTGAAAATGAGTTGCCCAAGTATAAAGATAGGTTAGATGCCATCTTTTTTCTGGCCACCGCTTCATAGTGTCAACATTAACATGACATATGGCCATGTCTTCAATAACCTTCAGAATTGTCCTATAAACATCATGTATGTTGTTGATCCAAAATCAATTTTTGCCTTAGCATTACTAGGCATAGTTGATAGTTTTTGATTTTTTAGCTTTCCAACTTCATCATCATTTTGTAGGCTTTCCAAGATCTTCAATTTTTTTTATTGTTATTGCAAGTGGATGGACAATAGTCTAACTTATTTTATTGAGACAAATTGTTGTCTCAACAAAAATTTGCTTGTTGTAACACGTGTGCATAATAAAGATGTAAAAGGAAGAATGTGGAAATGATGACAATGTGAGGGAGGATCTAGATTTCATGAGGATGCCAATTTGAGATTAGGTATGTATTTGAGTTGAAATTGAGTATGTTTCTATAGGTCCATTTTTTATTTAATTTTTTGAATTGTTTAATTTCGTTGTGTTGAGTTCTTGAGTTCTATTATGTTTTGTTGATTTCTAGAGTTCTTGAGTTCTTATGTGTTTTGATCTATTTTGTTGTTTTGAGTTCTTAAGTTATTGAACTTTGCTAACTTTTGGAGTTCTTGAATACTTTATATTGTGTCTTAATGTGTTTTGTTATGTTGAGTTCTTGAATTGTTGAACTCTATTGATTTATGGAGTTCAATTCTACTAAGTTATGGGTTCTTAAGTTTTTTTATGTTATGTTGAGTTTTGGTATGTTGATTCTGGAGTTCTTGAGTTTTGTTGTGTTGTGATTAATGATGTCGTGCATTTGTTTTTTTTGTTGTTGGTTTCAAAGGATGAATGACTTTCGACACAAGTTTTCTTGGGGTTCATTTGTGCATTGTTTTTTTTGTTGGGGTTTTGGAATTGGGATGAGTGAAATATAGATACATGAACACTAAAAATGTCAATCCGCACTTTTGCCTAAAAATCTACTTTGTGTATGTGTATCCAAAAAATGATCTCTTTAGTTTCTACTATATTTGTAAAATTTACCAGTTTTGAAAAATAAATTTGAATTTTTGAATTTTTTTTCATGCATCTAATAACATTTGTTTCAACTCCATTTTTGAGAAAAATCATTTCTAGATTTTATAATTTTTGAATTAAAAAAAGTAATTTTTGTGAATTATATGGATTTTTTAGCATATGTTTCATTCCATTGAAAACAAAAAAAAGAGAAAAGAAAAAGAAAAAGATGAATAAAATAAAACAAATATATATATGAAAAGGGGAGGAACTTCCACTGGGTGGACGTTACTTTGACAGCATGGAGAATAATTTCCATGTGTCAAAAGCTTATTTGCTAGGCTGTTTTCGATTTTGGATTTCATAGGGCAAATGAAAAACCGAAAAATACAAGCAAAAAAATTTGCGATGTTTTACTTATAGGAGAAGGGTTTATTAAAAAAACCCTTATCCTATGTAAAATGCCACCATTACAATGACACCTAAGAAGGATAATGCTGTAATGACAAGGATAGTGCTGCAATGACAAGGATAGTGAGGAGAGACAAGCTAGTGGGTAATTTCCACTTAGTGGAAGTTACTCTAATAGGTTGGAGAATACCTTCCAAATTATGTAAATTATTGTTCTTGCGATATCATTGTGATGTCAACAAACAAGATTCCCTTAGCCCAATGAGGGACCAAAATATACAAAAGAAAAATTGCAATGATGTTTTATGTTTTAGGAAGTTATAAATGGGTGATGAAATAAATTAATGTTTGGTGGAATTTTATTTTTTTTAATGCCCATTGAAACTTCAAATTTCAAATTAATTTTAAAGAATTGACTTGGTTTTTTTTTAATTTTTTCAATTTATGATATTCTGATAGGGCATTAAACAAATTGAAAATTTTAAAAGATGGTTCTCAATGTACCAAATATTCGACAATTTAATATCAATTAGATATTCAAAGTAATTCTCACATCCCAAACATAAAGGCCAATAATTTTATTAAGGACAAATGGTCATAAAAGGGGATGAAATAGACACTACATCAAAATGTGTCCTAGTTCACTTTGCGTTTCACTAAAATTTGAATGAATTTGGACATTTTTACCATGGTGAAACTGGTCAACCCAATAATGAATTGAGATTGTTGCTACGGACAATGAATTAGTTCACTAATACCTAGTGAAACAAGATTACTTTCAATTGAAATACAAATTTACCAAATCATTCACTTGTTAGTTAATTAATTAGGTAGCATGGAAATCAATAAAATTTAAATTATTTTATATATGATTTATTGATAATTTCATGATTTTTTTAACCTATGATTTATTGACACACGTCACTACCTAAGTTCAGTTAAAAGCCTAATTTAGGTTCATAGGCAACGTAATCAACCTAGGCACCTTCTCTAAAGAACTAAATAGGAAAATAGTCGATCAACTAATCATTGTTGATCACGCACACACCATTTGTGAAATTTGATCCTTTGATTTTTAAAATGGAAGCAAACACCCCTACCATCAAGCCACCCCACTTGTTGTGATAATATGTTACATTGTATTTTATTTATCAAATACTTCATTTTAAACGTTACAAAACATAAACTTTGAAAATTCATATCTTATTGAGATTTTGTTCAAATGGAATTATTTGAATTTACATTTTTTTCAATAATGTACATAATTACATTTATTTACTTTTGAAAGTGTAAAATCATTTGAAAAAAATAAAATTCGAATATCATTATTCAATAACATTTCAATGACCATTTTTTAAAAAAAAATGTTTAATAAATGGATAAGATTTTTGTGAATATAATAATACTACGTATGATAGGCTATCAATTTTTTTTACTATTTTTGGTTATTTTAATTTATTTCACCTTAGGTTATTTTCGACTATTATAAATTATTTTTGGCTATTGTAAATTATTTCATTTTAAGCTACTTGCAGCTATTATAAGTTACTTTTGGTTATTTTAAATTATTTCATTTTAGGTTATTTTTTACTATGTGAAAATACCGTTAGTTATTTTTGGTTATTTAAACTTATTTCACCTTATGTTATTATTAGCAATTCTAGGTTATTGTAGGTTATTTCACCTTAAATTACTTTTGTCTATTATAAATTATTTCGCCCTAAATTATTTTTGACAATTTTAAACAAATTTAATATATGGCTATTGGTGGTTATCTATTGGTGGCTATTGGTTGTTCTTTTATTAGGGTTATTGGTGGCTATTTTATTGGTGTTTACTAGTGGCTATTTTATTAATGGCTATTGGTGGCTACTAATGGCTATTCTATTAATGGCTATTGGTGGCTACTAATGGTTATTCTATTAATGGCTATTGGTGGCTATTTTATTAGTGGCCACTAGTGGCTATTCTATTAATGGCTATTAATGGTTATTTTATTGGTGGCCACTAGTGGCTATTCTATTAATGGCTATTAATGGTTATTTTATTGGTGGCCACTAGTGGCTATTTTATTAATGGCTATTGGTGGCTATTTTATTGGTGGCCATTAGTGGTTATTTTATTAATGGCTATTGGTGACTATTTTATTGGTGGCCACTAGTGGCTATTTTATTAATGGCTATTGGTGGTTATTTTATTGTTGGCCATTAGTGGCTATTCTATTAATGGCTATTGGTGGTTATTCTATTGGTGACCATTGGTGGTTAAATTACCATAAGTTATTGGTGGTTATTTTATTGGTGGCTATTGGTGGCTATTCTATTGTACACCATTGGTGGTTACTTTATTAGTGACTATTGGTGGTTATTTTATTGGTGGTTATTGATGCCTATCCTATTAGTGGATATAGATGTATATCCTATTGGTGGTTATTGATGGATATCCTATTGGTGGCTATTAATGGCTATTGGTGGCTATTAGTGGTTATTTTATTAATGGTTATTGGTGGCTATTAGTGGTTATTTTATTAATGGTTATTGGTGGTTATTCTACATTATATTATGACTATTGGTGGCCATTGTATTATAAATTATTGTTGGTTATTCTATGTTATATTACAACTATTGGTGACTATTTTATTAGAATTTATTGTTGGATATTCTAGGTTATATTATCATAGGCTATTGGTAGTTATTCTAGTTTAGGTTATTTTAAATTATTTTTCATAGGTTATTATTGGTTATTCTAGGCTATTTTACCTTAGGTCATTATATTATATTTTAGATTATTTTAATTTATTATATTTAGGATTAAATAATTTATAATAACATAAAGTATAATGACCTTAAATAACCTAAATTATAATTTGAAATAACATATATTAATTAAAAATAAAATAACTTAAGGTATAACCTAAAGTTAGTTGAATAATTTAATTTAAAATAATTTAAAAGCTTATAATAATTAACTAAGATACCTTAAGGTAGAATAATGTATATTAGTTTAAGGTATAATAATTTATAATAACTTATAATAATGTAGGGTATAAGTTAGAATGATTAAAGTAACCTAAAATAATATGAAATATATCATAACATACAATATATAATGTATTGAAAATAACATAACAATAAACCTATTTACTACAGTAATTATAATAGTGAATTATGTCAACTAGTAATGAAATACAATGTTTACATAATGATATTATAATGAAATAACTTTAATTAGGGTGAAATCATTAAAATGCAATGAACTTATTTCACTTTTAAAGTCCCATAGTGATTTAAACTAGTGGACAGCACCCCACATTTGTAATAGTGTATTTAATCATTTAATATCAGTAAACAATGTAATTTCCTTTGACAATTACATTATTTGGTTGTTGAATGACCTTATTTTGAGTATAATTTATGAACAATTCTTTTAATATTGGTTTGATGGAAGTTGAAATTCACAATTTCGGAAAAAATTATTTGTGACAAATTTTTGGATCACCATAATGTTCTTTCACCTTATTTTAAGTTATTATAGGTTATTCTACATTTGGTTATTCTTAGTTATGTTACTTTAAACTATTTTAATCGCTTCTACCTTAAGCTATTATAGATTATTTTACCTTAAACTATTATAGGTTATTATACCTTTGGTTATTTTTTGTTATTTAACCTACATTGTTTTTTGCTATTATTGGTTATTTATCTTAAGTTAATTAAAATCTACCTACCTTAAGCTATTTTTAGTTATTTTACCTTATATTATTTTAAATTATTTTAGGCTATTTTATCCAAAATTATCTTAGGATGTTCTACCCTAGGCTGCTTTTGGCTATTCTACCCTTAGGCTAGGCTATTATCGACTATTCTTGGATATTGTACCTTATAATATCTTAAGGTATACTTAAAGGTTGTTGAGATTAGCCAAAATATCTAAGGGTGTACCTTAGGGTTGTTGATACTACTTTTAAGGGTTACCCAAGCCTAAGTTACCCAAGTTAACACAACATGCTACATGCATTAACTAACTATATTTGATTATCACGATTCATCATTTTTGTATGGGAAGAGGAGAATCTTTGCCATATGTAGCTTGGGCATTATGAATTTATTATCAAATTGTATTGGAAGGAGCATTTTTAAAAATGTTCTTGTAATGTATTTTTAATCTTGAATGTCAATGCGTATAATTTCAAATCCATGTTTATTGTTTGATCAATGGTGATGGAATGCGCTTCTACACTATGTATCACCATTTGTCCAAAATATGTGATGTGTGTACAAAATTTGTTAAACATGATGGTGAAGAATGGTGTCTTGACATCATAATACTTGGGAAAGTTAATAAAGAATGTAATTTTGATTTTACTTTAGTTTGCAAGATAGTACCATCACCAAACCCTTTTATTGTTACAAAATTCCAAAACCTATTCTAAATTAATAATTTTAGTCACAAAGTAATATTTTGTTAATTGCATGGTAGTTTAGATTCTTGATCATAAATGGTTGCAAGTTAGTATCATGAATGTTTTTAGAACCTAACTTGCATGTGGATGACAATGTTAGAAAAACTTGCACATGCTTTGGTTTGAATCATAGCTTTTGAAAGGTGCGACCCAAGTTTTTGAAAGAAGTTGGAATGCAACTTTTGTTCCAAACATTCCACACAATGTGCACGTTTCAAATCATATATGGTTTTCTTGAGTTTATTAACCAATTTATTCTATTAGCAATTTTGTATCCAATTGGCTATTTCATGTAAATGTTTTTAGCAAGTTCTTCTGTGACCGAACAGCAGGTCACCGCACAATGGAGCTATATTGTTTCTGATCCTGATTTTTTTAAACCATCATTGGTTTGGCTGCGCATTACTCTCATTTATTGCAGAAATGCATGGCGGCTGCTTCTGAAGGACTAAGGAGGATCATCACGCGTAAGGAAGACGGCACACAATTATGGTTTGAGGAGGCGCTGCAATTATGATTTGAGGCGGTGGAGAGCACATGGCGGCGGAGGAGCTAGCAACTCAGAGGCTAGGAGAAGAGTTGTGGAGTAGCAGATGGTGGTAGTGCGAAGGGAGAGCTGCAGAGGAGGTAGTAAGGTTTTGGAGAGACCATGTTGTTGGAGAGAAGGAAGGCAGATTGTGCTAGATGATCACAGAGATGTGTAGATTGAGGGGTAGATCGGTTGGTTTGGAAGAGATTGGACTAGTTACAGACTTTTTCCGTTGCGCTAGTAGCCAGCCAAGTACTTGCAATTGGCATCAGGAAGCATAGTTTGAGGGAGTAACGGAGTGAGACTAGAAACCAGAAATAGATTGAAGTTGTTGTGCACGAGCTGTTAGGATTTGTGAGGAATGCTGAGAGGATGTACCTCAACTGTCTGAGCATTTTGACGTTTTTGTACATATTCGTACCTTCAATGTTTGCAGTACATGAACTTCGGGTCAAGAAGAGTGTTGTCAAAGTCTTGCTGTTGCATTCTGTTGAGGAAACAAGTCTGTGATCTTGTTGAACATGTGTATGCCAAGAGTCACTGGTTGAAAGGCTCTAGTCCTGTGAGCTGTCCGATTGGTGGTAGATCGGCAAAGATCAAGGCAATTCGAGTCTGTACATGTTGTGAATAAAATTAAAGTTCTAAGTTCCATGATCAGGGCGGTGAATGTCTCAAGAATGCAAATTGTGTATATTTGAAGATCTAGGTGTGCATACAGATTGAGTCTTGAACAGAGTCTGAGAGAGAAAGAAGATTAGGGGCCGCAATCTAGTTTCGAGACCTCAGAATTTGAACTCTGTGAAGATCTGTGTTTTGCCAAGGTGTTCGATTAGAGTGTGCACCCTCCTTTTTGGTATCAAAGTTGGTTCAGTAGTTTTGGTAGAACTTGTAGAGGACTAGGTAGAATGTATCATGTCTTCATTTGGTGCAAATGAGGTAGTAAAAGAACAATTAACGCAAGACGTTCATGAACAACGAATCATTAATAGGTTTGATTATTGCACTATTCGGGGTAGACCACAGAAAGGAACTGTGATCCTGCGCTTCTTGGGTTTTGGGGTGATAACACTTGTAGGTGTAGATCCAGAGGAAGCTCGAATCGGAGACGTAGCAGTAGAGATAGCTCATAGTGGCTTTCATACGCGCGTTGAGGTTTGGTTGAAGGTGAGAAATGGAATAGAGGGATGGATGTCAGTCTCACAGTTACAGACGCAGTACTACTACGCCTCATATCTTGCGTAGAGTAACTCCCATATTCGCCGAGAGGCAGCGTAGTGTGCCGAGGTTGGGAGACATCTGGATTCCCAAGTCTCCTGTATCACCTAACCATTTTCCCCAATTCTACATTCCTGGGGTAGAATATCTGTTCCAGACCGGAGATCGTGTTATCAAAGTGGAACATGCTGGATCAAGGTCCCGCCTCATAAGCTGGAAAGTGTGGTGCGATCTAGAAGCAAAGTGGCAATTCCAATAGGAATCCACAGATGAGCAATGTTTTTCTACTTTTCCATCCAATTTTGAACCTTTGAGACCAGTGGCTGAGGGAGCTCAGTCTGAGTTTGATGTGTAGCTCGGATGACACCCGTTTTTTTCAAAAGTCAGAACTAAGCTGCAAAGACTGAGAAGCTTGTTGATTCTGTTAACACCTGCTTGCTGTTGAAGGACCACGTGATTATAGGCGGTGTTACAATTTTTGTTTATTGATTATCGCGTGTTTGCAAAATGACTAGTCCCCAGGGAATGGATGAGCTGTTCTGGGGACGAAACCATGAAGACGTTAACGATTGGGCAGACAAGCTCACCATGGCCGCTAAAGTGCGCGATCTGAATGCAAACAAACTCTTCAAGATTGTGAAGCTGAACCTGCAGGGTAGAGCCAAAGAGTGGTTCAAGAGACTACAGCCGGCATTGGCCGATTGGCCGGAATTGAGGATGCTGATAGTGCAGAAGTACGGGAATGTGGACGCTGATGACATCCGAATGAGGTTCGATGCCATCAAGCAGGAACCCAAGGA
>Ga0116231_10013874_pt1 | contig 11084 bp, 8 predicted proteins | sample S1TSphgellanicum_2_FD_89695 | JGI IMG/M metagenome (GOLD analysis project Ga0116231, IMG submission 89695) | Host-associated microbial communities from peat moss isolated from Minnesota, USA - S1T2_Fd - Sphagnum magellanicum MG | ecosystem: Host-associated > Plants > Peat moss > Unclassified...
CGAGAAACGCGAGGAGCAGAGAGGTGAGATTATGGGTTGTTGTAAAAAGGCTGTCAAGTCGACGGGCCCGTACCCTCGCCAGGGCAGCGCGGCGCGCGGCCAAGCCATTGAAATAAATAGCGAAAAAGCGCGGACCCAAAAACCGCGTCACCGCTGACGAAATTGGGCAGGACGCTTTTCGAGGAAGGCGGCCATGCCTTCCTTCTGGTCCTCGGTGCCGAACAGCGCGTGGAACAGGCGCCGCTCGAACAGCATGCCCTCGGCCAGCGGCGCCTCGTAGGCACGCCCGATCGCCTCCTTGGCCATGAGCACGCTGGCCAGCGAGTAGGAGGCGATGGTCTGGGCCGCGGCCAGCGCTTCCTCGAGCAGGCGCTCCGCCGGCACGACGCGCGCGACCAGGCCCGCGCGCTCGGCCTCGGCCGCATCCATCATGCGCCCGGTGAGGATGAGGTCCATGGCCTTGGCCTTGCCCACCGCGCGCGGCAGGCGCTGGGTGGCGCCGGCACCGGGGATGATGCCCAGCTTGATCTCGGGCTGGCCGAAGCGCGCGCTGTCGGCGGCGATGATGATGTCGCAGGCCATCGCCAGCTCGGCGCCGCCGCCCAGCGCGAACCCGGCCACGGCGGCGATCACCGGCTTGCGCACGCGCCGGATCGCCTCCCAGTTGCGCGTGACGAAGTCGCTGCGGTAGGCCTCGTGGAACTCCAGGTCCTTCATCGCCGCGATGTCGGCGCCGGCGGCGAAGGCCTTGGCCGAGCCGGTGATGACCATCGCGCCGATGCCGTCGTCGGCGTCGAAGGCCAGCAGCGCGGCGCCGAGTTCGTCCATCAGCGCGTCGTTGAGCGCGTTGAGCGCCTGCGGCCGGTTGAGCGTCACGAGGCCGACGCGACCGCGCGTCTCGACGAGGATGTGCTGCTGCGTGTCCATGGGGTGGCTCCCGCGGGGCCTCAGGCCCCGCCAGCGGCGGGCACGGCGGGTGCCGCGCGCCCGGTCGACAGGTGTTCGACGATCTTCGACGAGGGCAGCGCGCGCGAGTAGTAGTGGCCCTGGGCGAACTCGCAGCCCTGGGCGCGCAGGTAGGCGCCCTGCTCGGCGTTCTCGACGCCCTCGGCCACGACCGCCAGCTTGAAATGGTGCGCCACCGTCAGGATCGCCGCCACCAGCGCGCAGCTGTCCGCATTTCCCGGCACGCCCTCGATGAAGCTGCGGTCGATCTTGATCGCGCGGATGGGCATGCGGCGCAGGTAGCCGAGCGTCGAATACCCGGTGCCGAAGTCGTCGAGCACCAGGCCCACGCCGAGCGAGGAGAGCTCGCTGACGACGTCGTTGTTGATCTCGCCGTCCTTGACCAGCGTACGCTCGGTGATCTCCAGCGTGATCATGCGCGGCTCGATGCGGAAGCGGCTCAGCGCCGAGCGCACGAGGATCGGCAGCACGTTGGAGCCCAGCTCGCGGCCGGCGACGTTGACGGCGATGGGGATGTCGAAGTTGGGGCGGATCTGGCGCCAGCGCAGGATCTGGCCGCAGACCTCGAACAGCACCCAGCGCGTGATGCGCTCGGACAGGCCGCTGACCTCGGCCACGTCGATGAAGCGGTCCGGCGTCAGCACCCCGTGCACCGGGTGGCGCCAGCGGATGAGGGCCTCGAGGCCGATCACGCGGCCGGAGACGATCTCGACCTGCGGCTGGTACTCGATGAAGAACTGCGCGGTCTCGCTCTGCACCGCCTTCATGAGCTCGATGCCCAGCCGCACCTCGCGCGCCGCGCGCTCGTAGCGGATGGGATTGAAGAAGCTCACCTGGTTGCGGCCGTCGCGCTTGGCCTGGTACATGGCCGCATCGGCGTTCTTGAGCAGCGTGCCGATCTCGCGCCCGTGCTCCGGAAAGAGCGCCACGCCGATCGATGCCGACACCTGCGTGACGACGTTGGGAACGAAGTCGCTGCGGTGCATGGCCTGGGCCATGCGCGCGGCCAGCTCGGCGATCTCCTGGCGGTGCGTGAACTCCTCGACCAGGACGATGAACTCGTCGCCGCCCAGGCGCGCGACGGTGCCCATCGGGCCGACGACATCGCGCAGCACCTCGGCGGCGGATTTGATCAGCGAGTCCCCCACCAGGTGCCCGAGCGTGTCGTTGACGTCCTTGAACCGGTCCAGGTCGATGAGCAGCACCGCCAGGCGGCGCTTGCGGCCGATGGCCGAGGCCAGCGCATCGCGCAGGTTCTCGCGCAGCAGGTTGCGGTTGGGCAAGCCGGTGAGCGGGTCGTACCAGGCCAGCTGCTCGATGCGGCCCTCGGCCTCGACGCGCTGCGCCGCCTCGACGGCCAGGGCCACCATGAGCGAGGCGGTGGCGATGAAGCCGATCTCGTCGTCCTCCCAGCGGCGCGAGACGCTGTCGGTGACGCCGATCACGCCGATGACCTCGCCCTCGAGCAGCACCGGCGCGCTGAGGAACGCGCGCACCGCGTCCCAGCGCGGGTCGCGCTCGACCCCCTCCTCGCGCGTGTCGGCGAGAACCATCGGCGTGCGCTCGCGCAGGCGGTCCACCGATTCGACCACGCCGCTGGCGGGAAAGTCCGAGCCGATCCAGTCGCGCAGGAAGCGCTGGTCGGTGCGCGAGTACACGGACTCGCACACCAGGGTCCCGGTGGTGCGGTCGAAGCGCCAGAAGCCGGCCATGCCGACGCGCAGCGCATCGGCGCTCGAGCGCAGCACGCCGGAGAGCGACTGGACGAAGTCGGCGCGCGACTGGATCGCCAGGTGCAGCAGGCGGTCGCGCAGCTCGAGCTGGCGCGCCTGGCGCGCGTCGGGCCCGGCCCCGGCGATCATGGTGGAGACGTCGGCGGCGGTGATGACCATGCCGCCCAGCTGCGGGTCGTCGATGCAGTTGCGGATGCTCACCCAGAGGGTGCGCATCGAGCCGTCGGCGGCGCGCGCGCGCGCCAGGTAGTTGCGGCGCCGGTCGCCCTCGGCGGCATCGACCGCCGCGCGCAGCGCCCGGGCGAAGCCGGGGCGGTCCTCGTCGATGATCAGGCTGGCGGCGGACTTGCCGATGGTGTCCTTGGGCGCGCGGCCCAGCAGGCCGTGCAGGGCCGGCGACTGGTAGGCGATCACGCCCATCGGGTCGGTGAGCATGGCCAGGTCGCTGACCTGCTCGGCAAAGCCGCTCACGCGCTCCTGCAGGTGCTCGGCACGGGCGCGCAGCGTGCTGCGATCGTCGAGCTGGCGCACGCGCGCGAGCACGCCGTTGACGCGCGGGTACTCGAGGAAGTTGACCAGCGTGATGGCGAGGCGGTGCGGCGAGGTGTGGCCGGAGAAGGCGCGCGCCGCGCCCGCCAGGCTGAGGCTGGCGCGCGTGGGCTCGCCGGCCAGGCGCGTGAAGGCCTGCAGGAACTCGCGCGCCGTCGGCTCGTCGACCAGGTATTCGAACGGCACGCCGGCGGCACCGGCGGCGTTGACGCCCAGCAGGTTGCGCATGCGCCCGCCGGTGACGAGCACGCGCCGGTCCGGCGCCAGCAGCATCGTGCCCTCCGCGGCGCCGTCGCCCAGCGCGGCGGCGCGCGCGGCCGACAGGCGCGCGGCGATGTCGGTGTCGATCTCGCGCAGCGTGACGACCGCGATCGCGTCGTTCTCGGAGCGCAGCAGCGTCGCGGACACTTCGATGGTGAGGCGCCGGCCACCGGCGACGACCACGCGCAGGCGCTGCAGGAAAGAGCGGCGCTCGAGCAGGCGCGCCCAGAAGCGGGCCCAGCGGCGCATGAAGACCGGGTGGCGCGGACTGACGACGAGCTCGGCGATGTTGCGGCCGATGAGCTCGGCGACGTCGACGGACAGCAGGCGGGAGAAGGCTTTGTTGGCCGCGAGGATCTGGGCCGACTCGTTGAGGCACACACCCGGGGTCGGTAGGTGATCGAACGCCTCATTCTTGAGCGCGGATTCGACTGCCGATTGCCGCAACGGGATGACGGCCGTTCCCAACGTTTCCCCTGTCACCAACGCGCGCGGCCAAGGCCCGGCCACCGACGACCGCCCTGCGCGCAAGGTCATCCCGCATTGTGCCACGGGACGGGCGCCGCGGCATCCACCGCCGAGGACAAAATTGCCATCGACCATCGATTGCGGCAGCATCGCGCCACGGGGCATCGCGCGGCGCCTGCGGCGCGCACGCACGGGACCCGTGGCCGGCGTGCGCGCCGGCGTCGGCGCGGAGGTTCGACATGGATGCGGGTGCGCAGGTGGTCGGAATCCTGCTCGCGGCAGGACGCGGTGCGCGCTTCGACCCGAGCGCCCGGCGCTTGAAGCTGCTCGAGGGGCCGCCGCAGCCCGACGGCAGCACGACGCCGATGGCGGTGGCGGCCGCGCGCGCGCTGCAGGCCGCGGTCGGGCACGTCGTCGCCGTGGTGCGGCCCGACGAGGGACCCGGACAAGCCCGCCTGCGCACGCTGCTGGCGGCGCAGGGCTGCGAGCTGGTGCGCTGCGGACCGGGCGTGCCCGAGGGCACGGGCAGCTCGATCGCCTGCGGCGTGCGCGCCAGCGCGCAGGCCGGCGGCTGGATCATCGCGCTGGCCGACATGCCGTACATCCGCGTCGACACCATCGCAGCCGTGCACCGGGCGCTGCTGCAGGGCGCGGCCTGCGCCGCGCCTTTCCACGGCGGACGCCGTGGCCATCCGGTCGGCTTCGGAGCGGCCTGCGGCGCGCAACTGGCGGCCCTGGCCGGCGACAGCGGCGCGCGCGCCGTGCTCGAACGCCACGCGCCGGTGCGCATCGACGTCGACGATCCCGGCGTGCTGGCCGACATCGACGTGCCGCCCGACCTGCTTTCCGTACTATCCGGGGAATGAACCTCCGCTATGCGATCTTTCCGGCCGATCCCGGCGCCCATCTGTTCCAGGTAAGCCTCGAACTCGACGACCCCGACCCGCTGGGCCAGGCCTTCGCGCTGCCGGCCTGGATCCCCGGCAGCTACCTGGTGCGCGATTTCGCGCGCCACATCGTGCGCCTGCGCGCGCTCGACCCCGCCGGGCGGCGGGTACGCGTGGCCAAGACCGACAAGCACACCTGGCGCTGCGCGCCGCTGCCCGCCGGCCAGGGCCTGACCCTGGCCTACGAGGTCTACGCCTACGACCTGTCGGTGCGCGCCGCGCACCTGGACACGACCCACGGCTTCTTCAACGGCTCGAGCGTCTTCCTGCTGCCGGCCGGGCGCGAACGCGAGGCCTGCCGCGTGCACATCTTCGCGCCGCGCGAGCGCCGCTACCGGGACTGGCGCCTGGCGACCGCCCTGGCGCCGGCCCCCGGCACCACGCCGGGGAGCTTCGGCACCTACCTGGCCGCCGACTACGATGAGCTGATCGACTGCCCGGTCGAGATGGGCCGCTACGTCGCCGGCCACTTCACGGTCGAGGGCGTGGCGCACGAGATCGCCATCACCGGCCGCGTGCCGCAGCTGGACCTGGCGCGGCTGACCACCGACCTGGCGCGGGTGTGCGCCGTACACGCCCGGCTCTTCGAGCCGCGCAGCCGCCGGCCGCCGTTCGACCGCTACCTGTTCCTGGCGATGGCCGTGGACGACGGCTACGGCGGCCTCGAACACCGTCGCTCGACCGCGCTGCTCTGCCGGCGCGACGACCTGCCGCACATCGGCATGAAGAGCAGCACCGAGGCCTACCGGCGCTTCCTCGGGCTGGCCAGCCACGAGTACTTCCACGCCTGGAACGTCAAGCGCATCAAGCCGGCGGCCTTCGTGCCCTATGACCTGGCGCGGGAGAACTACACGCCCCTGCTGTGGCTGTTCGAGGGCTTCACCTCGTATTACGACGACCTGGCGCTGCGCCGCGCCGGCCTGCTCACCCCCGCGCAGTACCTGGACGGACTGGCCGACACGATCACCACCGTGACCCAGCGCAGCGGACGGCTCAAGCAGAGCCTGGCCGAGAGCTCGTTCGATGCCTGGATCAAGTACTACCGCCAGGACGAGAACGCGCCCAACAGCATCGTGAGCTACTACCAGAAGGGCGCCCTGGTGGCCGCAGGCCTGGACCTGGCGATCCGCGCCGCCAGCGCCGGCCGGCGCTCGCTCGACGACGTGATGCGCCTGCTCTGGCGCGGCTACAAGCGCGCGGGCAGCGCCTACGCCGGCATCACCGAGGACGCGGTGGCGCCGGCCATCCTCGAGGCCACCGGCGTCGACCTGGCGCGCACGCTGCGCACCTGGACGCGCGATACGCGCGAACCCGACTTCGCCGCGCTGCTGGCGCCGCTGGGCGTGCACGCGCAGGCCGGACCGGCGCTCGATTCGCCCCACTTCGCGCTGCTCGGGTGCCGGGTCGCGGGCGGCGCCGAGGGCCGCATCACGCAGGTATTCGACGCCGGCCCGGCGCAGCGCGCCGGCTTGTCGGCCGGCGACCAGCTGGTCGCCTTCGACGGCCTGCGCGCCGGCGGCGGCCGGCTGGACGCGCTGCTGGCCCGCTACGCGCCGGGCGCCACGGTGGAGATACTGGCCTTCCGGCGCGACGAACTGCTCCGCTTCGAGGTGCAACTGGCGCAGCACCCGCCGTCCAAGTGGAAGCTGGCGCTGGACCCCAAGGCATCGGCGGCGGCCCGGCGCCTGCGCACCGGCTGGCTCGGGGCCAGCTAGCGGGCTGCGCCCGGGACGCGCAGCTTCATTCGCGCAGCCAGTCGATCGGCACCAGCCCCTGTTCCTGCAGGAAACGATTGGCCGCCGAGAAATGGCCGCAGCCCAGGAAGGGCACCGGCGGACGGCGCGCCGATAGCGGCGAGGGGTGGTTGGCCGCCAGCAGCAGGCCGGGAACCGCGGCCCGCGCCTGCTGCGCGCGGATCCGCGCTGCCTTGGCCTGCGCGTGGCCTCCCCAGAGCAGGAACACCCTGGGCGCGGGTCCGGCCGCCAGCGCATCGATCACCGCATCGCTGATCGCCTCCCAGCCGCGCCGGGCATGGCTGCCGGGCTGGCCCTGTTCGACGGTGAGCACGGTGTTGAGCAGCAGCACGCCCTGCGCGCTCCAGCCCAGCAGGCAGCCCGAGCGCCGGCGCGGGCCACCGCAGTCGCGCGCCAGTTCCGTGAAGATGTTGCCCAGGCTGGGCGGCGGCCGCACGCCGGCGGGCACCGAGAACGCATAGCCGTGCGCCTGGCCCGGACCATGGTAGGGATCCTGGCCCAGGATCACGACGCGCACATCCTGCGGCGCCGCGTCGTGCAGCGCCGCGAGCGGCCGCGCCGGGAAGACGGCGTGCCCGGCGGCGACGCGCGCATCGATGAAATCGGCCAGCGCGCCGGCGCCGGGCGCGTCGAGCGCGGCGGCCAGCGCCCGGCGCCAGACGGGCGGCAGGGCCGCGAAATGCGCGCGCAGCGGCGTGCGCAGTGCCGCGGCGCTCATCGGGTCATCGCGGCTCGTGCGCGCTCATCCGAACAGGCGCGCGAGCTCGGTACCCGGATCGGCCGCGCGCATGAAGGCCTCGCCGACGAGGAAGGTATCGACCCCGGCGGCGCGCAGCCGAGCGACGTCGGCAGGCGCCAGGATGCCGCTCTCGGCGATCACGCGCCGGCCGGCGGCGCGCGGCAGCAGATCCAGCGTGGTCTGCAGCGAGACGGCGAAGCTGCGCAGGTCGCGGTTGTTCACGCCGATCAGCGGCGTATCGAGGGCGAGCGCGCGCTCGAGCTCGGCCGCATCGTGGACCTCGACCAGCACGGCCATGCCCAGGCCGGCAGCGGCCTGGGCCAGGTCGCGCAGCCGCGCGTCGTCGAGCGCGGCGACGATCAGCAGGATGCAATCGGCGCCGGCGGCGCGGGCTTCGTGCACCTGGTACTCGTCCACCATGAAGTCCTTGCGCAGCACCGGCAGCTCGACGGCCGCGCGCACGGCCTCGAGATAGCGCAGGTCGCCCTGGAAGAAGCGCGTATCGGTCAGCACGGAGAGACAGGCCGCGCCGTGGCGCGCGTAGCTGCGGGCGATCGCCGGCGGGTCGAAGTCGGCGCGCAGCACCCCGCGCGAGGGCGAGGCCTTCTTGATCTCGGCGATGACCGCCGGGCGCCCGCCGGCGGCGCAGCGCGCCAGCGCGCCGGCGAAGTCGCGCACGTCGCGCCGGGCCTGCGCGCGCGCGCGCACGGCCGCCAGCGGCTCGCGCGCGCGCGCCTGGGCGACTTCCTCGGCCTTGACGGCCAGGATGCGGTCCAGGATGTCCGAGCCCGCGCCGCTGCCGGTGGTCTGCGTCATGGCGCGGGGCTCCGTGGTCCGGCGCGCCTCAGCGCGCACCGGCAAGCCGGTTCGTCAGCGCGACGAAGGCCTCGAGCTTGCGTCGCGCGCCGCCGCCGGCGATGGCCGCACGCGCCTGGGCGATGCCCTCGGCGATCGAGCCGGCGCAGTCGGCGGCGTACAGCGCCACGCCGGCGTTGAGCACGACGATCTCGCACGCGGGGCCGGGCGTGCCGTCGATGGCCTCGAGCACGCGGGCGCGCGACTCGAGCGCGTTGCCCACGCGCAAGCCGCGGTGCGAGACCATGGCCAGGCCGAAGTCCTCGGGATGGATCTCGTACTCGCGCACCTGGCCATCGCGCAGTTCGCCGACGAGCGTGGCGGCGCCCAGCGAGACCTCGTCCATGCCGTCCTTGCCATGCACGACCAGCACGTGCCGGCTGCCCAGCTGCTGCAGCACGCGCACCTGGATGCCGACCAGGTCCGGGTGGAACACGCCCATCAGCTGGTTGGGAGCGCCCGCCGGGTTGGTCAGCGGCCCCAGGATGTTGAAGATCGTGCGCACGCCCAGCTCCTTGCGCACGGCCGCCGCGTGGCGCATCGCGGCGTGGTGGCTGGGCGCGAACATGAAGCCGATGCCGGTCTGGTCCAGGCACGCGGCCACCTGGACCGGCGTGAGGTCGATGCGAGCGCCCAGCGACTCGAGCACGTCGGCGCTGCCCGAGCTCGACGAGACGCTGCGGTTGCCGTGCTTGGCCACGCGGGCGCCGGCCGCGGCCGCGACGAACATGGCGGCCGTCGAGATATTGAACGTGTGCACGCCATCGCCGCCGGTGCCGACGATGTCGACGAGGTGGCCGTGGTCGGTGACCTCGACCTTGGTGGAGAACTCGCGCATGATCTGCGCGGCGGCGGCGATCTCGCCGACGGTCTCCTTCTTGACGCGCAGGCCCACCAGCAGCCCGGCCATCTGCACGGGCGTGAGCTCGCCCTGCATCAGCCGGCGCCACAGCGAGAGCATCTCGTCGGGGAGGATCTCGCGGTGCTCGATGCAGCGGCCCAGGGCCTCGCTCGGGGTGATGTTCATCGCCAGGCCGGCCGGCGCCTCAGTGGCGCTGGAGGAAGTTGCGCAGCATCTCGTGGCCGTATTCGGTGGCGATCGATTCCGGATGGAACTGCACGCCCTCGACCGGCAGCGTGCGGTGGCACAGGCCCATGATCTCGCCGTCCGGCGTCCAGGCGGTGACCTCCAGGCACTCGGGCAGGCTGTTGCGCTCCACCGCCAGCGAGTGGTAGCGCGTGGCCACGAGCGCGCGCGGCAGCCCCGAAAAGACCCCCGCCCCGGTGTGCTCGATGCGCGAGGTCTTGCCGTGCATCAGTTCCTTGGCGCGGACCACCTTGCCGCCGAAGGCCTGGCCGATCGCCTGGTGCCCGAGGCACACGCCCAGTATCGGCGTGGCAGCGCCGAAGCGCGCGATCAGGTCGAGCGTCACGCCGGCCTCGCGCGGCGTGCACGGTCCCGGCGAGATGCAGATGCGCTGCGGCGCCAGGGCGGCCACCTGGTCGAGCGTGATCTCGTCGTTGCGAAAGACGCGGACTTCCTCGCCCAGCTCGCCGAAGTACTGCACGAGGTTGTAGGTGAAGCTGTCGTAGTTGTCGATCATCAGCAACATGGAATATAATAAGTCATTGATTTAATTGTGATATGCCATAGGAGTAAGCTGCCATAGCGCAATATTTGCCACCAAATTACCACCAATTCTCATCGGTTCCGATTCTCCTTCACCGGATTCCAGCGTGGTCAACGGCAACGCCTTAGACGATTCGATTATCTCACCCCCCTCTGGCCATCGGCGCCGAACCCATTTGGCCGCGATTAGACGCCGCCGACCACCTCCGGGCAACTCCGGCTTTAAGCCACGGGAGTGCTCCAGTCGGATGCTCCGTTGGATCCTCCGGCGCTGCGCCGACATCCGCCCGGAAATCCAGCGCGGCAAACCACAAGGAGCGGAAGCCTCGTCACGCCGCCCAGGCCGCGCGGACGAACCCGCCGTGCGTGCACCGCCAAGGCTTGCTACATCTGGGTCCAGAAGCTCGGATTGACCCCGCCTCAGACGCTTCCTGAGGTGGACCAGCATCAACACCAAGGTCAACGCTGCGATGCCGGAATGCGAGGTTGGGTTAGGAACGCGCCGGGTAAGCGGGCATCATGGGTTGGGGCGCCTGCGATCCACTAGCTTGGATTTCAAGTACGCAGCCTCCGTTTCCTGGACGAGCGCGCTCGCCGGAATGCCAAGGGCCAGACCCAGACCGATGACGGTCGTAATCGTGGGCTGCCGGACACCGCGCTCAAGGCGGTATATGAAAGTTCGGTCAACGCCGGCACGGAACGCAAGCTCTTCCTGAGAGACACCGTGTTCCGTTCGGACGCGCCTAAGAATGCGCCCGAATATCTCCGGAACTCCAGCGATTTCCGTGTTTCCCATCCACGGACTATCGAATATAGTGCGGCCTATAGGCCACTGCCTATAGTCAACGAGCGCGACGAAGGGGAGCGATGCGATGGAGTTGACTGGCGTCAGCGGCTCGTCGGCCCGAAAGCCGAACGAATCCAGACCTCCAACTTACCCATTGAAAGGATGGCGTCTCTAAAATGACAAGAAAAACAAATCTGATATCGGTGATCGCTTTCGCAGGGCTTACGTTTGCGGGGTCAGCTTTCGCCGACGACGGAAGGTTGTATTGGCTCGGATCGATTGGGAAGATCACGCCGGGAAATGACAAGGCGACATTTGACGAGATACTCAATCCCGGCGGGAACTCCAAGTTCTCATCGAGCTTGAGCAACGGCGCGGTGTACGACGCGCTAATA
>Ga0116231_10013875_pt1 | contig 11083 bp, 7 predicted proteins | sample S1TSphgellanicum_2_FD_89695 | JGI IMG/M metagenome (GOLD analysis project Ga0116231, IMG submission 89695) | Host-associated microbial communities from peat moss isolated from Minnesota, USA - S1T2_Fd - Sphagnum magellanicum MG | ecosystem: Host-associated > Plants > Peat moss > Unclassified...
TTTACATCACCAATTTAATTGTTTTCAATCAATTGAGTTGAAATGGAGTTATCAAGTAGTCTAACCCAATTATTCTATAGTGGCTCCTCATTAGCAGTAGTAGGTTATTTCTTAGTCCCACCTTGTTATAGATGTTTGATAGTTTCAATAAATGAATCCTATAGACACTTTTCTTGTTGCCAATCTTTGGCTCCTTTAACTTTAACTAGTTATCTTTCCTCCACCACTTGTTGTTATGGTTATTGACTACGAGAAGTAACAATAGCTACCACATTAATTGGTACATTATCATGTTTAGGCAGTTTAGGTGTTGTTGTAGCATTAGAATTAATAAATTTAATTCTTAACATGATTTGTACCTCAATTTTCTTGGAACATTCTCCAGATCTATGTTCTACACTATAACAAATTATGCAAGGATAACAAATAGGTATTTAAACCAACTTAGCAAGTTGGGTTTTAGTTTTTGCTATAGGTTTTGTAAACTTCACCATGGCGGTTGGTACCTCTCTTTTCCTATTATGACATGTTTCAAGTGTGTCACTTGTTCTACCACCATTGGTACAAGTTTATGTTGATTTGGTTGTAATAACAAATACTATTGGTTTAGTTATTGTGGTAGCCTCTGGTGTGTTTAATAGAGCATTGTAACTCAAACTAACATGTCCACTTTCCTCGCATAGTACAGTAGCTTCCATGTGTTCAATCAAGGTATCTCTCTTCATACTTGCAATTGTTAATCATAGGTAAGGTAATAAACTTGCTTTGAAAAAAATGGTGAGGAAAACATATATTACTTTAACATGTAAAATGTGCTAGTTTCAAAAAGCATTCATAATAAACCTCAACACGTTTAGTGGTATGTTGTTGTATGTTTTGCAATTACATGTAAACCTCCTCATCATTCTTCATTGTTCTAAAATGCTTGCAAAATGTCTATTCCAACTTTTCAAAAAAGTACAATTTGGATGGTTTTGAACAAAGTTTTTTGCTCATTCAAAGATACTATTTTGGAGAGTAAAACCAAGCAAGTTGATGATGTTGACTTCCATTGTTTCCCCATTAACTTTAGTGGCCTTTTTGAACACTTTGATGTGAACATCCAGATTAGTGTCTTTGACACAGGTTGGATATTGTAACTTCATGTAAGGTAGATTGGTTACTAATTTTGGTACAAGTTGTACAACTAGTTGTTGATACCATGGTGGTATAAACATGTGTGGGTCAGGTGTTGGCCATTCGTAACATCCAACATGTGGATGAATTGGTGGTCCTCCATGAAGATCTCCTCCATTTGAACTTCCCCCAAATGAATCTTCATGTTGTCCTCCATCTAGTGGTTAGTGAGTAAAACCTTTGGGTACATAAGTTGGTAAATTGGTGGGTAGATGCAAGTTATAATGGTTCACTTTTGTGACAAAACAACGTTTTTTCCCTTGGTACATATGGTGATTAATATATCTTTAGATATATTAATTGGGACTTGGATTTAAACTAATAATTTCATCATGAAAAAAATTGTGTGGTTATTTATTGGTAAAAAAATAATTTGTTAGTAGTAATAGACTTTTGAAGTCAAAAAATATGGATTGGTTGTCTAATTAGAACATCACAAAATAGAAATTTTAATATTGACTCACATTCCAAATTTATTATTAGGATTCAATATATAATGTAATACAAGATGATAAATTCATATGAAGAATTATTTCTTGAAAACCTTAATTGTTTAATAGCTTGGGACTTTTGAATGGTTGAAATTTGATTATATTTCACAAGTCCATATGAATTGCAATTTTTGTTTGTTCTTCAATTTTTTTGTCCCAAAAGCATATTTTTTGAAAGTTTTAGATGGGGCATTAGTTTGTGGATTTTGTGGGGTTTCCTTTTAGGACTTCCAAATTTAAAAATGACATCAGCTACATTAAATATAAGTTTTCACATAAATTTGGGAAGGTTTGTAAATGATTGAACATGTATTATTCAAATATTAGCATAATAATATCTTTTTAATTAACAACCATGTTCATTTGAATCATTTGAAAAAATCTTGTATGGACTTGGAAAAAGTGTAATTTCTATCGATATTGAACCACCATAACTTGCATTACCCTAGTGTTAACCTGTTTAGTGGTTGGAACTGATGCAACAATAATTGCTAGATAGGTTGTTTATCCTTGTTGGTCATTGGTTGAATCACTATAGGAAAGTAATTTCCAATAAAATGTGGTGCATATGTAGGTGGTACAACAAGTTATTTAGGTACTGGGTACACATACCTAAATACATAACATGTATAATCCCTAAAGATTAAAGGATCAAGTCCTTTTGTTCTAGTTGGGTATACTAGATACAAACTAGGGTCTAAATGCACAAAAGGGGTTATGACATTATACCACATTCAGTATGTTGAAGTAGGTAACATGTTGGTTTTGCTTGGTATAATTAGTGTAGCAAGTTAGGGCCAGGTTGTTTAATAGTCAATAGGTATTATTGTATACCCTATACTAAGATTCATGGCTTGAATTCCTAATACAAACACATTGGGTACTATTGTTGTAGTGTTTGGAATAATAGGTTGACGAACATTCATTAGTTCCTCCCTCAATAATTGCTTTAATTTATCATCGACAAATGGGCAATAATTGAACATGTGTTCCACATGTTGATAGTATGTACAAACTACAATTCCAACACCCCTTTTTTTCTTGAAACTAGTCTATGGGGTGGTACTGATGATCTTTCACCTTCACCAAGTATTGATCTCATTAGCCAAGTGCCTTGTTGGTATGTGATTTTTTGCTAAACAATTATTCATCTTGCTTGGGGTTCAATAGGTTCCAGATTTGCTCTGGAAACTAGTTAATTAGAGTGTCTTTGGTCAATGTGATGAAGTTGTTCCAACCTATTGAATAGTTGGAGTTGTTCCATCTTTGAATTAATAGGTACCAAATTGATATTGGTAATTGATGGTTGGTTTTGAAAACCAATAGATGTTGCAATTAGTGTAGGTGCACCAATTTTGGGTAAATAATAACCTAGGGTTATAAATTGCCATGGTCGTCTTGCAGATCAACTTCATTAAGCGACTGAATGAGTTCATGATTGTCATCATGATGAACACTCATTGCTTGTGATTAGGTTAATGTTCGTGGTGTTTTTTGATGAATGGTTAAACGTGTTATTGGGTCTTTCTGCACAATTGGTTCTACTACATTTTGATGTGGTTAATTGGCTTCTCCCCTATGTGCTACATCTATGGTTAATGCATTCATAGGTTCATTCCCCATAGGTTGCACTTGTTGTTCATTTTGTTCTTGTGCAAGTTTTAAGATAGGTTGATGTGTGACTTATTATATATATTTTCTATGATTTCTAATGACTACTCTTGAATTTTTTTGAAATCAATAGGTTCCAAAAAAACCTTCTCGTTATTTTTTAGCATAAAAGCAAAATGGCCTTTTCCAGTAGTTAGGAATTTTCTTTTTAAATTCTTTTACAATTTGGGCACTAATTTCTTTCAACTGTTTGACACTAACTTCACCCTATCTCCTAATGTTTTGAAACTAAATCAAGAAATAAAAACTTGAATCCTAAAAATTACACAAAATCAAGCAAACACTATTACAAAATGTAGGTGCAATTCATTAATCCTTGTTCAATAAATTACTGAATTCACTACTTTCCAACTAGTCCATGTTTACTAAAACAAATGAATTCACTCAAAATCTAGTGAAATCACTTTGTGTACAAGGACACCTTTTGTTGTGGTGAAAACATGATGTAAATCATAATTTCAAGCTTTAAAAACTTGATTTATTAAAACTATTGAATCCAACCATAAATTCCAAGTGTGATTACTTTTGAATTCTAATCCACTACGTGGTCACCAAATGTTAATGGGTTTTTTTATTCCCATTATTTATTTAACTTCTAATTTTTTCCTAGCAATAGGTTCCTAAAACAACAAACATGTACATTCAAACTAGCAAAACTAAAACTATTTACAACTCCTAACTAACATGTACTCAATTCACATAGTTGACATGATTTTTGTAATGCATATAAAAATTGAATAAATTATTTTGAATATAAATTAGTAATTTAATCTTATATATGTTCACACATGTAATATTTGATTATTACATAGACCAAATTTAATTTATGACATATCAAGTAATGACATATTATTAATGATAATTAAATTGTGAAATTTTAATGTTCATTCATTGATTACTTAATATTTATTAAAAATTACGATCAAAATTGATTGAACATTAAACTACATGTAATTTTTATTTGTAGAAGTGAATGGTTATGTATGATGTAATTTATTTTTGAATGCATTCAAAAAATAATACTCAATTTCGAAATAAAATTTGAAAATTTGAAATATAAGTTGATAATAATGCATATGTTCAATATATGTAATTTTATTTTTGTGTAGATCAAATTTAGTTTTCAACATATCAAGTGATGATAGATAATTAATATTTTTTTGGAGCTCTAATGTTTATTCACTTTTTGTACATATGATAATTTCATATTTTAAAAAAAAATTATCAAAATTCATTAAATTGAAATTACATGTAAATTTTATTTGTATAAATGAATTTTTTTCATTTTAATAATGAATTAAATTTACAATAATAATAATAATATGATTAAAGCATAAGTTTAAAATATTGTGTATTGAAATACTAGTTAGATTAATACATTTGTTAACATGGTTTTTTATTACCTTCCTTTTGAAATTGATTTAAAAGCATAAGAGAATTGAATACATTATGATGTTATTCTTCAATAGTTTTGTGGGCTAGTTTGTTTATGTCCTATTTTAAAGTATTCCAATATATTACAATAATTATAAATTATTCTACTTCATAGACAAACCAAAGAAAAATAATGTCAAGAGATATTTCCTTTTTTTTCTAATTGAAAGAAACAACATGAAAACATGTCCCAAACCAAAAAGTTGTCCAATGTAAGTATTAATGTTCTTATATACCTTAATATTATTTTGTTTAATGTAATTAAGTGGTATTAGATGAAATAAACAACTTTTTATCCTCATAAATTCATTTATTTTTTTAACTGAATAAACATGTATGAAATTACAACATAAAGATGCTTATGTATTAAAGGGGCATCACCAAAAAACCCATATGCTTTCTAATATAATATACTTAACACATATTTGAATTAAATAGTACACTACAAAAAAGGTTTTAAAAGTTACTTACATTTTGAAAAATCTACTTAAAACCTATTTTTACAATGTGAAATTTCAAAATTAATGCATAATAATGAAGAAATATCTTGTTAGTAATCATTCATCTAAAACAATTGCATGTATAATAATTTTGTGATGAGTTTTGGTTCTATTTTTTGTTAGTTTGACAAATAGACTACCAAGTACATTTTGTTGTATACTTTACCATGCTTTCACCCTCAAAATAGATTTAAAATGAAGAGGATATGGGCATTGAAAGTAGGTGAAGTATAAATGTTCAATCATAGGCTTAATTCATACATTCCAATTTAGTACATTTGTGCTCTTTGTGGTTTTTCTCTATTGGTTCATTGCATTTGAAGCTTAAAGAAATAATTTAAAACTTAACTTGGTGCACCCATAGCTTTTTAGACCATTCAAATTGAATGAAAAATAAATAAGATATGGCATTCTAAAATAATGGGTCATTTTTGGAAGAAACACATTATCTAATTTTGACACGTTATATGTTTATTTTGTGTTGCTCCTTTGCTTCTGAAGCTTAAAAAGATAATGTAGAGCTTACCTTGATGTTTCCATAGCTTTTTACATCATTCAAATTAGACAAAAAATGAGAAAGATTTATACGTTTTTAGTTGTAGGCATATGTGTGTTGTTAGGCTTGTCTTCCCATGGTGGCAACTAAATTATTTGTCCCATATTGTTTGGATTTCATTTTGATAATTCAAACTATATAAGCAAATGCATTAGGATGATGGAGAACCAAAGCAAACATGAAAATGTAATAGCCCTTTAGGATGAGCACACAAAAGAGGCTTAACCTTAAAAGCTAAGTTAAATGAAATAGGACTTCATTTGTATCTTAGGTATAGGCCTAATCTAATGCCTATGTTTAGCTTTAGTAAAGGTGCTTAGGTTTAGCTTTAACCTAAGCCTAGACTAGGGGGCCTAGGTGTAGACCTAACCCATCCCTAGGTAATTAGGTGGCTACCTATGATTAAGCACCATGTACATCTATAGGCCTAGGTTATGCCAAGTGCCATTAAACTATTGATCCACCCCAAACCCTATTAAATTACGACACATGTCATCCCACCATTGGCCAAATGCATTGACCATTGTAGTTGCAACATAGTTGACCTCTCAACTTGATCTCTATCATGACCAATCAATGGTGGAATGCTTTGGGTGTGCCACACGTCACCACATCATTGGTTAAATTGACATAATTGAAATGTAGTCAAAATTGCAATTAAATATTTTGCCGACATCATATGCAATCAACGAATGAAGTTCATCCACTAGTCGAGGGAAGTTGACAACATCTCATGACTAAGTTGGTAAAATAGTTTGCAACTATAATGGTTAGTGATGGCTATTGATGTGGTGTTGACATGCGGCAAACACTTTCAACTCGAATGTCATTACTGACTTGTACTTGTTAACTTTTTTGGTTTGTAGTTGAGAAAAATATTATGTACTTGAACTACATTGATAATTTATATCCATATTTAAACTCCATTGTTTAGGTCAAGTTGTTCCACATGTGTTTAAAGGTGGGGTTTTAGATGACACATTTAATTATTATAATGATATTTAGTCATGTTACAATTGGATTATAATCATGTTAAGATGGCAAAGGTTTTAAAAGCCAATGAAGAATTAAAGTTCACATTTTATTGTAACATAATCATATTAAACTTGCAAGGTAATTACACGTGTGGTCATCATAAATACCACATGTGTGGCATGATAACGTATGTGCCAATTGGCATTTGCTGCACTGGATGTATCCATGCATGGAAGGATCTTATAATTCACATCACTATATTTGGGTGCTTGAGTTGCATATTACAAGTTCTATAAAACAACTAAAACACAAAATCAATGCATATTGAACAAAATCATATAATTGACAAAAGTATTTTTTATAATATTCCATACCTTTGCAATTTTCATAAAACTCGTGTACAACTAGTCATTTTCCAACATTATAACCTAGTTGCAAGCAATGTAGTTAGTATGAATACATGTAGTTGCAAATTAGTGCGGTCTCCACAAATGAATTTTTTCATAATGTCGCAACCCTAACATTGGGTTCACAAATAAATGTGAAGTGCATGAGGCCAAGAATGTGTATAAATGTGAAACACACTCTCACAAATGGGGGAGAGTGCAAGGGATGAAGCCTAATGAGTCCCAAGTGTACTCCCACTTTGGGAGTTGCACTCATGTGAGAGTTGTGAATGCTTGGAGCCTTGGTTGGAAAGGCAAACAAACACCAAATTGGGCCTTCATGACACCATTAAAAGGGCTTGAAGCGTAAATACTCAAGGTGCCCTCAAATTATTCATTTAGACTTGAGTTGCATGAGTTATGATCAAAAAAAAGGGCATGAGTCAAATTGAGAATATGACTTTTGACCATAAACCCCTTGAAAGTAAGGGTCAAATGGGGTTCGATTGGGGCCTGCTATACACCATTGGAAAGATCTTTTTGAGAGCTATAAGATATTTGCATTGTATTTTTTTAAAATATGTGATTTAAAAAAGATACAAGCATCCAAAGTTTTGGGATAGCAAAAGACCTAATTTTGGGACTCACACTTGAGAGTCTTGAGAAAAAGTGACATTTGGATGTAGTCCCCGTAGAGAAGTACATAGTATACTATAGGGAGGGGAGTGGTGTCTCCTCCCAAAGGTTATAGGCCATGTAAAGCTTGTGTTTGAAGTTATCCTTACTAAGTCTACCACACCATTTCCATTCAACTTACATTAATCGACCTCATCTTGAACTTTCGCTTATGAATTCTTCCTAGTCCCATCCTAGAGCTCCAACATGCCTTTCTACCCCAAAGTGTTGCGAGTTAGGGAAATGCCTCGACTTTCTTCTTTTTTTGTCATTTTGATCTAGAACCCACCTTTGGGTCTCTTAAGGAATTTGGGGGTGTGTCACGTAGTGTCTAGCAGTAAAGTACTACAACTAGTAATACAATTTTTACATCAATTATTCTTCTTTCTTTTATAAGGTCCCATTAGATCAACCATGTCATGTTTATTTATTTTTGCATGTATGATGTTGCATTAGCATGTTGAATTACTTGTAGTAGGAGAGATCTCATTTGTTTTCTGTCCTAATAAAATTGTCATGCTCCTTTGTTTTTGCTAATTATGTTGGGCTTTGTTGGGTCCTTGGAAACATCTTTTTCCCACCTACACTCAACAAATGGCAAGGGTGTATTCACAATTGGGGTACCCAAAAGGAATGACCCATATTTAAAAGACTACAAAGGACAACTTTGGATTTTTGTTTATGTTACACTATTGTAGTTATGGTGGATTGTTATATGCCAATAGATAAAATGATGTCTTGTTAAATTAATAAAATTATGTAAATGTCATTTCAAATCATGTAAAGTAAATATATCAAGTTTCTAAATTGCACTTTTGTTTTAAGGAATCAAAAGGAATGTTTAAAGTCATACAATTCATTTCAAACTTTTTGTACAACAAAAACATGCCCCCTTCTATGAAAGTACAAAACATTGAATGAACTTGATGAAAAGAAAATCATACAAAAAATTTTAAGTCTTGAAATTTGGAAGGAAAGGTTTGCAAGGCAAAATACTCATTTTTAAGACCATTTGACAAAACAATTATGTTCAATGGGTTCAAAATGTTTGGCTGTTGGTGCAAGTCATATGTGCAAGAAATATTCTTGCCAAAAAACATTTTTGGTTGTCCATTGAAACCCATTTTGGATTTTTTTGCATTTATAGCTATCAACCAAAATTTTGATACATAATTATGTGCAAATGTGAAAACTCACCATCGTCACATGGATGGACTATTCAAATTTTTTCATTTAAGTTTGTTTCAAGTAAATGTTATTTGCAAAAAGTAGCCCCACAAAAGTCTTGGAGTCTTTTTTCCTTTTTTTGGAACCCCAATTGTGAATAAATATGTAGATTAAATGTTCATTATGGGCAAAAAAGAAGAAGAAGTGCATTAGGTGAATGGAAGATCTCCTAGTGGTTCCCAAGTAGAACAAGCTTTAAAAAAACCAAACATGATTAGGGTGATTTTAGCCATTATGAAGGAGGGACCAAAGGAGCCTCCTACAAGCACATCTTCTATCGATAAAATGTTCAATATAACAGATGAATGAACAATTTATTAACACTTTCACCATAAAAACATGGTATCACCTTTGAAAAAACTCATGTAATGAATTTGGCTACAACTAAGCCAAATATATTTTTTGTGTTATAATGATAATGCATGAAATTCCTCCATGGGAAACATGTGTAGTTTCATAGTTAACTCCTATTTCTCCAACCCAATCACATTTGGACATTAATGGAGATAAGTGTCAAGGGAATAATTACTTGCGGTAATAATTAATAAATATATTTATATTTACTTAAATATTATTTTAGGAATTAATAGCTAAATCACATAGTTTTTGTCACCATTTGAATTTGAATAAAACATAAGACTTTTTTTTTTTTGAATATATTTGGAGAAAAGGAAGAGATGATTATCATTGTAGAAGATGGAATTTTAATGGAGTATGAGAAAAAGCTTTTTGAATTTTGGAAATGCTTAACTTTCTTAGCCATAATTTTTGTTTTGATGATTTGTGATCATAACTTAATTGCTGGATTTTTATTCTGGAACTAGACCTAAATAGATTTGAATGAGCAAATTTTGTTACTATTAGCACTATTACAAAAGTGGGTGCAATTCAATAGCTTAAATAACCATGGGACCTTAAAAGTGAAATAAATTCATTGCATTTTATTGATTTCACCTTGGTGAAAGTTATTTCATTATAATATCACTATGTAAACATCATGTTTCATTACTAGTTAACATAATTCACTATTATAATTTATTATAATGAATAGGTTCATCTTTATGTTTTTAAAAATATTTTATATATGCTACTTTATGATATACCTTATATTATTTTAAGTTATTTTAGTTATCTAACTTATACCTTATGTTATTATAAGTTATTATAGGCTATCATAAATTATTGTATTTTAAACAATTATATGTTATTTTACCTTAAGGTATCTAAATTAGCTTATTATAAGTTTTCAAGTTATTTTAAATTAAATTATTCAATTAACCTTAAGCTATACTTTAGGTTATTTTATTTAAAGTTATATTTAAAGTTATTCAAGGTCATTTTACTTTATGTTATTATAAATTATTTTATCCTAAGTATAATAAATTAAAATAATCTAAAATATAATATAATGACCTAAGGTAAAAATAACTTAAAATAGGAAATAATAACCTATGAAAAATAATTTAAAATTCCCTACAATATAATAATTACCAATAGCCTATGATATTATAACATAGAATATTCAACAATAAGTTATAATAGAATAATCACAAATTATCGTAATATAACATATAATAACCAACAATAAATTATAATACAATAACCACCAATAGCCATTAATAGAATAGACACCAATAACCACTAATACAATAACCATTAATAACCACCAATATCCACCCAATAATCATTAATAGAATAATCATCAATAACCATTAATAGAATAGCCATTGATAGCCATTAATAGAATAGCCACCAATAGTCATTACTGTAATAATAACCAATAATCATTAATAAAATAACAATCAATAACCATTAATAAAATAATAATTAATAATCATTAATAGAATAACCACTAATAGCCATTAATAGAATAATAACCAATAGCCACAATAAAATAACTATTAATAGCCATTAATAAAATAACCGATAATAACCACCAATATAATAGGTACTAATAGCTATTAATAACAATCAATAGCCTTAATAAAAAAA
>Ga0116231_10013876_pt1 | contig 11083 bp, 9 predicted proteins | sample S1TSphgellanicum_2_FD_89695 | JGI IMG/M metagenome (GOLD analysis project Ga0116231, IMG submission 89695) | Host-associated microbial communities from peat moss isolated from Minnesota, USA - S1T2_Fd - Sphagnum magellanicum MG | ecosystem: Host-associated > Plants > Peat moss > Unclassified...
CCGTTCTTTCTCGTCTTTGTTTTTTTTCAGGTTGTTGGCCCTCCCCCCCCCTTTCTCAGCCCCCCCGGCCCCCCCCCCCCCCAACCCCCCCTTTTTGTTGTTTTGGTTCCCTTGCTACTACTTTCACACCTTGCTGCCTTGTGTTTTGTGTGTTAATAAATACTCCCTTTGAAATTTCTTGTGTAGGTGGAGGAGCTTGGAACTTAATGCAATAAACATCCTAACCAAGTTAAGGTAAGATTTTTTTTCATTTGTTTTGAGATTCTTTTTCATTTTGAAATTTCCATTGTGTTTTGCTTTTTATAGGTAGAACTTGTTTTCTTTTATATTTATTTTTTAAAATTTTAATTTGATTTCTTTAATGTATTTGTTGTGAAAATTAAGTATTCGTTTATTATTATTATGTGCAATATTAAAATTGAAACCAGTTTTTAAAAAAAACCCTTAAACCATTTTGTATCATGATGAGAAAGAAAAATGAGTGATTTTTTAATTATTTCTTTACACCTTCAAAACCCCATTGTTTGTAAATGTTTTTTCTAAATTCTACACCTTTAAACCCATTGTTTATAAATGTATTGTTAAATTTGCTTTCTTTCTTGTCCTTTCTTAGTAAGTATTATTTAATTTGCTCATTCTAAATAGAGATTATAAGTTGGGGATTTATTTTTTGCATTATCTCTAAACATACTCTTGTGAAAACTTTAATGGAACAATCCTTTACAGATGAGAATATGATAAGTGGGAATAATGAGACAATTGAAATGTTTATGAATGATGTAATTTTGGAAGACAAATATGGAATGCAAATGTGCAAACAAAAACAAGTAGGAATCCATAATATGCTTCTAAAGAATTAATGAAGATAAATATCAAAAAACTGTATGTTCAAAGAAAATGTTGGAAACCCCATGGAAGAACATCTTTGTGTTGAAGTTTCTATTGTTTAATGATAATGTAAAAATGGATTTGGAAAATATACAAATGTTGCGTTGTATTCTTTGTTATCAAACTCCTATATGTGGAATAAATCCAATAACTCAAGTGAGGAAATTATTGATTTCTTATTACAAGACTTATGGAATAACATCTTTTTAAAAAATGTGGATGCAGATCACAAATTTATTGCAAATTGTTTTAAAGAAGTGAAAAATTTGCTAAAAGATAGAGAAAAAAGACAACCATAAAAAAAAAGAACAAATTTGTTTAGTGGTTCAATCTCTAAATTTCTTTTTGTGAAAGATTCCTTCAAAAAGGAGGATGTGCTACATAAAGAATTCCTAAAAGACCTTGGTTTGTTAATTGTTAAGAACAATTTACCATTTTAGTTTAAGGAAATGTTTGGCTAAAACGTTTGATTCTGCATTTATGTCCAAAATTAAACTTCCCTTCTAGAGTATAATTTTCACAAGAGATATTGTCAGGGTTAGTGGAGAAAATAGGTCAAATGTATGTTCTTCCTACTTTAATAGAATGCCATTTTACAATAACGAGCTTTGACATGTGGATGTCCAAAGGAGAATATGATGTATTTACATTAGTTATTAATTTTTTGGGCAATGATTGGTAGCCAAAGCATGTGACTATTGGCTTGTTTGAAGCAAAGAAACCACATGTAAAGCCTTAGTTAGAAATCTAACAGAATTGTTAAACAAGTATGGTTTATGGGAAAAAAATTGCTTATGTCAAGGATGAAGGTTTTAATTTCAATGTAATGATTGCTAAATTCAAATATGTTGTTAGTTGTGAATCTTTTGGGTTAGAAGAGAGTTTGCAAGGTACTTCCTTTGGGCATGTTTTTTCGAAGGCATGTCAATATGGAATAGTAAAAGAAAGGTTTTACAAAAAATTGAAATATGTTTCTATTTAATCTACACAAGTAGATTTGCAAAAGTGCATCACTTGGCCCAAGAAGTTTGGAAAAGGTAGACATAAATGGAACAAGGTTCATGTGGAAACTATAATTCAACCCATAATATTGAATACTCAAGTGAAAATTAGGTAGACTTTTGATTGTCAATATTGTGTGAACTATTTACAGTTTTGAGCTTCTAAATTTGATAGGATAACCAAACATTTTATTATTGGTTGTTTTGTAGGTTTGCTAACAAGATAATTATGTTTTAGGAGGCATTGCAATTTTGTTTTGCCATTGTGTTCTAATACATCATATAAACTACTGTGAGAGTCATTGGTTGAATGCCTCCACCTTTAACTTGGCAAATTTCTCAAATTATTATGGGTTTTTTGTTTCCAATTGTTTTATCTTTTGTTTTTAACCAATTCTACGGTCATTGGCTTATTAGTGATGTTTAAATACACTCTACCATTTCCATGCATTTGAAATTGAAGGAGGAAAATCAAGTTGTTTCATTTGGAAATTTTATGGATGATGATTTAGTTGTTACTGATGAGTTATCTTTGTTAGCCTCTAACATTAAAAGGGAAGTAATCAATGTGCTAGATTTTTTTCTTTCATTCTTAAGGATTTATGATGATAGAAAAACCCATGTAATATGGTATCTTTGATGCTAGATGTGAGCCGTGGATTACAATTCAACAAGTTGTTAAGTTTTAATTCCATAATTTTGCTTAATAATAATGATTTGAATCCTTATAAACTTCCAAATAATAATTATTAATAGTTGATTTAGCTTTTGGATAATTCCAATGCAGAGAATTTCCTTATTAAAATTGATGTAGCGCTCAATTAATTTAAAAACCTAATAAACCTTCTAGAGTGCATTATCATTTTTATGTTGTAGAGAGGTGAAAGGGATGTAAAATTAGATGTGGTTTTACTAATATATTGGGAATACAAGCCCATAATTAACATTAACATTTCACCATGATAATATTAAATTAGTTTTGTAGAATAATTTTCAAACACTAATGATGTACCTATAAGATTTCTATGATGTAGTCCTAATACACCCTTATTTAATCTTCATTTTTATAAGGCTCCTAATGTAATCGAAATCAAATTTAGATACTAACATTTTCACTTGAGTAGCCTCAAATGAATTACAATTTAGTAAACGACTTAGAGGGGATAAATCACAATTATAAAAAATCTAGAATGCGATGAATGGTGCATGCTAGGTGTTTGGTTCGATGCTCCATGGAAAGGGGGTTGATTGGGCCTTATAACCAATGATAATGGCCATCACTGGGGACCCAAGTTTGACAATGAAGATAAACATTTTCATCTTCATATTTACATTTTTAAAACCTTTCTAGTGTGGCTCCACGAGTAGGAACAAATTCTAAGTAGATTGTTCAAGCATGTGGGTTAGGAAACAATCAATATCCCATGCCGAATGATCAACTCAAATGCGCACCACTTTTCTAGATGGTTTTTTTTCATGCGACCATTAGGAAACATTCATGTCAAATGGTGTTTTTTAAAGTTCTTCCTCTTTTATTGGCACAATTGGAGGATCCGAAAGCGTAACAACATCATCCGCCATGACTAAATTTTCGCTTGCATCAACAAAAACCAAAGGGGTAGCTGGAACAATTTGGTATTTGCATTCAAAGGGGGTCGATGCCTTTATTTAACAAATTATAGTAAGCATAATGTGTGGCAATGACAACAAAACTTCATGAAAACCCGGACATCTTGGTTTTAATGGATTAATCTCCCCTAATTTTGACGATGGATCTATAAGTACATAGGGATTCTTGTGATGGGAATTTACTATGTACTACACAATTAATTAGTACCCAGTAAAGAATATCTAGGGGATATTACAAGAATAAATGGTACACGAAAATGTTACTACTACCATTGAGTTAATTTAGTCAAATGGGAACTTAAGGGTGTTTACTTATTACTACTGGTAAATTATCCTAATAGCTTCTTACTTGAAATAATTGGGATGAAAAAGTAGGATGTGGAAGTTAAACGAACGGAATGGACAATGATCAAACTCAAGAACCCCATCAAGATGTGCAAAATAGAGAAAAGGATGAGTCCTCCAATTCCATTGGTCACGAGGATTATCATCTTATTTGATTGGAGGATGGAACCTTCTTAATATTTCATTGGGCAAAAAAATTCTCATCCTAAACTCCATTGGAGGGCAAATCATTCTCGATTCTCATTGGTTTTTGAAGGATGAGGAGGCCATGGATTGGAGGGAAGGATTTCCACAACTTCCATTGGACAAAAAAAACAAGCTCAAGGAGGGGTCATGAAAAGCTTAAAGGAGAAGAGTTTTTAGGGGTTATGTGTTTTTTTTTGAGGGGAAGAGAAGGGGAATGAGTGTGTAAGAGGAGAACTAGTTGTTATGTGTGAAGAAGTGTTGTTCATGAAAGAAAATGTGTGAAAACAAATGAGCATAGAAGGACGTTATGTGTAGTAAGTAGTTGTAAGGGAGTTCATAAAATGATTTCCATGAACAAGCTTCTGGATTTTTTACTAAAATAGTTGTTCCTCTTAGATCCACCATTAGATTTGTTTCCAACTTCAATCAATTTTAGTTTAGGAAATGTAAAATGTTCTCTCAAAATTTTAACATCATCATGGCTGCTACAAGGGAGCTACATTTGCCAAAAATAGAGGGGGTTAACATTGTCTTTTCTCTCAAATCTAGTCAAAATAGCTTTTAGTTTGGAGGCATAACTCTTGATTTCAGTAATAAAAACTTATAAGATTTGGTAACATTATTGCTTTAAAGATTAACTTTCCAACAACCTTATGCATGTTAGATTAGGAGATTGTATGGAAATATTATGGGAACAAAGGGGGTCAATTATCAATCATGAACATTGATTAAACATCAACACAATGCTCTTCCACATTTCATCATGGTGAATTTAGATTTTTCGAACATGTTTTGGCATCCTTCAAATGGACACAACACATTTGATTTTTAGTGAATTTCATCACATTCTATTAAACCACCTTAACTTGTTAGAATATAATTACATAATAGTTCCACCCCCAAATGAATTTGTGAGTGCATATTTTCATGTGGACAGGTGTGCAAGAATTCCTCACACTAGACCTTAGGTTTAAGAACCTTTGTATAGTAACCTCATTTTTTAAAAGGGATCAAGGTGTTGTTCATGTTGAAGAAAATGATAGAAATTTTTTATATCATATGTGGGTCAAATGTCATGAACATTTGCATCCTTTTGTAAAGTTAGATAAAAATTTTATTAACCATGATTTTTTTGTATCAAGATTGCAATTTGGATATTTTTTAATATATTGCAAGCACAAGTGAACTAATAGAACAACTTGTCAAGAGGGAGTTACTATTTTCAAGAGATATCAATTGAATGTCAGGGAAATTAAATGTCCTTTTCAATGGTGGCAAAAACATGAAGTAATGTTTTCTACAATCAAGTTTTTACCTTGGTAGATTTTGGGTGTTGTGGATCTCAAATTGAAATAGAAAATAGGACTTTTCCTTGGCTAGAGTTCTTACCAACATTAAAATATGTCATTTGCCAATTAGAAATTTAAAGAAGTTGATATTTGTTAACAAAAATTGGTCTAATGATCCTAGAGTAAGTTACAAATCTTGATTTAATTTAGTAGAATTCCTTGAAAGGGACATAGATTTAGAAGCAGAATTAGAAGAATGTGAAGGTGAGTTTGAAAGGATAAAGTTGTTGAAGTGTAAAAATGCAACAAATAAATTATTTTTTAAAAATAAATTTGTGGCTTTTTTGTTTATTTTTAATATTTAAGAAATCAAATAAATAATTTAAAAAATTAAAATTAAAATTATCCTTAATACTTGGTTTGTGAAAACCGAGATAAGAAAATCAATTATTTTCAAATTTCTAAGAATTGACATTATGACCCAGTTTAATTTTTTTTTAAAATTATTGATACCGTTGCTTGACATTTTTTTAAAAGTTGAAAACCGGACCTTGTTGTAATCATTTTGTGAAAATTATAATTGTCAAGTATCATAAAATTGTGATATTCACCCAACATTGGTTTATGTTATCTAAGGAAGGTAAATTATTAGATCTTAAGAAAATCCAAACCATAATTCAGATGCATGTACCCCACAAATCCAAAACAAATTTAGGTATTCAACCAAATGGTTCAATTCAATAGATGTTTCATCAAGAATTTTACATTCATAATGGCCCTAATTATTAAACTCATGAAGAAGATAAAACAATTTTTATGGACCCCAAAATGTCAAATGGTTTGGAAGTTGATAAAACGTAAGTATATAAAAACACATGTTCTTATATATCCTAATTGGGATATATAATTTCATGTTCATACAAATGCATCATTATTAGTCATAAGTGTTATACTAGGACAAAATTTGACACAAAAACGTGCACATGATTAGCTTATCCTCTACGCTTTTAGATTTCTTAATAGACCAAAGAGAAACTACAATACCATAAGCATGAATAATGGTGTTTGCATTTCATAAATTCAGATATAACCTATTGGGTAATAACTTTGTGTCCTATGTTGATCATATGGCTTTGGTCTATTTAGTGAACAAACCGCAAGTTTCAAGTCGTATTACTAGATGGTTAGTTTTTTTTAAAAGTATGAATTCATAATAATATACAAGTTGGGACATACACAAGTAGTGGTAAATGCATATTATAGAACTAACATGTGTACCTTATCAAACCACATATGTAGTTTTGTTTCAATTACAATTAGTTTGGTTAGAGGAGGTTAGGGATTATCTATAAACAAAACATATGTTTGGAATCTTAACCACTATTTAAAAACAAACGCTATTAAAAATAACAAAACTTTTTATGATATAGGATGGAATTTATAGTCTTGTGGATGGGTCAGGACAACACATTTCAACATTATGTGACCATAATTGAAGCACAAAAAACAATGCAAGAGCTTCATGAGGGATTTGTGGGTGAACATTTTGTAGTAGATATTAATGTTAAAAAGATTCTAAGTGTTGGTTATTGGTGGCCCATGTTGTTCATTGGATGCCATAAAATACTACAACTCATGTGACGCATGTTAAAGAGTTAATGCATTAACAACACAAATTACTTTCCCATAATAACCATTCATGAAATGGGGGCTAGACTCTATCAGATCGATCAAATCAACATGGAAATTTATAGGCAACAAATACATTTTAGTAACATCCACAAATTACAATACAAAATGGGTTGAGGCGAAAACACTTTGGATAACTATTGCAGTTGTGGCAATTAAATTTTTGTACAAATTCATTTTGATTACATTCAATTGTCCATTGATTTTAGTAACATATCAGGGGGGTGAAATGATGGTTAAAGGAGCCAAGGGTTGTTAAGGTAAAAGTCCTTTTCCAAGGACTGCACATGACAAATGTCATTTTTGTGTTGGTTTGTAATTTATAATTTTGAATTTCAAATACCCCGTTTAACACTACATTTTAAATATAAATACATTTTGACTAAAAATTGATTTTATATCATTGTATTATGCATTCATCCCCTCCATCACATACATATGAACAACTTTAGTTAAAACCACATTTTCAAAATCCATAATTTTCAAGGTCAAAAACACTTTTGAACCAAATGTGTTCAAATGGGTTATAATTTATTTTTTATTAGTTCAAGTCCTTTTGCCCTTCTAATTGTCAATGTTAAAATCCTCTCCAATTTTCATAAGGAATGGTGCACATTAGGTAGGAAAAAAAAAACGTTTGTTCAAAAAACAACAACCGTCCACTTTCGATGTTTGAGTGCTTTGAACATGCAAAAAACATTTTTGATTTGTGTCAAGCTTTGAACATGTAAACTTTGTAATTAATGGAAAGTATTCCCAAAAAAATATAATCCAAACTATTATGCCACCCTTGTGATATTTCGAACATGCAAAAATGCAATTTTAAGGAATGTCCATTCACTTAGGTGGCTCCTTTGACTATGACTTTACCTAGGGAGTTAATTTTATTTATAATGTTAAATTTAACATTCGACTTATCATTTTCTATTGAATCATGTTAGTTTTACCACTTATTATCCACATGGAAATGGGCAAGTAAAATTGCACTTCATGAAAGAATTAACCTTGGGTGCTAATCTATCTTGCATGCCTTCGCAATTGCTTGGATTGAATCATTCAAGAAGAAGGGTAAGAGAAAGAAAAAGGATCAGGTTAGAAAGATTGATGACACCAAGATGTACCAAGGAGGCTTATGTCAAGGTTTGTTTACATGGGAATACTCCTCCTTTTAGTGGCTTTGGTGTTACTGAGGAAGTCACTCCTTCCAAGGCTTTTCTTAAGGTTGTGGTATCTCCTCCTACCCATTTCACCCCCCTTTGCCTTATTCCTAGTGCATTTATGTCTAGTAGGCTTCATGGATGGTAATGCATTACTTTTCCTTTTCCCTAGCCAAATATCATTTCATACAGGATTGACATTGGGAAATGGCCTCAAGAATTCAAGAGGATCTTAAACTTCATTCACAAGTTTTTCCCTCTTCAAAACATTTGCAAATTTTCCCAAACCTCCTTCTTGCCTTATTCAATTTTGAATTTTCTAATTTCGTCCTCCTTCACCCTCTGTAGGTAAACCTAGATGGCAAGGTTGGCCTTGTCCTTATTGACATTCCAAGGAATGTTCTTATGTCATTGGTTTCAACTTTCACCATAGAGATTCCTATTTGGAACAAGTGAATGGACAACCATATTGTTTCCATCTTTGATTTAATAAAATGGTTCATGGCAAGTGATGGGGTGATCTTGCTTTTCCACCTTGATGATCTATGTGTTCTCAAGGAAATCAAGTCATATATGGAAAGCTATAAATTCCAGATTCGCATGAAGTGGACAATTGTTAACTTTCTCCCATTTAGTAACTCAAAAGATCCTTCCATGAAGGTATGGATCCAATTCTTTTCCCATTCTCTTATTTTCCCTATTCTTACATCCATCATCTTCTCACATTTCATAAATATTTCATGTGGATTATGACAAACCTTGTTGAGTTGGGTTACTATTCTAGTGAGAAATCCTATTAAGTCATCTTTCCATTTGAAGCCATTTTTCTTTTATCCTTTGTCTAAAGAGTTCCTATAGAAGGGGGTTAATGTTCAAGATGAGGACATCTTCTATAGTTGGACATATGCATCTTCCATGATTAAGTCCAACAATGGAAGGGCAATTGGATGGCCAAGGAATGCATCCTATGACTCTTCAAGCCCTGATTGAAGTTTATTTTCAATCAAGATCCTTTATAGTAGACTTGTTTGCCTCTACATGTTTGTTCCCTCATCTTTCCATTGTTCCTTTCAATGGAATCATTCCCAGTTTCATTTTTAATTAACATTACCCATGTAGGCAACAACATCAAATCTTGTTAGATCCTCCACATCACATTTTAGCTTTGAAATTGGACATGGAGGTGTTCGAAGAAGTGTTGGAGCCACTTGTTTAGGTTCCCATCCCTTGGGGCAAGCACCATGTTGTGCCCCTTGATGGTGAAGATTCTCCACCACCAAAGTGTTCTAAATAGAACTTAGATTGTGAGTAAATCCACCTCTTGTTTTGTCTTTCATTTCTATTTTTTAGATTCTTCTTTTCTGGTTTTCTAATTTTTTCTTCTTGTATTCTTACATAGGACTTTCATTGCTTGCTCCTAGGAGTCTTTTTTTGTTTTCGATGGAAGATTTCCAATTTGATCCATCTAGGATTTTTTGTTGCCCTTGTATGTTGAAGTTGAAGCTCAGATCATGGCTTGCATGTTGTCACCACCTAACATTAAAAACCATGTTAAATATGATCCTATTGTTAGAGTTTTGCTTAATGATGAGGTTGTGGAATGAGGTAGATTGTCATGTTTTTTGAGTTCAAGGGTGGATCACTAGGTGCCTAAACCCTTTATGTGGTCCTATGGTTGGGTGGAAAGCCCTAATATAGTGTTATATTATTCTATTAGCATCCGATATATTTAGTCTTTTCCTTCATATTGTTTGTCTAGACAAAGGCCTTAACATCCCACCTTTGTAACATATTCAATGGATTAATTGTATTTTAAATTCCTTTTTTTTTTGCCTCCCATTGTTTGAGAAAATAATCCCTTGTGCTCACACATTGTTACTTTCCCCCACTTTTGCAATAACTTTTCTTTAATTTGAGCAAGTTATATTAAGAGATATGACTATGTTCATCATTGTGGATTATCATTTGTCCATCAATTGCAGCAAGGGAAATAATAAATAGGTCCATTGTTCATGAAGACCACGCATTTGCTAAAATTAGTAATGAAATGATGATCCATAATCCAACATAAATCATTCCAAACTCTCCATTCTTGGAACAAAAATCTACCTCTTTTGCATGTACGTGGAATTGAAATGCCAAGTGCATTCAAGAATTACCCTACTTTTGAATGTATACATTTTAATTTTGTGTGTCAAATTTGGCCAAACAAAAACATATTTCATCCATAATTCAAATATTTTCTTGTTTTGATTCATGTATTCAACCAAAATAATAAAAATATGATTTATGATATTTACTTCCTTTATGGTTTGTCCTAAATGGTTAAATTTTCCTTGGTCATATTGTCATGATTTTGGCTACATCAAAACAATCCATCATGGAAAGTGTAAACTAGTTGTATAACAAACACATTGAAGATCACTAACATATGTGGTCCATGATGATGTCACTTTTGTTCACATTTGAAAACATAGAAGATTGGGTGGCATGTCATAATCTTTTACATCAGATGATTATGGTGTATATTCTCCCAAACTACAAATGATATATCACTATAAAGGTTTCCCCATTCCAATGATGTTATTGAAATTTTTCTATGACATCTCCATCATGTTCCATATTGATGCCATGACTGACATGGCCATTCAACAAGATGGAATTGGTTGAACTCAATGCTACTAATTCTAATGGTTGTAGAGGTCCTATTTCATTTTGTCCATCTACCAAATGGTGGATTGATGTTCCAGTATGTGTTAACAAATAGGAGATCTACTCAAGTGCAAACATAAATCTTTATTGAAAGGAAACTACAACATGATGTTCACAACATGAAACATAACATCAAGAACTCCTCAAGGTTCTTGTCACATGAAATACACAAACTTGTGTAATGAAG
>Ga0116231_10013877_pt1 | contig 11081 bp, 12 predicted proteins | sample S1TSphgellanicum_2_FD_89695 | JGI IMG/M metagenome (GOLD analysis project Ga0116231, IMG submission 89695) | Host-associated microbial communities from peat moss isolated from Minnesota, USA - S1T2_Fd - Sphagnum magellanicum MG | ecosystem: Host-associated > Plants > Peat moss > Unclassified...
AACTTATGAGATGTTGTAACATGTCTTCTTTATTATTAGCTTTCCAAAATTCAATGCATGTTAGATTAAGAGGTTGTTGTAGATGTCATGACAATTGAACCGGAAGGTTCCAACCATCAAGCGTGACATGGAATTGAACACCCACATACGATTCCTTCATTTCCCATCATGGTAAGTTACGATTCTCTCACCCTATCTTTGTATCTTCAATTTGGACACAACGCGTTAGATCATTAGTGAACTCATTACTTTTTTGAACCACTTACTTGTTAGACTACAAGTACATAGTAGTTCCACTTCCAACCGGTTTTTATGTGAGTGCATATCTTAATGGTGAATGTGTGCCATTATTCCTCACAGGCTCCATATCGAATGAGCCATGAAGAGTTGAAGGAACTTAAGGTTCAACTTAAAGAACTTTCAAAGGGTTACATCAAACCTAACAAGTCACCATATGGGGCACAAGAAGGATGGGACATTGAGGATGTGTGTGGATTATAGAGCCCTCAATAAGGTGATAGTGAAAAATCTATAGCCATTACCTCGAATTGACAACTTGTTTGATTGACTTTTGGGAATTAAGGTGTTTAATAGGATTGACCTATGTTTGCGATATTACCAAACTTGAATTACGAAAGGGGACAAAGAAAAGACTACTTGCCACACAAGGTATGGCTCATACAAATTTTTGATGATGCTTTTTGGTGATGCACCCCCAAGTTTTTTGATGCATTCAACTATGAGTCCAAAGGTGAAGATAACGGAAGGAAAAGGAATTAGGGCACGCTCCCTAGTTCGCAACATTTCGGGGGTAGAAGGGTGTGTTGGAGCCTAGGATGGGGACTAAAAATAGTGACAAGCAATCAATTACTCACATGGATTTGCCAAACCAAACAACAAGTTGGTTAGTGCATAGTTGGTGCACTTTTGGTGCATGGACGAGCCACGGGCAAACACAAACTCACAAGACTCACCACGACCTAAACTTAGGGGAAGCCACCACCTTCCCCCTTATATTATTTTCTGTGCTTGGCCACGGGACTAACACCCAAATGTCATTTTGTCCCATGATTCCCAAGTGGTAGTCCCGAAATTCCCAAAATTGGGACTCCCATGACTTTGGAGGCGCATAACTCTCTATGCAGACCTCTGATTAAGGTGAGGTTTAAGGAAAATTTTTAGCCCTTGTTTAGAGCTTTCCAACCGTATGTGGCACGCCACCTGAACGTAAGGAATTTGGGGCGATTCTTGATTTTTAATGGTCAAGAGTCAAACTGACAATTTTACTCCTGACCTTTCTTTTGGCCATAACTTGTGTTTTAAGTACTCAAATCGGTCATGAAAGCCAATTTTAGACATCTAAATTTCAAGAGCTTTCCAATGATATAATGAACTTTTCAATTCAATGAGTTTTGATTCCTGAAATTACCCTTTACAAATTTAGAAATCCATTGGGATTCCAACTCCCAAAGTGGGAGCTCATTTGGGGATGTGGGGGTTCATTCCCTCACACTCTCTTGCACTCCCGGGAGTATGAAATTTAACTTATGGGCTCAATTCTTCATCTCCTTGTGTAATTCGAATTTGGTAATACCCGGAACGTAGGTCAATCCTACTAAACACTTTGGCTCCCGAAAGTTGATCAAACAAGTCATCAATCCAAAGCAACAGGTATCGATTTTTCACCGTCACCTTGTTGAAGGCTCTATAATCCACACACATCCTCAAAGTCCCATCCTTCTTGTGAACAAAAAGGACGGGAGCCCCATATGGTGGCTTGCTAAGCTTGATGTATCTTTTTGCGAAGAGTTTTTCGAGTTAAACCTTAAGCTCTTTTAACTCCTCATGATTCATTCGATATGGGGCCTTGGCGAGAGGTGCCACTCTCGGCATCACTTCGATCGCATGGTCAACTTGTCTTCTCGGGGGCAACTCATCGGGCAACTCTTTGGGCATCACATCCGGGAATTCCTCTAACACTTGCTTGATGCACTTGTGGAGGCTCACCACCTTGGTGGCCTCCTTTGGTTCAAACTCATCTAACACCTGCATCACACACAACATGCCATAGCCTCCCACACATTCTTTTTCCAAGGTCTTTCCCAACATTAAGTGGATGGTGGTCCCACCCACACTAGGCATTTCATGCACCTTCACTCGCATGATCCCATTTTTGGATGGGATCCTAACTAGCCTATTGTGTCCTTCTATGAGCACATTATTACGTGTGATGAATTCCATCCCCAAAATGCAATTAATTCCCCCTAAGGTGGAAACTAACAAGTCCACCTTGCCTCTCCAATTCCCCAATTGGAGCGACACATCTTTTGCTTGTAACTTGGTGGGATGGGGAATCCCATTCGCAAAGTGCACCTCAATGGGTGCCTTGAACTCCTCCAATGGGAGTTCCATTCTTTCGACACTTTCTTGGGTTATGAAGTTGTGGGAAGCCCTTGTGTCCAAAAGACATAACACTTTTCGCTTAGAAACCTTTCCCTTTAAGAAAATAAGGCAATTACATTCACCTTGGGCTAGGTTGGTGGAAAGGGCAATTATCTTAAAACCCCCATTCCCCGGTTTGGGTTTGGGGCAATCTTTGGAGTAATGCCCCACTTCATTGCAATTGAAACACATTCCTTTAGGTTTCCCACTAGCATCCCCCTTGGGTTGGCTCCCTTTGAAAGGAGCCCCCTTCTTGACAAAATTTCCTTTGGGTTTAAAACCCGAACCTTGGAATTGTTTAGGCTTTTCCCCCTTGGAGGTGTCTTAGCTTCGGTCCCATTCCCCTTCATGGTGTGCCTTCTTGTGAAAGAACTTGCTATCCCTTTTGAATTTGGACTTCTCACCTCATCCCACATCCGAAAAGCCTTCCACTTTCATGATGGCTTCGGTTAGTGAAGCGAGCCAATTCTCTTCAAGCTTGCGTTTAGCCCAAGTTGGAAGCCCCATCACGAAGTGGCACACCCGGTCTAACTCATGCATATGCCTAATTTCAAGCATGAGTTTGGAATAAACCCTCACATATTGACGCAAGTTGTCATTGTTTGCATTCACAAGGTCACGGAGTTTGCACCTCAAAATGTAGTCCAAATTCTTGAGAATGAATTTTGATTCAATACGCTCCTTGAAGAATTCCCATGTGTAGCCATGGGTTTTCCCTTGCTATTGCCTCACCGTTCTCCACCATGTGGAGGCATAGCCCTTCAATAGGATTGGGCAAGTTCCACGGCCGAATGCCGACCAACCTTGGCGGCATGAAGATAATCTTCCATTTCTGCAAGCCAAGCATCCACAACCTTTTGATCCCATGCCCCATCAAAGTTTTCGGGCTTAGCAGGCTTGAACTCCACACCTTTGGATGATCCTCCTTTGAGGGCCACAACCAATTCATTGAAATCAGGCCTATTCATTTTGAGTAGGACCTTTAATTATTATGGGGTGAAGAGGACCGCATTTGGTTGTTGCTCTTCACTTTCATGGTCCTCATGGCTATCACGGTCTTCCTCACCTTTGGAATCCTTTTATTCTTCCCCCCTTATGGCTTAGGGTGGAACATCCGGGTCTTGGGTGGGTTCTTCCATCATGGTCTTTTGGACTACATTGCGAGTCTTCTTTGGTGCCATCGAAATTCCCCAATAAGTGGATCGAGCTCTCCTAGAGCTCTGATACCATGTGATGCACCCCAACTCCTCAAAGGACTCAAATGTGAATCCAAATAGAAGACAATGAAAAAGAGAGGAGTCGGGGCACGCTCCCTAACTCACAACACTTTGAGGGGTAGAGGGGTGTGTTGGAGCTCCAGGATGGGACTAGGAAGAGTTGACAAGCTTCACTCACTCACACGAGCCTGCACACATCCCACACAAAGTGGTTAGTGCATAGTTGGAGCACCTTTGGTGCTAAAACGAGCCACGGGAAACACGGACACACTAGACTCACCACGGCCCGAACTTGGGGGAAGCCACCACCTTCCCCTTTATAATATACTTTGTGGCTAGCCACAGAGCCTACATCCAAATGGCTTTTCTTTCCCGGGACTCTCGAGTGGGAGTCCCAAAATTGCGTCAAGTGGTACTCTTGTGACTTTGGAGCCCCATAATTTTGCAAGCAGACCTCGGATCGAAATGCGATCTGAAGCAAAGTTGTAGTTCTCGTGGAGAGCTTTTTAATAATATGTCACACGCCCTCTTTAGCATAGTAAATCGGGTCGATTCCTGACTTTTTCTGGTCGGGAGTCAAACTAACAGTTTGACTCCCGGCCCTTCTTTTGGTCATCACTTGTGTGTCAGATGTCCAAATGAGCAATGCGAGCCCATTTTAGACATCTAAGGTCCAAGAGCTTTCCAATGATATAAAGAACGCCACAAGACATTGAATTTTGGCCCCTGAAATCGGTCTCTAAAGTTTTGAAAGTCCACCCGGACTCCATCTCCCAAAGTGGGAGTTACCTTGGGAGTGTGATGGTTCACTCCCTGATACTCCTTCACACTTCTTATACTTTCGGGAGTATGTGATGTGACTCCCGAGCTTCTTCTTGGCTCGCAACCTTGTAAACCCTTTGCCTTGGTCGTGAGCCCAAAGCTAGGGTTGCGACATGGCATCAAGTGCATACTTGTTTACAAGCATAATTGAACAACCTTCAAATCATGGCTTGGTCTCCTACTACACAATTTGATCCTACATTACAATCCATTGCTTAATAAGTGTTGTGTAATGGTGTATAGTGTTGCAACAAATTGTATGGCAATACGCCTGCTTGGTCTGGACATGTATCAACTATGCATGCATGTAATCCTTGCCTACATTTTGTCATGTTGCACATATTTATGTACTATGTAAGAGCATGGGGTGTGGGTGCAAATTTGGGATGTCCCTAGTGAACATCTAGCTATACACTTAATTTGCTTGAGGAACATGTGAATTATTTGGCTTGAGATGTTTGCACATCCTTTTAACATGTACATGCATAACACACACACATATATATATCTACATTTTTTTGTCATATTAAAATATTAATGGTTTATTTCATGTAGATTAATGTAGTATTTGTAACTTGTTAAACTAAAACATGGATGTATTTAGTACCAGAAATAGTCCACCTTGTTTAATAGGTGGGCTGATTGTTTTATAAGTGCCTTTCACCAAGTTTGACGCGCCCCCAAGTTCCTCGTTAGACCCAAAAATGGTCCAACCATGTTAAAGAGCGGAAATAGTTAGACTTGGTGTCGCTCCCAGCTTCCAGCACTAAAGGGGGTGAAAGGGGCGTGTTGAAAGCTCCGGGATTAGACTAGGAAGAGGGACAAGCTACTTGGTTATTCGTTCCTGCATCCAAAACCAACCAACAAGTTGGTTAGAACTCATTTTACACACTTTTGGTGTTGGGACAAGTCACGGGCAACCTTGGATTCACTTTACTCACCACGGCCCAGACTCGGGGGAAGCCACCACCTTCCCTCATATAGTATTCTCTGCATCTCTCCGCCGCCCTTACATCCGAATAACACTTTTTCCCAGGACTCCCAAAGTGGAGTCTCGAAACTGTCCCGGTTTGGACTCCCGGGACTTTGGGCGTTCATAACTTCTCACTGCGACCTCCGATTGGGACAAGGTCTGAAGCAAACTTGTAGCTCTCCTTGAGAGCTGTCCAGTATGTGTCGCACTCCACTTGCACACACCGAGATTGGGTCGATTCCCGACTTTTAGTGGTCGGGGGGTCAAACTGCCAATTTGACTCCTGGCCTTTCTTTCGCCCATAACTTGTGTTACACATGTCCAAATGGCTCATGCAAGGCCATTTAGGACATCTGCACTCCGAGACCTTTCCAACGGTATAATGAACACTTCAATGCAAGGTGTTTTGACCCCTGCAATCAAGTTCTGAATTTTTCAGAATCCCGAAGGACTCCCAAGTCCCATTTTCGGGAGTGTGAGTGGCGACCTCACACTTCCTTCAAAGTGGGGTTGCGACACAACCCAGGAGCTTGTAACGCCTGTAGCAATGTGGCAGCACCGTGTTTCCATCGGCCATCATCACGAAGCTTAGGAGTGGTCTGTGGCACCATGACGTCGGACGTCACATTGCTGATTTTCGTCCGCCCATGGACGTTTGTCTGTCTAGGGACATCCATCAAGCTTCCGTCCATCCAAGGATGTTCGTCAAACTTTTGTCCGTTGGACCTCCATTTGTTCAACGGACTTTTATCAAACTACAGTCCTGCGTTTTGTGTCTTGTCATCTTATGCCCTGTTTTCCTATGTTCTACCATCTTGCGTCCTACCATTTTACCGTCTTGCCTTTTCATCTGACATCTGTTTGACTTCGTCTAACTTTCGTCCAACCTTGTTGGACGTTTGTTTGAGCTCCGTGCGACATCTGTTTGAGCTTTGTGCGACATCTGGCTATCACGGGTCATTCCTAACGATGCATTGTATTCTTCAAACCGTACGTTGTGTTAGAATTTTATAGCTAGTGCTATGTACTATTAAAAAATTTTGGGGCATGGGAGAACACCATGTCCTAGGATGATGAAAGCATTATCGCTCAACCAGAGCCCAGGTATTAGCTACGAAATAACACACAAACCTTTGAGCCAATTTTTTTAAGCTCACGATCTTCACAACGGTACCATCAAGTGTCTACAGCACCACTGTCCTCTAGTACAACTCCTACCAGGAATTTCGGTTCAGGTCACACTACATCAACGGTACATCAGAGTCTAGTTGGAAGGGCTCATTAGTGGGGTACGCCTGTTGCTACACCTACTTTCACACCATCACCGTATATTTCGTTACAAGCTATGACCTCAACACCCATATACACCATGGAGGTCAGTAGTTCCTCTGGGAGAATTGAGAAGTTCAACGAAAGGTCAAGTACTATTTCTTTGAGGGAGTTCAAGGCAACTTTCTCAATTGTGGTTTGTGAATTGGAGCTCAAGTATGGCGGTAATTACACAAAGGCGTTTGTATTCAAACAATTGGCCCGTTATGTGCACTATGAGGTGTTGGATGTCTACAAGCAACATTCTAAAAGGATTTTGGGCGTCACCCAGGTTCTTAATCCAACTTACGCCATAGCCATCGCCACTACCTCTCAAGTTGCATTGTAAGCTGCAATTGCACATCATGGGACTGTGCCCAATAATCCAAACCCGGTACCTATTTCAATAAACCTTTATCTTCAATAACTCATTGTTGTTCCACAAACATTCCTCCCATCACTGATGCGTCAGCCTTTGTTGATCTAGTGGGGGAATTCTTTCGGGTTCTTGAACTTGAATTTCCAGTCAAAAGTTCTGAAAAAATTCTGCAACTCGCCACCTTCTCTTGGCAGAAGGATGAAACCCTCAAGATGCTCTATAGAAGGCTTCTCAAACTCAAAGAGGATACTCAGAGCATCATAGACTTGGAAGCTACCCATCGGTATCTTCGTTCGTTAGAAGGTACTCCAACACTCCATGCGCAAGTTTTACAACGGGTTTTTACAAAATTTGGAGACTCGTACACTTTGTTGGATGTGTACAACATTTCCGAAAAATTGGAACTAGCTCATGCACATTATGAGGCCAGTTCTATGAGGCCTCCATCATGTTCAAGGCCTCAGCCTACACCAGCTACGCCTAGATCATCACATTCTTCTTCAAGGATTAAAACGGTGCACTCAATTACACCCATCCTACCTTCTTGCAACTACTGTGGCAATCCTACCCACAAAGCTAGTGAGTGCAACATTCCTTCTGAAGATCTCTTTTGTGATTATTATGGGAAAGAGGGACATTAGGAATCTATCTGTTTTGCCAAGTTCTCGAAATGGAAGCAACTTCGATTATAATGGCAAACTCTGCTAACATCTTCTATTGTCCCTCAACCAAAAGCCAAGGCACTTCAGCCTTCCACTCATGCTTTGCCCACCAAGGGTAATTCCAACAAGAATGTTAAGAAAAAGGAACACAATGCTAACAAGAAGGAGGTGCTTCAAGCCCATGTGATTCAAGTTCAGACTTTACAAAATGAACTCGAATCATTGAGGGCCCAACTTGTTAATCTAAAAGGCAAGTCCTCCCAACCAATTAGTCATGCCCAACCTATATAAGGTTCAACATCACAAGATGGACCTCCTAGGTCGTTCTATGGCCTCCCACATGCATGATGCCATGGTTAGGGAGTATGTTTTTTCCACTCCACACAATTAGAGTCTCACACCAAAATTTGCTACTTTTTTTTACCCTTCATATGTCGCGACACAAGAGGCTAGTGTGGCACCCAAAGTTTCTGCCACTAGGCAGGTAATTCAGACTAATGGACTCGCATTTGGTTCAAGTCCTATTACCAAGGCTGGAGGAGCTTAAACAGTCATGCCATAATCTTTTCGTCCTCTTAACACGGAAGAAGAACGCACTTTGTTGGCGAGGGGGGAGGAGATTACACCACCACAAGCTGTTAGGGCATCAAATTTTCGTGTCCCAAGAATACATGTACATCAGGAAAACACATAATTTTCCATTGATTAGCTTATGGAATGCCAACTTCAAATGCATGAAATGGCGCAAAAGTTTGTGAGTACACCATTGTTTAGTTTTCAAGATTTGAAGTTAAGCACCAAGGACATAATTACAATCCTAGAGGATACCCTAAACACTACATCAGGTCCTCTACCAATCCCTGATCCACATGCTACAAAGTTCCCATCCAACACCTTGGAGAGACATTCGATTGGTTCACGTGTTGCAGATGGCGTTCCTAATTTGGTCACTAGTTTTAGCATGGCTAAACTAGTGGGCTTTCCTACCTCTGATTCTACATTCACATATCAGAAGGGAGTTAAAAACCTCACTTGTGGTGTCGCAACCCCACTTTGGGGCTAAATGCGAGAAGGCAACTCACACTCCCAAAAGTGGGAAAATGGAGTCCTCCGGGACTCCCGAAAACTTAGAAGACAATTTGAGGGGTCAAATTTCCTCACCTTGGTGCGTTCTTTATATCAATGAAAAGCTCTTGAAGTGTAGATGGGCTCGCATTACCTATTTGGACATCTGCAGCCCAAGTTATGGGCAAAAGAAGGGTCGGGAGTCAAACTGGCAGTTTGACTCCCGACCACTAAAAGTCGGGAATCGACCTTTTTCCGACGTCGCCTTAAGGAGTACAACACGGCGTTGGAAAGCTCTCAACGAAAGCTACAACTTTGGTTTAGATCTCATCCCGATCTGAGTTTGGGGCGAGGAGTTATGACCGTCCAAAGTCCCGAGACTCCAACCCGGGATAATTTCGGGACTCTAACTTGGGAGTCTCGGGAAAAAGAGCCATTTGGATGTAGCCTCGGCGGAGAGCTGCAGAATATACTATATGGGGAAGGTGGTGGCTTCCCCCGAGTCCAGGCCATGTTGAGTCAAGTAGTCCAAGTTGCCCGTGGCTTGTCCAAACACCCAAGGGTGTTTTCGAATGTGAACTAACCTTCTTATGGTTGGTTTTGAATGCAGATTTGTGCTTGATCTTCTAATCCATCTTCTTAGTCTAATCTCGAGACTTCTAGCACGCCCCTCTACCCCTCTTTAGTGCTGGAAATCGGGAGCGCCCCTCAAGTCCCACTTTTCCATAACTACACATAGTTGGACCCTCAAGTGGGTTCAACTCGGGACTTGGGAGTGCGTCATGTGAATTTGTTACTTACCAAAGGTGTTGTGTCTAGCCATTCTCTCCACAAAGTCTTTCACTCATTTCCAAAGGTGGTGCCTAGTGAGAGAAGTTCCATTGTCACCGGAGTTGCCATTGTCGACAATATTGGGTCAACAATCCAAATGGGAGGTGTGAGGAATTCTTGCACACCTTCACCATTAAGATGTGCACTCACAAAAAGAAAACCGGTTGGAAGTGGAACTACTATGTAGTTGTAGTTCTAACAAGTAAGGCAGTTTAAGGTAAGTAATGAAATTCACTAAGGATCTAATGCGCTGTGTCCAATTTGAAGATACAAAGACATTGTAAGATAATCGTAACTCACCATGATGGAATATGAAGGAGCCGCATGTTGATGTTCAATCCAATGTCACGCTTGATGGTTGGAACCCTTCCGTTCCATTTGTCATAACATCTACATATAACTTCCTAATCTAACATGCATTGAATTTTTGGAAAGCTAATATAAAAGGAGCCATGTTACAAAATTTCATAAGTTTTTATTTTTTATTTTTATTTTTAGATCAAGAGTTAAGCTTTGAACTAGAAAGCACTTTGCTTAGATTGAAGGAAAAAACAGACAATTCAACGCCCTCTATTTCCAACAAATGTAGCTCCTTTACAGCAATTCTGATGATGTTGAATTTTGAGGAGAACCTTCTACACCTCTCAAACTAAGATTGATTTAAATTTGACACAAATCCAATGGTGGATTTGGGAGGAACAATTAATTGAAATAAAAATCCAGAGGCCTTGTCATGGAAATCCTTCCATGAACTCCACTACAACACCCTTTACTTCTAACCAGTGTAGTTCCTTGACAGAAAACCCGATGATGCTGAAAATTGGGGAGAACCTTTTACACCTTCCAAACTAAAACTGATTTCATTTTGACACAAATCCAACGGTGGATTTGAGATGAACAACTAATTGAACCAAAAATCTAGAGGCTTTGCTACAAGTACTTGTTACACACAACTTCCTTCCATGTTTGATTCTTACACACACATTTTTCATGAACACCTCTCCACACATAAGAATTAAAAATTCTTCCTCACACCTCCTCTTCTTTCTTTCTTTTCCACATACACACAATACCCCTCTCTTCGTAAACCTCCATGACCTTCCTTGAGCTTGTTCCCCTTGTCCAATGAAAGCTTTGAAATCCTTTGCTCCAATCAATGGCCTCCTCATCCTTCTAGAGCTAATGAAAATTGAAAATAAATTGCCATCCAATTGAGTTTAGGATGAGAATTCTTAGGCCCAATGAGACACAAGAAATATTCCATCCTCCAATCAAATAGGATGACAATCCTCATGACTAATGGGATTGGAGGATTCATCCCTTCTTTTATCTTGGATATCTTGATGAGGTCTCTTGAGCTTGATCCTTATCCTTTCCGTCCG
>Ga0116231_10013879_pt1 | contig 11077 bp, 5 predicted proteins | sample S1TSphgellanicum_2_FD_89695 | JGI IMG/M metagenome (GOLD analysis project Ga0116231, IMG submission 89695) | Host-associated microbial communities from peat moss isolated from Minnesota, USA - S1T2_Fd - Sphagnum magellanicum MG | ecosystem: Host-associated > Plants > Peat moss > Unclassified...
AAAAAAAAAAAAAAAAAAAAAAAAAAAAAAAAAAAAAAAAAAAAAAAAAAAAAAAAAAAAAAAAAAAAAAAAAAAAAAAATTCAAAAATTGAAAATAGTTGCAAAACTTATCAAAGGCTGCATGCAACAATTAATCAAATGTAATCACCAATAAACTGGTTACATTTTGGGATTTTTCTTTTAGTGGACTCCACTATGACAAATTATGCACCACATTATTTGTTGTGAGAAAGATCTATTAGTCGATTGTTGTTCATTCATAAAAAAACTTGCATTGGTGAATTTCGATTGTGAGGCCTCTAAATAATTGCTTGCTTTTTTATAGATTTTCCATGTGTAAATTTAATACACATGAATCATCAATAGGAACTTAAGTAGCCTCAACAAGATGTAGTTCTCCACCTTTTTGTAATATGTTGTCAACATTCATGCTATTATCATGCCTTGCAAAAATTGGGACCACCTCCTCAATAGGATTCAAAAATATGTTGTTCATGATAGGACTTAAAGATCCCATACAAAATTGGTTGAAAATTCTTAACTTGTCACAAATAAATGTAGACAAAAGGGGTTTAGTGAGGGATGAAAAAACAAAAGCTCACAAAGTCACAAGAAAAAAACAAACAAAGGGGATAATTTGGTGAGAGGTGGAAAAACAATTAAATGGGGGAGAGATGGAAGGCCAAAGTGTAGCGGTAGTTAACAAAGTTCACAACTCATAACTTGCAATCCCAATTTTGGCTTGCTTTTTGCACCTTCTCCCCTTTCATGCATTTGCTTCAAAGCCAAGATGACACAAGTTGTAAGGTTAGAGCTTTGAAGCTTTTGCAAACCTTAAACCCTTGGACCTGGCTACCAAACATGCTTAGGGAGATCATTTCCATTTTATTACAAATGAAGTGCAAAAAAATATAAGGTACAAATTATTGAAAAAAATAAAATGTAAATAGGGTGGCAATAATTTATTTTGAAAATATATTTAAAATAAATCTAAAATATGCTAGAAATATGTTATTGTTTCATAACATATTAAATATATCCTTTTGCTTCAAGTGTTTTTTAAAATATATAAAAAATGACCTCCTCAAGTAAACATGATGGTCTTGGAGTGGAGGTGACAAAAAACAAACAAAATGAAAAACAAAAGCTTTCTAGTAGTTCACTTGACAATTTTACATGTGTGTTGTCAAGTTGATACTTGATAAAAGTTTGGAGAATTTGTTTTGATATTCGTCTCACATTGATTTAATCCATTCCGTACCCAAATCATGGCAAACTATGAACAACAATGCTTTAATTAAAACCCCATAGGAAAACCACAAACAATGAATTGTTGCGTGTTTGAATTTCTTACATGATATTCATGGGATACAATGGATATGCAATGCTAGTTAAAAGAACTAATAATATTAACATGTTTTTACCAAATGTTTAGGCTTGGGGAAAATACAAATCGAGTTCAATAGTTTACTTAGAATAGGAATATTTAGATCTTTCTTTTAACCTCAAATTTAGTATTGATCAACATTCAAAACATCACACCCCCCACAAAAAATAATTCTCACAAGGGCTCAATCAAGGTCATCACAAAGCCCATGCCAACAAGAAGATGTTGGAATCTACATTATTGTGAGTGAATCCTAATTCAAAATGAATTGAATGCTCCCATCTACATGAATCATTTTTATCTTCAATATTTGATGTTGGTTGGCCTTGCCTACCAAGGCAAGGTTATTGTGTTTAGAATCATTATAGAGTTTATTAGCTTAAGGGATTTTTATAGGCCCCTACTAGGTAATAATAATAAATAGGTCTATTTTTATATGAGGATTTTGGAAAGATGATATTTTGGCTTGTGTTGAAACTTGAGATTAGTTACAAGAGTTATAATATTTTGAAGGATTTTGGTTTGTTTTAGTGGATTGTTTGAAGATCATATTTTTGCATGGTGAAATATTTGAGTTTCCATAATTCATATTTTGCCTTAAGATACTTTTTTAATGTAAATGGCAAGGCCACAATGTGACACACCCCTTGTTATATTCCTATAATATAATAATATAAAATTATATTTACTATATTATTATGTAATTTATGTAAAAACCTGCCCTAATTTCTTTAGAATATTTAGGCATCCATTGTTGGCCCGAAGGTGTGGGTGACGATCTTCTTCGGGGTTCTTTTCCGAAGAACGTCCTCTAAAATTAGGGCAGGATTTTACACAGGAGGAGAAGGGTCGGGCCCTCAGCCTTTCCTTGTTTTGAGGTGCTTGTCAAGGGGACTAAGGCCCTTGTGCCTTGGCACCTCAAAACAACCGAAGGGCCTCTGGCCCTACCCTTTTTTATACATAGTATATATATAAATTGCTCTATATATTGTTATTATATAGAGAAATTAAAAATATTTATGAATATATTTTTTGATTTCAATTCAACATAAAAACTTGGAAATTGAATTTTAAAAATATTCAATTTTGTAGAAAATTATTTGTGTAAATGAGCAAATATTAAACTCAAATTGCTTAGGTCCGGCCCTATTTGCAACCAAGGTGGGGCTCTGTGGTCCCCCCAAGAAGGCTTGGGAAGTGGACCTAGCTAGCGAGCGAGTGGCTGGAAATCGAGTGGCGGAGCTATGGCAGCCGAGACCTCCGTCGCTCGCTCGCTCGCTCGCTCGTTCAGAGCCCTCGCTCGCTTTTAGCGGTAGCCTCGTGCCATGGCAGCAACGTAATATCCTCATCGCATCATTCCCAAAAGCAAAAATCCAACTCGTCTCCTCATCGCAAACGAGTATGGTGCTTCTTGTGTGAGAATACTTCTCGTTTTCGTCAGTTGTCGTGGTGTTTGTTCTCATCTCCGTGTGTACAAGAACCTTTTGCTTTGTTGATTGCAATGTTCTTAGCGGAATGTCTAAAGTTGTCCATTCCCGTCGTCAATGTTCAATCCTCTGCGTGCAATTCACGCGGTATCAAACGGAGATGCTTGTCATTGGAGCTCCAAGACAGGTCGTCCTATGCAATTGGTGCCAAATCCGCTGTCAGGACGTCGTCGCGAAAAGGTATTTGGCAGCAAAGGACTCGAGCAATGTATGTCGACGATGACGACGAGGTTAGTTCAAGCTTCTCTCTCTGGCTGCACACAATTGTGATATCCAATCGCTGAAAGTCACATTCGATCTCAGTTGCTATCGATTAGGGAGGGATATAGTCTTATGTAGAGCGCGAAAAAGCTCGGGAAGACGAGGTAGAATTGGGGATGTCAACTATGTGAAGCGATATCGCTTGAAAATCCTTCACATTCTTTGCGAGAAATCGTTCGCGAGAAACGCATTAAGGAAGATTTTTCTTACCAGGACCGTCATCCCCCTTCGAGAGCAATAGTTATCAGCTCGGGAAGTTTTGTACGATTTGCTATAGAACTGCTAGGTTCAATTGTCTCCTCTTCCTCTGCAATCCTCCAAAATTTTGCGCTTTGTGAAATTGAAGAAGTGTTTGCATTCAATTGTAATCTTCGCTTTACAGCTTAGCCGAAAATCCTAGTCTCATTCTTCGACTCTGGCAATGGCATTCTGTCTACATTCTTGCAGGGTTATTTGGTAGATGCTCCAGTGTCGCAGGGCGATGGCTTTTCCTTCACTGGAGGTATGTGAAATGTGTTCATGAAAGGCCATCCTTGCGTTGATGTGACTGTTTATCGGGGCTTGCACGACAGTAGCAGCAACATGTTCACATCTCTTTCTTTGGCAGGCAAGTACTCTGATGAAATGGGCCGAGCGGATGAGTGGTATGCCCGTGGCAAGATTGTGAGTCATTCCCCCCGACTCCTCCTACTTCTTCTCACCTCTCTTTGGATGCACTATAGGATAAGCTGAAAATGTGTCACAGATTGGTGGACACCCTAGCACTCTGTGAAGAAGCTTGGCTAATGTTTTGAGAAAAACGAGTATGGTGGAATGATAGGTGAATGCCTATCCAGTGGAGGGCCAACTGGAGAAAGCAAAAGACCCTTTGTTTGGGCTTGCCATGGGTGAAGCTTCACAAATATCAAGTGATTCTTTCAGGTTTGTCATCAAAGGTTTTTATTATAATCTAGTTTCGGATCTCTTTTGTACTGTAGCCTGGTTGAGTGTGGTGAAGATGTGCCTGTCATTCTATACTGTGGGTAGCATCCACAAAACAGCATATGCATCAAATATTCAAAACATTCATTTACTCTTTGATGGGTTTGAGACTAAAACCATCAATTTTAACTCTTTTGAGCATTGAATGCCCCATTGTGGATCAAAATATATTTCATGCTGACTGAATACATCTTAGTTGCTGGTGGGTAATTATGGAGGTTTCACTAGATTGAAAAAATTGTGCAATTCAGGAGCTATACAGTTTATGCTGCCATGAAGCAGATGGTTCTATGTTGAAGAAGGTGATCGGAGCAAGCCCTCCATACTTCTGGTTCATGGCATTCCCTCCCAGGTAATGAGAACATGTACACTGTTTGGTGTTATTATTGTAGCTAGTAGCATTCTGAGAGAGGGGAAGACAACTGCTTTTTTAGAGCACCTGTCTAGATGTGGTATAAACTAAATTGATGTGAAGTGGACACCTAAGATTAGTTGGGCAGTTGCATGTTTGACAATTCAAAAGAGGATAACATTGTGGTATGGTAGAGGAGGTTAGCATAAAGCATGACCAGGAGTGGAAGATATTGAAGAGCAATTGAGGTCTTTGGTTTGCAGGCATATTCTTTTCGCAAAGTTATTCCAGAGCTGTCAGCAGATTACCATGTGGTTGCATTTGACTGGCTGGGTTTGTTTCTCACCATAACTGAGAATCATGGCATGGCAAAGGTGTCCTCACAGAAACAAGTTTTCATTGATATCACCATTAGACAAATTGTGATTCAGTCTTGCAAGGGTGTTGAGGGCTTATTTGATACTTCCACGTTAATGTCCCTTCTTGGTTTGGATTTTGATTCTAGTGGGCACATTGCTTCCTTGAGGAACTCCAAAACTAGCTAAGTTAATGGTAAACTATTAACCTTAGGAGAAGCTCCTTCAACCAACAGAACCTCTCCTATTACAAACACCAGAGCACCAAGACTACTGCTGTTCAGGGAGTTTTGTTTTTGATCTTCTAAATCATGTATTTTGTGAGATCAAATACTGAAACGCCTTTACAGTACTAATCTGTTTGTGGACAGGGTAGTTCACAAGGCTGAAGACCCTCCACTTGTTGTGCAGGGTTTGGGTTCTCAGATAAGCCACAGCCCAAATATGGCTTCAACTACACCACTGCTGGTATGATTTTTTCCTGATGCTGGTGGCATGGTGTCAGCTCCTCAGTCAAGTCAAATGACAACCAGAATAGTTGTTTGTTTGATTCAACTCAAGTTAACAGATGTTAAGATTTTAAGTGGAAAGGGCAGCATCTCAAATAAGTAGGGTTAATCATGAGTTTGTAATTGCTATAGTTCTGACAAACCACCAGACCTCTAGTGAAGCAAAAAACTGTATGTTATGTTGGCATATGGTGGCCCTTATCAGTGGTCCCGCAAATGTAGGAATAACATAGTCAAGCAATTCATAAAGAGCTAGCCTAAAACAATAGGATCTGTTGCAGAGTATGCAGCGGCACTGGGATTGTTGGTGGATGCCCTTGGCTTGAAGGATTTTACACTTGTTGTCCAGGTGAACATTTTTGGTTGCTTTAATATTCAAATCTCCTGTGTGGTTGCAACATGCAAGGCTTGAAAACAGATGTTGGGACCCCTAACTTGAGTGGGGATCCTAAACTATGAATGTGGTGGTGACAGGGGTTTTTTGTACCCGCAGCATTGCAGTATGCAAAGGCTAATGAGGCAAGAGTCAATCAGCTGATACTGATCAATCCTCCTGTAAGTGAATTGACTTGTGTGAAAACTCTAGGTGTAGTGAGGTATTTTACAATGGTATCCACAAAAGGGAAGATGCATGAAAGTGTTAAGGATTATGATTGTGCAAACTATGGTTGCATGCAGGTGAAAGAACAGCATGCCAAGCTCCCCTCTTCACTGGCAGCATTCTCAACTTTTCTTCTTGGTGATGTATTTGCTCAAGTATGAAGCATTCTCCAGCTTGTGTCTTTCTGTAACACAACAACACTTATTAGTTTAGTTTATATAAGAGAGCTTAACTGGTCTGCTGAAGAAAAAAGGTTACTTTCTGAATTTTCTTCAAAATCTCACGAGAGTTTTGGTTGACAAAGAGATATTTTTGGTTGGTGTTTCTGCCTTTGGAATCTTCAAAATTTTTATCTCAAAGGCTTCTTGATCTTAAGTGGGGAGCTTTTCTAAGGTCTCTTTATCTTCTAAAGTTCTTGCTCTTAAATTTCTCCATTTTTTTGGGTCTCTTTTTGTCCTCTCTTTCTCAGGCTTTTGCTTCTTGCCTTTTTTCTTACTCTTTTTTTTTGTGCTCCTATTTCGTCTTGGGTCCTTTGGTCTTCTCCATGTATTTTAGGTTTTGTCAAGCTTGGTAGTATCATGGCTGGCCAAGTTTCTGTTGCTGCTGGTCTTTGTGATTGAATCCCATTAAGATGGTTAATCTCCTCCCATTTCCAGGAACTGATGGTTCATGTTAATGTTGTTCAAACTGCTCCTCAGTTGTTTTTGGTCTTGTTTTCTCTTTTCTTTAGGTTTGGGTTTCCTCTTTTTCATGCTTGCTGATTGATCATTGCTGTTATATTGTCAGACCTGACAGCCATCACCTTATTATTGGGTTGTCACTATATTCTTTCCGGTTCACTTGAATCACAAATATGGAGAAATTCTCAGTGGTTATCAAGAGAGTTTTGAGAATAGATTCTGAATCAATAGCACTTGTCTACACTCCAAGACCAGGGAAATTCCTAAATTCCAAGAGGGTTTAGCCAGTTGAGATGTCACACATATGTGTATGTGAGATGAATGTGGATGGGATGCCCACCAAATTAAACCTCATATGCAATGCAGGACCCTCTCAAGGCAAGTGACAAGCCATTAACAGACTGTGGCCCTTATCAACTGGATGAGGAGGATGCTATGGTCTATCGCCGCCCCTACCTGACCTCGGGCGCATCTGGGTTTGCTTTGACTGCTATCAGCCAGGCCCTAAAGTCTGAGTTGCAGGTTGGTATCTGTGCTCTTTTGTGCATGTGGAGCATGCTATCTTACTTACGGTAAAATCATTGAGGTGGTCTGCATACATAGCTTGTCCATCACCTACATTGAACATGGTCTGACTTTTGCCTCAATTTGAACTTGTCAAGTCCTTTCACATGAGATTCTTTGTGCTTATTGGGAGGAAACTTAGGAGTGACTTTTCAGTTGCAAACTGACTGAACTCTGGGGTAACCTGTGTGATGTACTTATTTCCTTTCTGTTGTAGGAAGTCCAACAAAGAATTTCCGAATATTGAGCATTACTGTGAGCACAAAGCTGTTGAAGTTTGCAAAAAATATACTCTAGTCTGGAAGGTTGCCAGATCCAAAATTGTTCACAATGCTCTTCTTTGGTGACTTTTCTTATGTTTTTCACACTTAGAAAGGATTAAACATGTGCTGAGATTTCTCAGCAACCACCTTTCAGCCTTCTTCTGGAAGCTTCTTAACCTCATGTCAGAGATATTCAGTTGGACCATTGTGTCATGTCAATACTTTGGTTTGGCAGGCATCCATCAGAGCATCAAGAGAAATGCTGTGTTCAAAAGAATGGAGAAAGCCTGTGTCAATCATCTGGGGTCTGAAGGACCGATGGCTGGACTTTCGTGGTGTGGAGGACTTTGCAAAGTTGGCCAGTGCAAGACTGGTGCAACTGCCAGAGGTATCCTGTCTTAGTCACTCACTCCCTTGCATTGTGTCTCTTCTTCTACTTGGTCATAGAGGAGACCTGTCAGTCTATGCATGGTCACTGGTAACAGTGTATTGTTTGACCTGAGGGAAATCTTGTCATGGTATCATGATTGGTGGGGTTAGCAAATCTGTTGTCTTTCTCCCTCAAAACAGAGTCATGTCCAGTGTTATGTCTCATACTCAGAGGCACAGATCCTTGCAAACCCCCATTCACTTGTTTTTCCAACTATGCAGGTAGATTGATGTGCATTATTTTGCATGTGGTTGCAAAAGAGCCACCAAAAGTTATGCACAACACATGGCAGCCAACTGGAAAGTTGGATACTGCATTATCAGGGATTACAACATAATAGGGCCTGGGAGTCACTGTGAATTGCTTCTCAGTATGTGATGATACCATCAAAGTCTCCATTTGTTTCTTAAAATAGTGCAACCTCCATATTTAATAAGATTAATCTGACACAAAAAGGATTGTTGTTATATCCCTTGGATCTTGAACAGGTGGGTCATCATGCTCAAGAGGACTTTGGAGAGGAGGTGGGTAAAGTACTAAAGACTTTACTCAAGCAGGCGTCTGTTGTCTGAATCCAGGGGTTTGTAACTCATAAGCAACCAAATGTACTGTAGAAATGTATTGGACTCACATTAAGTGCACATTCAAGTTGTCTTGCTATGTGATGTGGTGCACAGAGTGATTCAATCTTATGGCAACTCTCTTTTCAGGGTTGCCTTACGGATGTCCTCCCCTGGAACTGTCTTAAGTTTTTGCCAAATCAAAATTTTTGGTCTATATAGTCTTTGGATTTTTCAAGTTCTTGTACAATTATTCTTTGAAATTTTCTGTTGGAGCTTAATCCAGCCAGTCTCAACAGCAGGCTACTGTTGCTCATCATATAGTTACTCGCTGTTCATAGCCCATAATGAGCTTGTGGAAAGCTGTTTTATGATTCTCTTCCTCAGATGGATTTGATTGCTGCATGTCTTTGATGATCCCTTGTATGACCATCCTTGTATGACCCTGTCACACAAGGGACCATCAAAAGACATAACATGATTTCTGAGAAATTGGTGAGAAAGGTTTTTGTATCATGAACTTTACAAAAGGCTTTGAGGAAGCTTCAATCAGTTTTTTGAGCCCTCCAACCAGAGGTAAATATTCATCTATGTGTCATCCATCACCTTATTTAGTTAATGTGATCATTGTAAGTATGACCTTACAACCTAACCTTGTTCATCTGCATGCTCATGTTTCATGTTATCATTAGATTCATCTGGGTGCTCTCTTTGCATGTGGGGCTTTTAGTCTTATCCTTGCTTATTTGATTGATTAGAATTTGAGATCAAACATGTCAGATTGTAAAAGCATCATAGTTCTCATGCTTGTTGTGATACTTGGTTTACTATCATGTGTCTTAAGTTGTAAGTTCACAAGTGAATTATGATACACAACCTGTCACTTGATTATGATCTAGGTAACCAATTTATGTGTCCTATTCAGACACTTTTTCAAGCTTTTTCTTAGTTGGGACAGGTGGCCATCTGCTGGTTGCACTTTTGATTGGGTTAGTTTCTGTTGTAATGTGAAGCTACAGCGGAGAACGCGCTCAAGATATGAATCAATGGTGGGGGAAACCTGTTACACTCTGGAACAGGTCTCAGTAAAAACAAACATTACCACTTAATGGAACAGTGGTAGGCCTGGTACTGGACTCACCGTGCATTCCTAGATGGAACAGGCCCTGCGAGCCCATTCTATAGTCCATTATGCTCTGGAGTCCACAGAACCTGCAGTCTGAATTGACCATAATGCGATAAAACCTGCAGTCCAGATTACATGGAACTAGTCTATTTATCTATTTATATTCAGTAGTAGCTTCAATGTTTTAATACTACTACTACTACTCAATTCAGTTGTTGGATGAAGTAGAAGAGTCCTTGTTGCTTACAACAAATAAAAGCTGTGATGAGGAGAGGAAATCCTTCGTGTAGGATTTCTCTTTTAGTAAAAGATCTTTTCATGGACATTGATTGACAGTCATTGTTCTTGAATAATTTCATTTTGGGTGAGTTTTTGTCCCTTGGTGACCCAAAAATAATAATCCAGTGCAACAACAACTCATGCAAAGGATTTTATGCGGAAAAAAATTGCACCAAAGTTGCTAGATTTCAAGGAAACCTTTTATGAAATCACCCTATTTAAACAAGAGGTTCCAGCAGGTTGCTGAAATATAGCAGGATTCTTTTTAAAAAATTAGTTGGCTGTAGCCAAATTTGGCTAATTCCCTCCTGTGAATCACCAAATTGAAAACAAAAAAATAAAAAAATAAAAAATCCTGAATACTGGGCCAAAAATTCCCCAAAATTATCATTTTTATTGCCAAACTTGATTTTGAAAAATAAAATAAAATAAAATATTGGCACGTTAGTGCTGAACCACATCGGGTACCATCTAACTCTGGTCTTCAGTCTTGACCAGTATTAGGGCAATTACAAGAAATAATTGTTTGAAAAATTCTTTATTTCCTTCACAAAATTTTTTCTTTGAATTTTTTTTGGGGTGGAGGGGGAATGGATTTTCAACATTTCTGAAAATAATATAATTAGTGTCAAAGCTGCCAAAGATATTACAGAATATAGGTAGGTATATAGCCAAATCTGGCTAAAGTTGTTTTTGGAGTGATGGCCACTTTGGCTACATCACAAAATTGACTAAAAAAACACCACTACCCCACCTATTACATTTTCCCCCTTTTTTTTTCCAAATTTCTGTTTTAGCATCTGAACAAAAAAATCTCTCATTAATTACTGACATTTCTTTGAGGCATTCGTTGGTCCAAATTGTCAAAATGTGGTGAAAAAATTGCTCCCAACAGAAAATTTAATCATAAAATGGCAAAATCCTTTCAAAACATCTTTAAATGTGACGAATATTTTTATTTTAGAAAAATCTTGCAACAAAAAAATTCTCTCTGCCACTGACATTTGTGCAAATTTTGCCCATTAAAAAAAAAAATTCAAATTTTTATTCAGTTATTAATTTAAATTTTGTTTCAAACATTTAAAATAATTTTTATTTAATAATCAAAACATAATTCAATTTAATAAAATAATTATTTTAATAAAAATAATTATTTATTTAATAAAATAATTATTTTAATAAAAATAATTATTTATTTAATAAAATAATTATTTTAATAAAAATAATTATTTATTTAATAA
>Ga0116231_10013882_pt1 | contig 11073 bp, 8 predicted proteins | sample S1TSphgellanicum_2_FD_89695 | JGI IMG/M metagenome (GOLD analysis project Ga0116231, IMG submission 89695) | Host-associated microbial communities from peat moss isolated from Minnesota, USA - S1T2_Fd - Sphagnum magellanicum MG | ecosystem: Host-associated > Plants > Peat moss > Unclassified...
TACAGCCACACTACTACTGCTGTAGTCTAGAGCCATACCCACATTGTGCAATAAGTAAAATGTGGAGAATTTGAGCTTAGAAGCAGCTCACAGTGACCAAAGGTCACGGGTTCCCACTAGTTATACCTTAATTAGGCAAGCTTAACATCTCCAATACATAGGCAATAATGCCTTTATTTGGGTTGGTGTTTGTTTTACAAATCTCATGAGATGCATCAATGGGGTGGGCAAAATCCAAACCTTTGTTCGGCAGTAGGGTTTAATGTTTAAAAAATCAAAGTTAGAAATTAGAAATAATTTATTTGTTTTGAGGTTTGAAAATTATTGAAGTGCATCAATTTGATAAAGCACAATCATCATCATGATGGAAACAATGATGTAATAAAAAGAAGCACTAGAAAAAATGATCCAAAGGGAAGACATGCCAAATTACTGAAAAGTTATTTTCTTGATGTCACCAACCAACAACTACTACATTTTTCAAATAAATAGTTTTGCTACAAGGCCTTTTGTTTTGATGTTCAAATGAATGTTTCGTCATATTGGAAGTTAAAAGGTTTTCATGTTGTTGAGTTGTTTTTAGTTCCCATCTTCATGTTCAAGTGTGTTAATGAGTAAGTTTTCTAGCTTATTTAACATAAAAGGCTTTACAATAATTTATCTAGTTATTGATCATAGGTGTAGATTTATTGCCTCTTGGTTACTAAGGGATGAAGATATTAGGTTAGCTAGTTCTTGAGGATAGGGTGGTTATTTAAGGACTTGTGCAAGAGATTTGGATGAGCTCCTTATTTTGTAAGAGAGCATGAAATGCCCTTGTGACTAATGGGTGGTGGGGAAACTCGTTGGTTCCTCGTTCTCTTTTGTGGTCTTCTTGGAGTTATGGAGAGTGTTATGGGAAAGATGATGTGTTTTTTATTATTAAAATATGAAAGAGAGATATTCCAAGGAGGCTTGGGGCACAATGGATTTTGTTGTGGGGGGTTGCCTAGCTTGTTTTTTGACTTGCAAATAAATGTAGTTAGTTTTTTTTATTGTAAAAAACAACTTTCCCATTTTTATTGTTTATAATTTTTTCCTTAGTAAGTGGTCACTAGACAATAACAACAATAGCATGGAAGGCAATTATAATGGAAGGCATTAACTCCAAATGGTGAAGGTAGTTTGTCCTTCCTAAAACAACATGAAAGTTGAATCTAAGGCAAGAAAGTAGTTACCATCCTATTACATCATTGACACTCTAAGTTATTTGTTTGGTTCTAAAGATCTTCCTTATTATTTCAAAATCATGATTGCCTACTCAAAGCCAATCCCAAGGTAAAAAATGTCTTGCATTTTTTATTATCTTTATACTTGACAACCTTCCACATGTGTGGATTTGGGATTGTTGGGTTCACATATATACATTTGGTGACCATACCATGGATCTTGTGCCAAAAAACTTTGGTTGGGAATGTTTGGTGTTTTTTTGGGGTTTAAATGACATGTTTTTTTGGTTACTGGAAGCAATTTGAGCATTGGTAATTTTACAAATGATAAAGAGCAATGGAAATTTTTTCACTACCAATTGCATTAGTTTATGTTCCTGAGCAAATGAAGTTGTGGAAGGTAGTGAAGTATCAAAAGTGGGGTTCACTAGATTATTTGAAATCTAGGATTTTGAATGAAAATTTGTGGAGGTAGGATTATCCAAAAAATGCAACAAGTGCCTTAGCAAAAGTTTACAAGAACATAACAAGATTGAAGAAAATGAAATAAAGTTCAATTCATCTTTATATGTTTGCCAAAAAATAAAAGGTCGAATTTTCAAAGTATTGTATTTTTCAATTGTAAGAAACATGTGTTGAAATTTTTTTAATATATATTTAACATCACACACATGTACATTGTGTAGATATGGATTTTTAACATGGACCATGTGCCATTTATCCAATAATCAATTGCAATTTGAAATTTATTTCACAATAAAAATACATGGTCTTAATTTTTGGAAACCTAAAAAAAGGCATCTACCATTAATTGCCATATCATAATGTACATTTACATCACATTTCAATGTTATGAAACATCTCCATTACATTTTTGACAATTTTTCATTATGCATATGTTTAATTTTTGTGTTGTTAAATATATACCATGAATTGATTTGGAATTATAATGTTTCCTTGTTACATCATTATATATTGATTGTGTTAACCTTTGTGAACATAAAATCCCAAAACCTTTTTGTATTTTACATCTACATAAAGATTACATGTGTTAAACATGTGAACACATAAAAAATGTAATAATACTTGCTATTATTTTGGAATTTCAAACATAATATTTCTTTTTTTGTTGTTTGAAAATGAAGGTTGCATGAGCTACTATTTGTGTCGCAACTCCACTTTGAGGGAAGTGTGAAGATGAAACTCACACTCCCGAAATTGGGACTTGGGAGTCCTTCGGGGCTCCTGAAATTTCAGAGTTCGATTGCAGGGGTCAAAACACTTTGCATTGGGGTGTTCTTTATATCATTGGAAATCTATTGAAGTGTAGATTTCGAAAATGGCTTTGCATGAACCATTTGGACATCTGTAGCACAAGTTATGGCCAAAAGAAAGGCCAAGAGTCAAACTGGCAATTTGACTCCTGACCATTAAAAGTCAAGAATCGACCCGATCCTGTTATGTGCAGGTGGAGTGCGACACACTGTTGGAAATCTCTCAAGGAGAGTAACAAATTTTCTTTAGACCTCGTCCCAATCGGAGGTCAGAGCGAGAAGTTATGAATGCTCAAAGTTTCGGGATTCCAAACTGGGACAATTTCGGGATTCCACTTTGGGAAAAAAATGTCATTCAGATGCAAGTGCGGCAGAGAGACGTAGAGAATACCATATGGGGGAAGGTGGTGGCTTCCCCCGAGTTCGAGCCGTGGTGAGTCAAGTGAATCTAGAGTTGCCCGTGGTTTGTCCTAGCACCAAAGGTGCTTCAGAAAGTGATCTAACTAACTTATTGTTTGGTTTTCATGCAGGTTCGAGTAAGTGAATAGCTTGTCCCTCTTCCTAGTCCAATCCCGGAGCTTCAACACGCCCCTCTACCCCTTTTAGTGTTGAAAGCTGGGGGCGTGCCCCAAATCCTCCACTATTCCGCAACTTTAGTAATTTAGTCTCAACTTGGGACTAACTAGGGACTTGGGAGCGCGTCAATTTGCAACCAACTGGAGGCATATCTTTAAACATTAATGTCAATGCATGTTTAAGCAAGTGAAAAAATCAATGGAACATGTCAATGTCAAAGTATGTGATAATGGAACATTTCACGTGCTCCATTGTTAATTGATCATATTTTTGGATATGTCCATTGTGTAATCTTGGTGGATCATGGCCTTGTATTTTACTATCTTGCCCACAAGCCTTTTAGCTCTGCATTATTTATTTAAAATCAACTTACATTGAGGATTTAATGAAGAAAGACATGATAAACACTAGTTAATTGGTAGTGTCAATTTTATGGAAATGTTTTTTTAATGTGCCACAAGGATTTATGTTAACTTGAATCAAATTTCCTATGCAACAAATTATGGTGACTAATTGTACAATTACATGATTTGAGCAAAAAAAAAATTCATGGTGGTCATTATTGTGGTGCTAACAAAGTGTAAATTGAAATAAATTTTTATAACTTATAATTTTTAGTTGCCATTGATATGTCTACACTTTTAGGCAAGAAAAAAAACCTTGCATGATGGGTGTAATCACACTAATATGAACCATAGCAAGTGTAACATGTGTTTAGTTTTTCACAATTAAAAGCATTAATTTAATTTGGTGTTGAAAATATAAGATTTTTTTTAATATGGTAAGGTTCATAATATATTATTGGAACATGTGAATTAATCTATAAAAAATCAGATGAATAAAAAGTTATTAAAAAAATCATTAAACATTGTATCGTGTGTTTTTTTAACATTAAAAAAGATTTATAAATAAACTTTAATTTTTTTGAAAATTACAAATCTTTTGAAATCTTTTACATAAACCTTGACATAATAATTTTTTTAAATTAAAAAATTTTGAAGAAAAAACTGAAGATTTTTGAAGAATATTTTAAAATATATTCACTCAAAAGTAATCATTTAAGTAAGCATGTATGGTTCATGTTATCTCATTTGCACCTTGAAGAATGTCAAAAATTGTGATGAACCATTGGAAAAGTAAAATAATTTATATATTTGTGAACCCAATAGTTCAAAATCCACACAAGGAAAGGGCTACTAAGCATAAAAACAATATAAAATGCAATAATTTTTTTACCTTGGGAATACCTTCCACTAAGCAATAATGTTTTCCAAAGAATAAACAAGATTTTTGAAGCCGATCAAACAATTCAAAATGTCAATGATGTGATAGGAATGTAACTACCTTCTTACTTTGGGTTCAACTTTAATGTAGGTTGCTTTAGAAATGACAAATTACTTTCACCATCTGAACTAGATGCCTTCCACTAGCGACTATAATTACCTTTCATGTTGTTATCATTATTGTCCAATGATTACTTGCCAACGAAAATATACAAGAAACAAAAATGTGAAAGATTCAATCTTCTACATTAAAAAAATTAGCTACATTTATTTGCAAGTTTTAAAAAAAAAAGGAAAACCTCAAAACAAATCATCATGTCCCATTTATTCTTGGAATATCCTTCTTTCATATTCCAATAACTAAAAAATATCATTTTTCCCCACAACACTTTCTACAACTCCAATAGGACCACAAGATATAATTAAAAACCAACAAAGCTCCTCACCACCCATTAACCACAAGGGCACTTCATCATTTCTTACAAAATAAAGAACTTGTCCAAATTTCCTTCACAAATTTTTAAATAATGGTTAACCATCTACCAACCACCCTACTTTCAAGGACAAACTAACTTAATATAAACGTCATCCCCTAATAATTAAAAGATGATAAATTTCCACCTATCATTAATAATTAAATAAATTATTAAGAGGCCTTTTATGCCAGATAGATTAGGAAATTTGCCGATTGACATTATCCCCTTTTTATTTAAAATTACATCTTTGTAATCTGATTTAATTTTTATTAGAATTTGAAGAAGTATCTACCTTCTACCATCACAAATTGAGATTTGTTGGCTTGCCCTTCTAGGTTATTGAACTCAACCTCTAAGGCTAGGATTACAATGGGTGCTTCAAATGTTTACTCATCTAATGGGTTCTACTTAATATTATTGCCACCTATTGTCAACCACCTTGAAGTGAAGAAATGCCAACTAGTATGTTACTAGACAATGACAATAGGTGGTCTTATTAATGAAAGTAAAGGTGGGTGTAACATTTAACAAACTTTCTAGTTCACCCTTGAACCCATTTGAAAGTGCTTTTATTATTTTCTGCTTTCATGTTAGAGATTCCAACTTTAACATGGTATGCTTTTTGAAGAGGGTTAAGTAGTGGGCCAACTTAGAGTCAACCATAATTGCCTTCATCACCTTATGTTTCCACTTGGCCACCTAAGCTTTCAATTTAACCATTATTGTTTCAATTGATGAATCAACTTCACCCTTGAATTAGGCTACCATTCACCTAGATTGCTTAAGTTCATGAAGTAATACTATTGCTTTAAGGAAAAAACATGATCATACATTAAGCAAGCACCAAGCGATGATTTTGTTCCCCTTGCTATTGAAATGTATGGGTGTATTCATTCTTGTTTTGATTCATTTTTTACCATTTGTGTATAGACCACTATCGCATGTCATCATCGGTCTTCTTTAGTCCCCTCGATGCTTGTTTCTTACTATTGGCAATGCATGTTCATAACCTTGCAGCATGTGCAAGCCACGACAATTTTTTAACGAACTATTACACTTGGTTGGGGTTCTTCATCTCTTCCACACATCATAGTTAGTGCACCTTCGTCACTAGTCAATTTGTGGGAAATGATAACTCTTTCATCTTAAGTCTTTTTTGTTATTGTTGATTGTCATTTTGTAATCATGAATCCTTTTGCATAAGGTTTGTACCTGATTTTTGTCAATTATTTAATTTTGATTTTTCTTTAAGTTGTGTTTACTTGTGTTTTCATTTGCCTTGTACTTTTACTACATGGGCTCCCATTCTTGATTTTGATTTATAAGATTTTCTTCTTATTGCTTTGGAATCTTGCTCCTTGTATACCATCTTGTCCTCTTAACATCTAAAAATCATCACTTTGTCATTGAACTCATGCAATCTTTTAACAAGGGTTTCCTTGTGTGGCTTCTTTTGCTACTCATGTTCCTTGAAGGTAATAATCTTATACCCCCATTCATAGGAATTTGTCAATTTGACCATCGATGACCTCCTATTGGTGGTTACTATTATTGGTAATCTTTCATTTCGGCCTTTAACAATTGTACCTCAAGGTGTTTATGTTCTAATAACACCAATGCATTTCCTATTTCTTCTAGTTGGTGATTAAGCTTTTCATTTTTCTCTTGCTCATCTTTAAGGTGTTTTTCTAGGTTGGCAACCATTTCCAAGTTAAGTGATGTTGGGATAGTACTTCAACTTGATGTTGCCTTTTAATTGCCATTGGCTTCCCTTGCCTCAGAGCCTTTAATTGCCTCACTATTGACCCCAAGACCATTTCCTTTCTCTTAGTTTGTTTGAGGGACTCCCTCAAGTTGGAAATCGCCTTTACCACAATAGTTACTCGCATTTTAGTGCATCTTGAAATGGAAGAAAGTTTCTCTAGGTGCTCCAAAGATGATACGTGGCCCATTTTCTTTTAGCAAGTTAGTGTGAACGTATTGTTGAAGGAGGTGTGAATGAATGTTCTTTGTACCTTTAATTCCATCCTATTGTCTTATCTTTTGGGTCTACTAGGAATGCCTAAGGGAGGTAGCTAGTGCATAAACAAATTACCATTGCTAGGGGCACCAAGAAGGACTCCAAGGACATCCCTTTTGGAAAGGTTTGTAAAACTTTTCAATTGTCCATGGAAATAGAAAAAAAACGACACACAAATTGGACTTGCAAATTTGTTTCGTAACTGTCAAAAGCTTGATTTGCAATTGGGTTACATGAAGGCATAATCCTCAAGGCCTATAGAATATACAAACCATAAACCCCATTAATTGGCATATCATATCTTAGAAGTCCATATATTAAACATCACAACTTGTAATGTTAGGCTCCAAAATTGTTCACTAGTAATTTTGTGCTTTAAAAAAAAAGTTAGCAAAGAGTTTTGGTGATACCTACTAATCATATTCACTATAAGAAATGATTCCCAAAACAAAATACAATCTACAATACTCACACACTAATTGCATTTTTCTATGCATTAGTGTGGATATCATTGATCAATGTTCACATTTCTAATCAATCAACATAAGGCTATTGTTATGTGGAAAAAACATGTGCACTAAACCTCTTGATTAAATCCATTGTCATGTTAGCCATGTAAGTTTAGTAATCTATCCAAAAAATCCCACACAATTTATTTTTAAAAAATCAATTCAATCTATAAACTACATTTGATTATTTGCTATTGCAATTGACGTTTGCCAATTGTATGAAGATGTTGCTAATTTGATTTCATGATACAATAGATGATTTGTTTTTGGGTGGCAAATTTTTTTAATTTTCTGAAATAAAAAATGAGAAAAAAATGAGATAATGTATTTTTTCCAAGTGGAAAATGTATTTTTCAGCAAAATTTCACACTTTTGCAAAATAAAAAAAAGAAAAGACATACAAGGAATAAAATTCTACTATAGGGAGTATTTGATGATGTGGTTCAAAATATATCTGAAGGTTGCCAAAAATCCAACTAATTTGTGTGATTAATTAATTACTTAATTAATTATTCCACAAACCCGTCCTTTATTTCAACACATCCCTAGACCAACAAAGCTTCAAAGGGACCGATCCCTAGGGACGGACCAAAAACAAAAACCGAACAAGTCCAAGAACCATGTAAGATGGTTTGTCGAAAATACAACAAACACTTTCAAGCCAAAAGAAAAGGCTATGTTTGGCACCGAGGGAGTAGCCTTGGCTCCCTCGGAATTCCAACATTGTACTCGATACGTCCCGATAGCCTCCAGTCGACATGAATTATTCACTCTTTTTGTTGTCAAGCTCTTTGCCAGTCTATTTGGTCGCGGTCTCTTCTTTTTAGTGCAAATGGGACCAACAAAGCTCTTTGGGTTCAGGGCACCACCCCACTTGGCCGTTCTGATATCAATTGGAATTGCTTGTTTTGCCTAAATTGTTCACGATCGACCAATCAGTGTACATACACTAGAGATAAAAACAGTTTGGGCATTTACTACGAGTGTTATTATTTCCATATGCGTGTCTCAATTTTTTTTAAAAAAAACATTTGTGCAGGTTTGAGATCATTTTTCCATTTGGTGTAGCCCCCAAATGAGAGTGTTGTTATTTCTGAATGTGTGTCTCATTTTTTAAAAAAACAACCATTTGTGTGGGTTTCAGATCATTTTTCCGTTTGGTGTAGCCTCTTTTTGGGGGGGGGTGGGGGGGGGCGTGGGGTCCATGTGTGGATGAAAGGCTAAATGATCATGCCCCCTTTTTTTTTTTTGGTTTTGGGTTGCGTGCGCCTCCGCACAACAAAACAGCTCACCTCTGTGGCAGCACCATCCCCGAAACCTCAACTTGGGATTATGTTACCCGGCAACAACCCACCAGTGCACCATCCATTGGAAACCTGTTATGACTCAATTGCCAATAAATCACAACTGAGTTACCATGGTTCCACCTTGGTTACCTATCTTGTAAGCCCTCGTACGTGGCCGCCGCCTTCCCTCACCTAACTGCCCGTGGAAGTGAGCAACTAGCATAACTAAAGGTGCATTCACACCTAATGTTAAGTGAGTGTTTAAGTGAAAATCTAGGTGGCATCTTAGGTGGCACCCAATGTTAAATGGATGATTGTTTAATATTTAAGTGAATGTTAACTTAACTTTAAAATCTTCATAGTAAATAGATTTAGGTCCTAAATGACTAGCTTGGTGTTAGGGGGACTTAATACTAGAGTCCTTGACACCAAGTGTGAATGCACTTTAAGTAAGTAAGTAATGTAAGTGGTTACTATGTAGATAAGTCAATAAGTAAGGTACTTGGGTGTTACGATGCATATGGATGGTTTGTACATAGCTAACCACCATGGTTAGCCAAATGATAAGAATACAACGAGAAAATGTTTTCTGTCCATACATCATCCATCCTGCATGATGTGCTAGTGGGTGTGTTTCAGTCTGGCCACTCTTTGGGACTCTTAAAGTGCATTCACACTTGGTGTTAGGGACTCTAGTGTTGAGTCCCTTATCACCCATACTAGTTGTTTAAGACTTAAACTTACTTATCAGGAAGATTTTATGTTAAACTAACATTCACTTAACATTAAGCTATAGCCCATTTAACATTGGGTGCCACCTAGGATGTCACCTAGCTTTAGGTTTAACATCGATTTAACATCAAGTGTGAATACACCATAATTATCGTCTTTGGGGTTCATTGGAAGGCCAATCCTCAAGTTGAGGACAAGTTGAGTTTAAGTTTTGAAGTGTGAGGAGGCCTTGCAAGACCTTTGCTATTTGGTTCTTAGGTTGGTGGTCTTGGTTGTTGATCTTTACAATAAGGATAGTACGTTAGTACATAATAGTACTGGCACAATTTGTAAAGTCATAGATCTCAAAGTTCAGTCTCCTTTTTACTCAAAATTTGTAGCTGACCGAATATTTGCTTCATCACCGCGACAAAGGAAAAGATAACTGTACTAGAGCTTGAGCTTTGTGGTGCATGGGCCAAATTTCAAAACTCATTTGTCACATATGGGGTCAATATTGAGAGAAGGAAATTTACTTGACAAACCATATATGGCCAGGAGCCAAGCCAAGGGCGCTTTCAAGATATGTGGTTAATTGTTACTGTTAGTATTTGAAAGAGAAGAGAGAGAAACAAACCAAATTTCAAAACTCATTTGTTGCATATGAGGCTAATTCATCCCTCTATTATCACTAAGAGACAAGAATTTAGGCAACAAACCATACATGGTCGGTTGTCACAGCAATTAGTACACCCCACCCTTAAGATTAGCGGTTAATTGTTCCCGTTAGTATTGAGAAAGAATAAGCTGAATTTCAAAACTCATTTGTTGCATATGAGGCTAATTCATCCCGAATTAACACTAAGAGACAAGAATTTAGGCGACAAACCATACATGGTCCGTTGTCACGGCAATTAGTACACCCCACCCTTAAGATATGTGGTTAATTGTTCCCGTTAGTATTGAGAAAGAATAAGCTGAATTTCAAAACTCATTTGTTGCACATGAGGCTAATTCATCTCTCCAATAACATTAAGAGAAGAAAATTTAGGCAACAAACCATACATGCTCAAGAGTTAAGCCAACTAAACCACACTCTCAAGATATGTGATTAATTGTTCCCGTTTGTATTGAGAGAGAATATAAAGAAACAACCAAATTTCAAAACTCTTTTGTAGCACATGAGCCTAATTTGGCCCCTAGTTAACATTAAGAGAACGAAATTTAAGGTGACAAACCACACCATGATGGGGAGCCAAGCCAACAATAACACACTCTTAAGACATGCAGTTAATTGTTCCCGTTAGTTAATATCAAAAGACAATAGAGAGAAAAGCACAGATTTGGAACGGTCACCTTGGAACATCAATTTTCTTTTATTATTATTTATTAGAGGCCCCATGGTGGTGGGATCACTTGTCAGCTACATACATTTTTGAGTTTGGACACAATTTAGACCGTGAAACAACACAAAGAAATGATTTGTTTACTTGGTATGCAGAATAGTCTAACTTTTATTGTCCGGGAAATAATATATGGAGCTCAATTGGTGACTCCCTCCGAATTGTTGGAAGGGTGTGGAGTAAAGAAATGGTTTGTTCGCAAAATAGGGAGGGGGGGGGGGGGGGGGGGGGGGGGTTGGGGAAGGAGAGGGTGGAGGCTGCAGAGGAGGGGAGGGGGCAGGGGTGGGGGATAGTGTTGTGGTGATAGACGGGCGGGTGGGAGGCCCA
>Ga0116231_10013883_pt1 | contig 11072 bp, 10 predicted proteins | sample S1TSphgellanicum_2_FD_89695 | JGI IMG/M metagenome (GOLD analysis project Ga0116231, IMG submission 89695) | Host-associated microbial communities from peat moss isolated from Minnesota, USA - S1T2_Fd - Sphagnum magellanicum MG | ecosystem: Host-associated > Plants > Peat moss > Unclassified...
CGCCGTTACTTACTTCGGACCGGAAGCAACCTCTCCTCCTGCACGGTTGTTGTGAATGCTCCCCGGAGCTGCTGGCCAGACGTCATCCAAAAAAAAAGAAGATAAAAAAAGAAGCAAATAAGTAGCCTTAGATTTTTCCGAAAAAACAAATCCAAAAAAAAAAGATAAAAAAAGAAGCAAATATGTAGCCTTAGATTTTTCTGCCCATTTCGTTTTTTTAATTTTTTAACCCAAAAAAAAAGATAAAAAAAGAAGCAAATACGTAGCCTTAGATTTTTCCGAAAAAACAAATCCAAAAAAAAGATAAAAAAAGAAGCAAGTACGTAGCAGAATCGGTCTCTGTGGCTCATTTCTGGGGGGTTGCAGAATCGGCATTGCAGAGACCGTTAAAGGGTCAGAATGCCCTGTCACGGATGGACGGACGGACGGACAGTTGTGTAGAAATCAAACGGGTTTCCCGGGGGTGCCAGTTTCAGACGAAAATGCTTTTCCCTATGACCGGTTCCGCAGCAGAAACAGAAAAAATGATTATGCAGCAGAACGTCACGTCACAGACAGACGGGAAGACCAAGTGAATTTATATTTAAAATTTTAAAAGTGATTTTGTCTTATAAACTCTGAAGTTAAGCCCACTTCAACTGGAATGATATTGGGAAGGGTGACTTTACAAGAAATTTGATATGCTTGGGCCAACAACACAGGGGCCCACTACCTAATGATTTATGGAAGGAATCCATGGTGTAAAATTTACCCATTTCATTATACCCCAATAAAAGCCTTCAAATGTTGTAACCAAGACCTTGGTGGCAATGGACTTATTAAAATTGTGAACTACAACCATTTGTTTTCTTTTTCAATTTTGTGATATTAGAAAAATTGACAATTTTTTTCCAACAAAACAGCAAAACTAGTCCAATTTACACTTGAAAAGAAAATCAAAGCTTTTCCAAACTTTTGTTACAAAAAATGATAAAATTTGTCACAACAAAAAAATTTAATATAATTATCCCAAATTTTCATAAATTGAAAAAAAATTAGTAAAAGAATACAACAAAAGGGCCTTTTAAAGTAAAGGAATAGAAAAGAAAAAAAGGCAGAAAAAATGGGGAAAAAGTGATTGATGTTGAACAATGCTGTTTTTTTCTTTACTTTTCTTTGCCTTCCCTTTCCTTTCTTTTTCCCAGGGGAAGAAACGGAACCCATTGTCGACAATTTTGGCAGAGTTGAAAATAAATGAAAAATAAAAGGCAAAAAGAGCGCTCTTTTTCTTTCTGATTGCGCAGATCTCTTTTCTTTGATAGCCAGTGGAAACGTCCGGTGTTGGAAAGAAGGGCTGTAACAGAAGATCTAACCTACTATACTAATTGCATCCTCACTCCCATACACACACAGATCATTCAAACACTTAATAAATTTTAGGAATAGGCCCACCTACCCTATTCATATCATCCTGGGGACTTTTTTCAGTGATCAACAACTAACCCCAGAATCCACACATACTCCTTCCAAATCAACACAAATTGTTTCTTAAAATCCTTGATAATATTAGACTGGAGGAAATGGATATTAGACTCTCTGGTCACCTCTCATGTGTATCAACAAGTATCATCCTAATGATCCAAAGGTAGAATAGAAAATGTCCAACCTTGATTTCCTCAATGATGAATTCCCAACCCAATTGCACCCATATGGGGTGGGAATTATCACTTATGTGGGATACAACCTCTCTTGTAGCGAACAAAATCAACCAGAAAAACATGAACCTCACAAAGAAAAACATTGTATGTAGTTTTTATATGTCATGCTTTGCCAAGAACACTACTCCCCTTAAATACTCTTTCCAGCTTCTTATAGATCTATCCTTCTTCTTGCATTTCCTCCACACATAGAATTCGCAAAAAACTTATCAACTAACACACATATTGAACAACAAATCAGGTATAGATGAATTGGAGTAATTGGAATGCCATTGTTGGCTGCCATTGTTCCTTATTCAAGAACAAATTGCCAAGATGATAGTCAAATCACCATGCAGCAAAACATTAAAAAGGTAAAACCCTAACTATGTCCTGTAACCCAAAAGACATGCCTTTAGGTCACATATGTAACTACTCCCATTTTGGTTTAGCTACAACCTTGTAGCTTCCATCAAATCATGTTTTAGGATAAAACAATTGAAGATCTCTTTACACAGTCATTGCCATTGATCTTCATCAAATCCCTTGATGATGCATATGCATCCTCCTTCATCAGACTCAACCACTTTCTTTCATCAACATACCCTATAAATAAATATAGTCCTTCCCAACTTGCATCAAGAACCTTATTTTTTCCTAGCATCCTCAACTTCACCATGTCCCACAACAAAACTTTAAAACATTTGTTTTTCTTTTCTTAGATCATGAGTCCTCTTTTGCTTTTGTTGTGCCTTTTCCACATTCCCAAGAATGTTTTTGTGTATGCCAACAATCAACTCCATTGTAGCAATCGTCTATTTTGCCATCTTTTCCACCCCAACCTCATCATCAATCTCCTACGTCAACATGCTTAAAAATTTGTCCACCTTCAACCTAAATGTCTGTCTAGTTAAGATCATAAAAGGCGAAAACTTATTATTGGCCTACATTCCACACTTGTATCCAAACAACACTCGTCATAATTGTGAGTCCCATTTGTTTGCATATTATAGAAATCCAAATAACACAGTAATGCCATGTTTGATGGTTTTAATCATCTCTTTTATCATGTTGTTACAATTTGGCCATTCAGGTGTTGTGAACTAGTGTTGTATCCCATAACCTGTGCACATATAGTCAATTTCACCACCCCATTCTTTGCCATTGTTAGTCAACAAAAATCTTGGAACACCATATTGATAGGTAATTTCTTCATGGGTGAATGTAAACTATAATGGTTCATTTTAGATATATGTGGGACTTTAACATGTATTTATATATTATCCATTGGATATGGTTTTAAATTATAAGATTTCATTAGTGTAATCCTTGACTATTATAATTTCAGTCACTTATGAAATCTCTTACTAAGTGAAAATACATATTGAAAAATGTTATTAGCTAATATGATGAAATCAATTTGGAAATCTTATAAAAAACCCATAAAATCCATAAAAATAAAATCCCACTTAGATATTCAATTATGAACCCATTGGGCATAGAAATTTGACAAACACAAACACATTCATTTCAAAAAGACTTTCTAAAATAAAGTTCAATTTTGACCTTTCAAAAGTTCATAACTACCATTTGGTTAAGGTTTCACAAAAAAAAATTCACACTTAACTATATCGGGTGAAAGCATGGTAAAGTATTAAAAAAAATTGTCGAAAAAATATGAAGTTCAAAAAGAGGCAGTTTTTTATGAAAACAAAAGAAAGTAAATTCAAATATTATTTAAATTTCATTTTGAAACTATTGAACTCTCCATTGTGTTTATTATAAATCATTTACAAATTTTCAAAACTTTGGAATAATAAAAGTAGGGAATAAATAGGTTTGAAATCAATTGGTCAATATGGTGTTCAAACCTACATTTTTATTAGAAACCTTAATGAAATATACATGTATGAAGTTTATAGCACAAAGACCATTGTCTCACAAAAAAACAAATCTCCCTTCTCTTTGGTAAAATATACTTGACACATACTTGAATCAAATGTTCCATTGCAAAAAGTAGGTTTTAAAAGCTACTTGCATTTTTAAAAAATTTACTTGAAACCTACTTTTACAATACAAAATTTAAAATTAATGCATAATAATGAAAAATATCTCATTGTTTATCGTTCAACTAAAAAGATTGAATGTATAACAATTTTGTGATGGGTTTTGGTGTTACTTTTTGTTCACTTGACAAGTAGACTAGTAAGTACTTTTAATTGTACACTTTCACCTTATCATTTCATTTTTCAACCCATTTTTAGTCCCTATAAAAAATTGGAATGAAATTCAATATGAATTTTTGAATTTTTTAACAATCCAACTAATTAACCAGTCCATATTTTTATTTCAAAAGTCCATTATTGATAATGAATGCATTATTTTCAAAAAATAATTATGCAAATGTCTTCATAATCAAGTTGTTAATCTAGAATGAATTATCATTTAATGTATTTAAAGTTAAATTATTCACCATAAGCATTTAAACACAAACACCCTACACAAATTACCATTGTGACACTAAAAGTGAACCACTATAGGTTGCATTCACCTTCCTTCAGAAAAGTTGCATAAATTGTTGCAATATGATTAGGGACTACCTTGGTTTCACACCATTTTGAATAATGGTCAATGGCAACTAATATGTATTTATTACGAGATTTAGTTTCAAGAAATGGACTAGTTGTGTGCAAAGAAATGCGGTAAAATAGATCATGGATGGGCATGTTCTTAAGTTCTTCAATGTTTAGACCTAATGCATCCTGTCCTTTTCACTAGCTAACATTGGTAACATTCTCTAATTACCTAACACGGTTGTGCCAATAATACCTAAATTTTGAATTTCAACCATAGTGTGTTGCTCATTAAAGTGGCCCAACTTAATATGTATGTCTTTAATGATTTGCTTTCTTTCTTTTGGTTTTGGCATGGTGAATCCCTTAGAAAAAAACACATCACCATGGGTAGATACACAAATGAATGGTTCAATTTTGTGACATTTTTTGGTTTTTACAATACCCATCTTGTTTTATTGTCTCCTAGCAAGACATATAGTGTCAAATTTTCCAATTAGAATTTGGTTTTAAATTATCAACTTGATTATGAAAACATATTTACAATCGTTTTTTGAAAAAAATTCATTAACTTCTATCTATGAACTTTTGAAATTAAAAAATAGGGATTAGTATGTTGACTGGAGGTTTATAAAAATTATGATGTTGACATAGAATTCCAATCCAAATGATTTGGAGTGACTAAATATGTCAAAATTTATTATTTAAAAAACTCACATTTGAAAACCTTATCTTGAAAACTTTAACCATTTCATAATATTGGATTTTTATGTTCATAAGTCCTTAATTGTTATATATATATATATATATTGATTTGAATTTTATATTCACCAAAGCCAAGGTTCTTGAGGTATCTAAACGGGCTTCCATTAATATGGATTTTATTGTTTTTTATACATGGACTTTATTATGATTTAACCAATGGGTAAAAACATAGTAAAAGGAATCATGATGACCAAGGTCGAAGTCCTTACCAAGGACTACATTTTACATGTGTCTTACATGTATTGGTCTATTAAATATCAAATTTGTACTTTAAATGTAATTTTTAGGATTGGATATTAATATTAAAACGAAACATGATTCATATTATTATTTTTTGCATGAGGACTTAGTTATAGTCAAATGTATAATTTTGTTTTTAACCATGATGACACATTTTGAATTGTTTTGATCATTAAGGATGTTCAGAATCAAAATCAACAAGATCCGTTAAAAGGATTCAATACATGTGCATTTAAAAATATAAACACATGTGGCCTTTCTTATGAAGTATATTAGAACCCATAATAAATTTGAGAACATTTGATGAAGGTTTGAATAACAAAAAACATGTTTACATTTTCCTAATGTAATGTTGTATATATAAAGCCAAATTTACCAATGACCTTAAATTTTAGGTATCATTTTTCATGAAAATGCAACTTTGCCTTCCTTTAAACAACAAAAAACATTTTTTTTTTAATGAAGTTCTTATAATTTTATGTTTTTGAAGGTGATAAACACATTTAAATGTAAACAAAACACACCTACTTAAGGGCAATTTAGGGCATGCTTTTATGTTTTTTTTCATACTGGGCCCTTTGGTTCATCCATATATGATCTTTTATAAATTTGAAAAATGAATGGTTAAGTTTAACATAGGATTAAGGATGAATGAAATGAAAAAAAATATTCAATTGCAGATTTTCCACTATTTTATGACCACTAAAACAATTGGGATTCACATAAAATTTGTTGGATGAAAGTTCATTAAAAATAAAACATGGTGCAACAAACCTAATTACATTTTGATGTTTCAAACTTTTATAATGATTTTTCAAAGTTGAGAATTGTAGAAATTAAGGACAATCAACACAATCCTTGGTACATTATACTATGAATGTACCTCAGTGTTACCAAATTAAAAATTCAATTTAACATTATAACATGGACTTTGTGTGGACTATTTTTTTTTTGTCTAAAAACGAGCCATTCATTAATGCATACACCCCCATGTTAATAGTAATTTTGTATCCTCTTTTTGACTTTATTTAATTCTTGTGACATACCTTCATTAGGCATTCTCCTTCCATTTAAAATAGTGAGACAATTAACATCATTCTAGATGTCATCGTGGTGTTCATTGTTTTGATCCTCATTGACATCCTCCTTTTCTGTAGATCCATTTGAAGCATCTCCCATGTCCACCATTTCATGAATTGCCATGGCCAATTCCAAATGCAATTTAACATTAATAAATAATGAAAAATTCTTTGAGGGCATTTACAAGCGTCACTTCTTAGAAGGATGAACTTGAGTTATTTTAATGTTTCCATATCCCTTAAATCTTTTGATTTTCTTCCAAGCTTTTTTCTTTAATTTCAACCACATAGATTGTGGAATCTTATATCCATATGGTGTTGCATCATTTTGCTTTAAACTTTTTTTGTCCACTTGTCACAACCCTAGCTTTGGGCTCGTGACCAAGGCAAGGGCTTACAAGGTTGCGGGCCAAGAAGGAAGCCTAGGAGTGAAGGAAAGTGTGAGGGAATGAACCTTCACACTCTTAAAGGAGCTTCCACTTTGGGAGTTGGAGTCCTGGTGGACTCCCGAATGTTCAAAGAACGATTGCAAGGGTCAAAACCCAATGGATTGAAAACTTCTTTATACCATTGAAAAGATATTGAAACATAGATGTCTAAAATGGGCTCGCATCACCCATTTGGACATCTAAAACACAAGTTATGGCCAAAAGAAGGGTCGGGAGTCAAATTGACAATTTGACTTTTGACCACTAAAAGTCAAGAATTGATTCGATTTCCATGCGTGTAGGTGGTGTGCGACATATTTCTGGAAAGCTCTCAATGAGGGCTACAACTTTGTTTTAGAAATCATCTCAATCGAAGGTCTACACACAAAGTTATGGGGCCCCAAAGTTGTGAAAATCCGAACTTCGATAATTTTGGGACTCCCACTTGGGAGTCCTGGGACAAAAAGTCATTTGGATGTGGGTCTCGTGGAGAGGCATAGAATATACTATAAGGGGGAAGGTGGTGGCTTCCCCCAAGTCCAATTCGTGATGAGTCTTATGAGTTTGAATTGCATGTGGCTCGTCCTAGCACCAAAAGTGCTCCAATTATGCACTAACCACCTTGTGTTGGTTTTGTGCAGGTCTGTGTGAGTAGTTGATGCTTGTCACTTTTCTTAGTCTCATCCCGAAGCTCCAACACGCCCCTCTACCCCTTCAAAGTGTTGCGAGTTAAGAAACGTGCCCCGACTTTTTGTTCTTTCGTTGTTTTTAGTTTGGACTCACATTTGAATCCATTAAGGAGCTTGGGGGTGCGTCACCACCCATGTCTGAATGCCCATCTCCTTAACCATTTTTATGTCTTGTATCTCATCCACAAAATTTTCATCCTTTATTGTTGGGCTGATAGGGCTACAACTAAGTACATCAACATTGCTATGTTTAACACCTATTCTATGCGTAATCTTGAAATCAAAATCCTACAACATATTTATCCATCTTCCTTGCTTCCCATATATGCATTTAATACAATTGCTAACCACTTTAATGGTTTATGATTTGTTCTCAATGTAAAATCGTTCTTGTACATGTATTGCCTAAAATGCATAATCCCCAAAATGAATATGTTATAACATTCTCCTTCCATTGGATGGAAATGTTTCTACATTGATGATAGGCCTTTGTTAACATATGCAACAACATGTTCCTTTTATTTGTCTTTTTGAGATGAAGTTGTTCCAACCACTTAGGTGGACCAATCTACATCTAGAATGAAAACCCTATTAAAATATGGTCAACAAAGTATTAGGGCTTCAACTAATGTGCTTTCTTCAATGTATCAAAGGCTTTTTGGCAAATGGGGACCCACTTGGAAACTACATCCTTTTTTGTTAGTTCTACTTTGTAGTTTCTACTTTTTGATTATTGTTCAAATGATAATCCCAATATTTATCTATGTGCTTCATTACTGACCAAAGCTTCTAGTCCATGATCACTTAGCTCCATCTCCATGTTCCTTTCTTCTTAAAGAATTAGCCTAAGTTGATTATCATTTGCAACTTCATTCTAGGTTTTCCTCATCGTCAATTTTTGATTTAAAACTAGATTCAATTTTTTCATAGAATTGGAAAGGTTCAAATTGATGAGGTTCTTCCATATCTCCCTTCTTTTTAGTATCTTCATCCTAGATTTGTAATTCCTAGAACTCAAATCCCAAGTTATTGTTCATCTTTTGACACATATTGACCATGTTTAATGGCAGCACTTGTACATTAGATTCTAACTCATGGTGTATTTGGATGAATTGGCATTCAATCTCAACAATTGTTCCAATTTTAACGAAAAAATACAGTCCAAGTAACACATCATACCTGTCTATGTCAACAACCATGAAATCCATCTTGCATACCATCTCTCCAACTCGGATTGGAAGGTCATTGATCCTTCTCATCGCCTAGGTTACCATTCTAGAAACTATTTTATAAGATTTTAAACTAGCAACCAAATGCATTATTCCAAATTCTCTAACCAAATTAATAGCAATGATTGACATTGAAGCTCTAGTATCAATTAACCCTTGTATAATGTGGTTATTCATCTTGACCAACAAATGTATGGTTTTATTACAGTTTTGATTTATGTTGATTCTTCTTAGATTGGGAATAATTGATGCAATTGTTGTAACTTGACTTAAATGCAATACCTCATTTCTTTTCCATTTGGCCAATTTCACTAGTCCTTCTAAATACTCCAACTCATTTGGTATCATGAGGATGGTTTCCATGGGGCTCAAAGATATCTTCTCCTTTATAAAATGGGAGATGATATTTGACCTCATGTTGTTGTTCCTATCAGTCCCGAGCTATATATTAACACCATCATTCCAACTCCAAGGTTTTCATTTTTAAGATTGGGTACTGCATCAACTAGCACGTTCATATGTATCCTCCTCTTGGGTACCCATACATGATAAAACACATCATAATTAAGACCACATATCCTATTCAATTGGGTTAATGTTGCCTCTTCATCATCAATAAAAACCTTTAGATATTTTGTAACAATAGTTCCATTCTTAGGATTTTTCTTCCAATGCTTGTTTTCAATATGTCCCATCCCACCATAGAAATTACACCTTAGACCACAATTCTAGCATTTTGGTCAAGAGTTGCCATACTTTGGACAATCATGACTTGGCGATTTTTTGCAATGTAAATTTGGCAGCTATTGAAATTGGAAGATCCTTTTAACGTAACTACTGGTTGTAATTCAGTCTACCTTTCGAAGAAATTGACGAAAGAGTTGCCCATCACCTTGATCTCCTTTTCGACTGTCACATCTATTACATTCATCAACTTTTCTTATTCCTCCATGAGAAGATCAACTAATGTTTCCCCTAGTTCTCCCAAAACTTTTTCCACCTCCAAAGCAGCAACCAACAAAGCTTCCATGTTGGCATAGTCTTGCACAACACACAATTTTATGATTTTTGGTCTCAATTTTGATAAAAACTCCCTTCTCTATTCCATTTCTTTAATTTTCCCCCTTGTAAACAATTTCTCTAGTTTGTCATAGTATAGCTACACATGTTGCCTAAGATGAGGCTTGATGCATCAAGCCTCATTTTGATTTCTTCTAAATTTACAGCTTCATACCTTTGCTCCATGGTAGCCTTTTAGCCCAATATGTAAAAGCAAGCTCAATGTGTTTGTACCACTCCTTCGCCTTCCCCCTTAGATTGAGATGAACGATCTTAAATAATTTGATTTCATCATAATTTCAAACTTCTATAGCCATCTCCAACCTTTTAATCCAATTAATCACATCTTCAAAGTTCAAATTCTTTTCCCTAAAATAACTCATCCATTCCCTTGGGACTAGTCTAGTCCTACCTTACTTTAGTACAACTCTATATCTTGGTTTGGGTCATCATTTTACAGAATGAAAGACCCAATAGATAGTTGTTGCATACCATAGTGCATTTTATCATCATGTTCAAAGTTCCACATCCATTCCCCCTTAAAATCTTTGCCTAACCTTCAAATTGAAATCCTAGATTCCTCCCATGTATGTTCTACCCATAACACTTTATCTCCTAACAACAAATAACTCCTCAATTCTAGGCGAGAAAAATCTAATTATGTGATGAAGTGAGACAACAACAATGGGGATTCATAAATCTTCTACTCTAGGGACTATTTCACTTCTTTCATGTAATTCAATAGCTAGTGGGTTGGCAAATAGGGTAGAGAAGAAATATTTGGTGTGTTGTTTCGCAATTGTTATCTAGCTTCTTTCTCCATCACCAATTTTTAGCTAGACTTGAATTCTTGAATAAAAACTTGAGTATGTTACAAGAATGGCTAGATCACCCACTTGTGCTTGATTTGGATCTAGGCCCATAATGTTGACCACTCCAAACCTTTGTAGTTGTAGGATGATGGCTCCAACTTTGGACATAATGTCAAACCTTGAAAAAGGAAAGTCAAACTCACTTCCAACAAAAACTTCCTCCCAATGTTGAACCTCCTCCAAAACATCTCTCCTATTTTGGTCCATTTAGTTGTTGATTGTGCTCCACCTTCCTTAAATCATCATAACAAACCACAATCCAAATCCACACACACAAATCACTACTTTAACCTAATAAAAGATTTTTTTTGATACCAAAATTGGGGGCACAAAAGATCTGCTGACGCGCTCCCAAGTCACGGGGTGAAACCCACTTGAGGGTTTCACAAAGTCAAGTTGCGGAAAGTTGAACTTGGTAGCACGCTCCCGGCTTCCAACTCTAGAAAGGGGTAGAGGGTCGAG
>Ga0116231_10013885_pt1 | contig 11072 bp, 7 predicted proteins | sample S1TSphgellanicum_2_FD_89695 | JGI IMG/M metagenome (GOLD analysis project Ga0116231, IMG submission 89695) | Host-associated microbial communities from peat moss isolated from Minnesota, USA - S1T2_Fd - Sphagnum magellanicum MG | ecosystem: Host-associated > Plants > Peat moss > Unclassified...
AAAACGAAAAAAATCTCCCTGCAGACTGGCGGGGGGGGTGTGCCCCCGTCAGAGGGAGAAAAAAAAAAAACCATTCCTGTTTTTTTTTTTTTTTTTTTTTTTTTTTGGTGGGGTGGGTGAAATCAATTAAATCATAAAAATATGTATGATGGACCCAGCCTTTAATTCCATTGTCAATAGGTCCATTAAATAAATAAATAAATAAATAAATAGCCCCATACATGTAGGCTATTACCATAATTCAATTTGATGAACATGAAAAAATAGAGAAACACATCAATTAATAAAAGTGTGCCAAAATACCCAAATGTTGTAGCATATAGATAGCAATATGCCTACTAATTGTGCTTGTTCATTTATAAATATTGGATTTTTATTTTTATTTTCCCAAATGGGAATTATATATATATATATTCTCTCATCATGTCAAAGTTCAAATGTAATTTTACACATGTTGAATGTTAGTTTCAAGAGACCTATAATGTAACATAATTAACTATCAAAACATCTTTTCCCATCTTATGAATTGCTATTTGAAGTACTTATGATTTTACTTTATTTTATTTTATTTTTCTTGGGTTTCACCAAAACCTAATGTGAATAAAATTAATTTAAAAGATTGAGGGAAAAAAAAAAAAAATCCTTTTTTGTTGTGAAAATCTTTGAGTTGGCAAGCCAAGAAATGAAAATGCAAGAATGTTTACAAAAATACACTCAAAATGGAAACAAGTTCAATTCCATTATAGTTCTCCTTCTTCTTCAGATATATTCTATATAGTTGTGTCACTTGGGACTAGGGTTTTCCTTTTAGGTTTATGAAGTAGCCTCACTTGTGAACATCCTCGACCCTAGAAACATATTGTAATTAATGGTAGTAGATGGGAGCTAGGCATTTTGAATGGATTCTAGATTTGTTTTTGACAACTTAGGTATTATTACCTAGGTTTAAATATGGTGATTTTTTTTTTCTTTCAAAAAATGGTGGAAAACTCTTTAAAAACAACATTTATTTATTGTTTATTATTATTATTATTATTATTATTATTGGGTTGTTTTGAAAAGAAAATCGTCAAGATGTGGAAAACCCACAACAAAAAAAGGTGCTACTTCGGACCCCTTCAACCCTTCCAAAGTTTGGAAACGAAAGTGTGAATGAAGAAGGGTTTATAGTCACGTTACATGCAATATTCATTGCGTGATGCAATTGCTAGACAAAGAGGTCCTTATTGAGTGCACAAAGGTTTTTTGTCAATTAGATGTAGCTTACTCAAATAGATATATGTGATAACAAATGATAACATCATAAGACAAAATAAAATCAACAAGATCATCAAATTTTCATTAGCCGTATCTAGATAAAAAGCTAAGGTCACAATTAGAGAGAGAGAGAGAGTACTTGTGTGTCTCTTGAGTACTTCTTATCTATAAAGGACTCGATAAGATGCTTTGGTTTTGTTCACGTCATGATATTACAAACAGGATAAAGTGGTAGAACCAATACTGGGGTCAGGTGGAGATCCTTCAATCACTTGGATGATAATTAAATCATCCAATTTTATTTTATTTTTAAAAATTATATATATATATACATTGTCCAATGCATATGTGGATCCTTTGTTTACTTGGCTGATGTTTTAAATCCTCAAAAAATGATGTTGCAACATTTGTCCAATTCACATGGTAGAAGATCCATGGATCATAAGGTATATATATATGTGTGTGTGTGTGTGTGTGTGTGTGTGTGTTTTGATAATTTTGGCACTTCTGCATCATGCAATTGTGCAAGAGTGTTTTGCTTCTTGAACAAGGAGTGTGTCACACTGTGGCCTTACCATTTACATTAAAAAGTATCTTTAAGGCAAAAGAAGAAGAATTATGGAAACTCAAATAATATTTTACCAGATATCTTCAAAAAAATCCTCTGAGAAAAAGAAACCAAAATCCTTCAAGATATTATAAGTCTACAACTAATCTCAAGTTTCAACACAAGCCAAAATATAATCTTTCAAAAATCCTCATATAAAAATAAATAGACCTATTATTATTACCTAGTAGGGGCCAAAATGCCTTAAGCTTTTACCATACTCTATAATGAATCTAAACACAATATCCCTCGGTAGGCAAGGCCAACAAAAGAAGCACAAACACCCAAGTGTGCAGCATTCGATATCAATCACAAATGAAATATGTCGAGTTAATCTCAGATGTGAGCCAATCCAAGACTTTTTCTTTTGCTTTTTCTCTGTGAATGTCTTTGTCAGTAGAGGGTTTCTTCAGGCCTAACTAGCCTCCTACATCTGGTTTCTTATGCATATCCCTTTGGCATTTTCTAAGGTTCCAAGTTCTTCCTCACTATGTGCTTTTTCTTTTTTCTCACTTTCTTGTTCTTTTCAGATGTAGTAGTAACATTCTGGGTCCAGTGAGGAATCAAAATGGAGGTTTATCTTTGCCACCCAAGTGATTTATTTGTCTTTCAATTGGTAGCAATGACAAAGTACTTAGATATTAAAGTTATCCATAAAGTCAGGCGATGAGGGGGTGAGAAAGGGCCAGTTTCGGCATAATAGTAGGGCACGAAATGTGTAACTGGGAATGAAATTTTACAAAGCGAAATAACTGGGACCCAAACTAGTTTTTCCACCAATTTTGGTGGTAAACTGAGTTTCATCCCCTCTTTCCTTTTTCTTGAGCGCCGCCTCCACTACTGCTCCATATATTTTCACTGCTCCTACCCGTACGACTACTATCATTGCTCTCAAACCTTGTGCATTAAATGCTGAGTTTCAGAATTTCATACTGAGATTTAATAAAATTTCCTTACTTTGCAGATACCACTAAAAGAGGGGATAGGAGGTGAAAGCAGAGGGGATACCAGTGAAACAGAGGATGACTTTATGGATTACTTTACTATTGTGGCATTTCTAGCACCATCTTTTGCCATCGAAACACAGCTTTAGTCTTTGTGATAGTTGTGCCATCCCCAAAAGAAAGTCCCATCTCCCAAGTGGTAAAATTGAACTCCCCCAAATGTTTGGTTTCAGGAGTAGGAAGTTCTTCTCTCTATGAAGGAAGGTAATTTGTCGGTTTTGTTTGTCACATTGAGATCTCCCAAATCATGGTGCCCTCCCCAAAACTCTCTGTACCCTTGGAAAGCTCTCAATTAGTAAGTAAGGGTGTATCAAGAGTGTGGTGGGGTGCATGGAGGTGATTTCATAATATTTAGACCTACTTTGCACAAGTGATGGAATATTGAACAATTTCATCTTGAAGATAATTTTAAAAAATCAATTCTTAATGAAAGTGAGGCAATCTCTTAGTAGTATTGGAAAGTCTTTAATGAGTGAGATTTTTTGGAGGTCATTTTATCATTTTAGACCTAAGGTGGGGGAAATATTGAATTTTGAGTAATTTTTGTCATTGGAAACTAATTTAAATTTCAAAAAAAAAATCCCGCAATTTGGCTCTATTCACAAGATCATGTTCACACTTGGGCCTTCGCACATACAACACTAGTAAAAATGTGACCCATTAAAATGTAGTGCAATATAGTGAACCAACTTTTAAAGAAAATTTAAGTTTTGCCACTATATATATATCTATCAAATCAGTATATAATCAAAATTTAAACCTTCATTATAATTTGCACCTAGAATTTAAAGATCATGCAAATTTCAGTTTCAAAATTTTCAAACATGGCAATATGTTGAATCCATTGTCATTAGTACTATATATATCTGTAAATATATGAACCTATTTAAATTTATTTTCCAAATTATGAAAACTAAGGAAGGTAAGAATTGTTGGCAACGCAACCAAAATTCCTACCATATAAGCATGAAAAATTACATGTTTATTCACAAAACATGTATTGCAATTTTGTCTTTCCTTTTACAAAAAGGCAAAATTCAAATTTGATTGATAATATTTGTATGCAAACTATTTGCATCATCACACATTTTATTTTTCTAATGTTTTCTCATTCACTAGCATAGAATAACTGGTTGGAAAATGTAAAAAAAAATTCCCATTATATTAGAGTTATCCGTAAAGTAAGAAAAACACAGCAGCAGAACCCTGAGTTTGGTCATATACAGGGTGACATTAAAAAACAAAACTGGAAAAAAGTACATTAGCATTCAATTGGGGACGAAACTCAGAAATTCATCAATTTTGGTGGTGAACTGAGTTTCATTCTGTCTTTCCTTTTTCCTGAGCGCCTCCACTGCTGCTACATATATTTTCACTACTTCTAACTTCTAACTGTACAACTATTATAATTAGTCTCGACCTCGTGCATTAAATGCAGTGTTTCAGCATTTCATAACGAGTTGCAGAATTTCATGCTGAGATTTAATAAAATGTCTTCACTTTTGCGGATACCATTGAAAGAGAGGATAGGGGGTGAAAAGGAGGCCCAAAGATAGGGCGAGGACACCGTTACTTTTGCTGTGTTGTTTGTAGAAAACTTTGGATGCCAATAATGAATGATAAAATCTACATTGGTGTGTGCCAACAAGCTCCAACACTCAAGATATTGAAGAAGAAAATATTGATTTGTCTCTTGTGCATGTTCTCTTACCCAGTCCAAATTCAATTCCACACCATTTAATGGTTTAGGGGGGTTTAGGGTTTACCGAACCCTAAACCCTAATCTGTCAACAATTCACATATTCAGTATTCATGGAATCATTTATTTGAACTTCAACATACACCTTCAAAACAGCGTTGCACAAAATGCACAAAATGGAATGTTTGCTTGTGATCAATCCACAAGGTACTCAGCTTCTGTAACCTACACAACCAGGGTTGGTTGCAACAGCATTATCTTGACCAAAAAAGCCCATTGCCGTAATTCTATCTCAAGATCTCCAATCACACATGAAGAGAAATTAAGACATTTGCTAGAGTTAGAGTAGAAGGGGAATTCGGAGCAATAAAGAGATTGAATTTCAAGGTGAGGGGTGTGGGGTAGGGGGGAAAGCCCATTCCCACAATATATTCTCTCGGTAGCCCATTTCTCTCTTGTAACATTCGCTAGACCATTAAAAAAGCAGTGGAAAACTATTGCAAGCTCTCAGACATGGGCACAAAGTATATAACGATGCTGTTAACATCCACAAGTTACACCTAACAACACATGCTATACTACTCTCAATAGAGGAACCTAGCATGAAAACCGATTCCACCCACTGTTCAGCATGTGCACAAAACACATCACAGGGGGGGGAATAACCTACAGGCGGAACAACCACCCTCCATTGGCAGCAAAAAATGGAGCAAACACCAGTGACTCCACAGCCATCAACTTGATTAAGATATTGAGTGACGGTCCTGATGTATCCTTCAAAGGATCCCCGACAGTGTCTCCAATTACAGCTGCCTTGTGGGCATCTGATCCCTTTGGACCCAAAGTCCTTGCATGCTCGGATCGACCAGCCTGCAACCAAGAAACTCAGATTGTTTTCAGTTTTCCCAGTTGGAAATTAACAGCAATTGTTTGTTGCATTGTTCCTGACATAGTAAAAACTAATGATCAGTCCCCTTAGACATGGGGCCTAAATGGTACTAGAGAGACAAAACCGCTGGTAGCATGCCCAAATGTTCACCATACACAGTAAAATCAAATTTAAGATGGGAGAACAATTTTTACCTCAATATACTTCTTGGCATTGTCCCAAGCTCCTCCAGTGTTACTTGCAGAAATGGCTATCTGTCATTTCAGTCAAGTCTTGAATCAGGCTAATTTGTACTCAAAACATCCAAACATTCCCCACAAATCCAAAATGACATCATACCCATAGTTCATGACAATGTCATCCAATTTTCACACACATGCTTCATTCTAGTCATTCTGTACCATGAAAAGACCTGGTGACTATTAGATAAAGAAAATCAGATTCAGAACTAACCTGAACCCCAGAAACCAGTGCACCAGCCAACAAGCCCGCCAGTGTCTCAACACCAAACAATGTACCAACAATGATGGGGGTGAGCATAACAAGAGCACCAGGTGGGATCATCTCCTTAATGGAAGCATCAGTTGAGATCTCAACACATCTCTTGTAATCTGGCTTGGCAGTTCCTTCCATCAAGCCTGAAATGGTGCAGAACTGTCTCCTCACTTCCTCCACCATGGCCAAGGCAGCCTTTCCGACACTCTTCATTGTCATAGCTGAAAACCAGTAAGGCAGCATAGCACCAACCAGTAAACCAACAAACTCCTTTGGCTGGATAACATCCACAACTGCAATACCAGCCCTGCTGACATAGGCACCAAACAGGGCAAGAGAGACAAGGGCTGCTGAACCAATTGCAAATCCCTGTTCATATTGCACCAGCATTCCCCTTGAATTAGAAAAACGCAAATGAAATAGGTCCATGAATATCACAATCTACTATCTTGGGTCCAGTTGAAAACCACTAGAAAGAGGCTGAAACAAAGTAATGGAGCCATATAGCATCCATGGAAAAGCCATTCAGAAAACGCAATCTTGCAAAAAAAAAGACATTTCATACCTTTCCAATGGCAGCTGTTGTGTTCCCTGCAGCATCTAGTGCATCAGTCCTCTCACGGACTTCATGGCTCATGCCAGCCATCTCAGCAATACCACCAGCATTGTCACTGATAGGACCATAGGCATCAATGGCAAGACCTGTTGCAAGTGTGCTGAGCATCCCAAGAGCAGCAACAGCTATGCCATACATGGCAGCTAAACTGAAACTCAAATAAATAGCTGCAGCTATTGCAAACACTGGAATAATAACAGACTTGTAGCCCAAAGCCAAACCAAAGATGATATTTGTTGCAGCTCCTGTTCTGCATGCATCTGCCACATCTTGCACAGGTCTGATCCAGGAAAGAAACTTAGGTTTGTCAGTAGAAAGTGTGAAAACAACTTTGACCTACATAATAAAACATACTGGGAGCAGTTCATAGTCCAATTCACAAACAAAAGAGGGAGCAATTGATTTCTGTGCTATACCAAGAGAAAAACATGGGGTTTCAAAGGGACCAAATGCACTAGGACATTAAACAAAACTTCAGGGAATGTTGGCAGAAACAAGGATTTCTTCAGATAAGCCCAAGTAACAGGAGAAGGGCTCCAGTGCCTTACTGATAAGTGTTGCTGGTAAAGTATTCAGTGACAAAGCCAATGATGAGACCAGCCCACAACCCTGATCCTACGCAGAGGAATATGTGCCTGTAACAGAGACCCCACAAGTGAGTCTCAGAAGCCTGAATGCCAGAGCATTACATCAAAAGACAACAAAGGACAGTATACAGGAACAGAAAAGTATAACTAAGTCAAAAGCAGAAAACTCACCAGTTCTTGACAACCTTAGGTTCATGGCCAACAACATTGATCGTGAATGTCTCTGGCAGTGCATACCATGATACCAAGAAAATGGCACCAGTCATTAACACAGTGGAGATCACCAACTGATATTTAAGTGTGGGTTCAATCTGCTTCACCCCACTGATAACAAAGAGGTCTGTAGCAACCAGAGTCGTGAGAAGGCACACAAAGATGCCAGCAGCACTGATGATAAGTGGGAAGCTCATGGCCACAAAGTTCCTGTCTGCCCCAAATGATGAGATGGATGAGACAACAAGGGCAGCACAAGTTGATTCTGCGAAAGATCCAAACAGATCAGCGCCCATGCCAGCAATATCTCCCACATTGTCTCCAACATTATCAGCAATAACCTGTTGAGTCCAAGAGACAATTGTCATCCACACAAACCTCCATATCTATAACATCGCAGAGAAATCTCCACAACAATACTTTGAAGATAGCATGTCAATGAATGCAGTCAGAATCTTATGAGACTCTCGTGAGGTTATGTAAATGTCTACTAGCAGAAGCAGATAACAGATTTAGTCATGCTTACACTTTGATTTAGTGTCTCTGATCTCTTTCCAGCCACAAGTTCCTATTACATTTTCAGCTAGGCTTTACCATGGACCCACTAATCACAGATCTTACATGTATAAGAAAATTGTGGGGTTAATCATGTACCCTCATCAGAGAGCATAGACATCTCTTCAGCTCATACATCACTTTAAAACAAACACAAAGGTCAATATGGGTGAAACAGTTTGCACTAGTGCTTCTGCATGCAAATAAAACGAGATCTTGAAAGTGCAATGTCAATGATGGATGTGAACATGGACCACAGGCAAAAACAGGTACCGGATACTTCAGTAACAAACCATAGTCATGTAGATCATGCAACACTTACCGCAGGGTTCCTTGGATCATCTTCAGGGATGTTCTGTTCTATCTTCCCAACAAGATCTGCACCAACATCAGCAGCCTTGGTGTAGATACCTCCACCAACACGTCCAAATAGAGCAACTGAGGATCCACCAAGACCATAACCAGTAATGGCCTCATATAGACCAACCCAATCGTCCTTGAAGAATAGCTTGAAGACCAAGATTGTGAGGAAAAGGACAAGCAAGCCATTTGCGGCAAGCAAGAAGCCCATCACTGAACCAGAACGGAAAGCAACAATGAAGGCCCTTCCAACACTTCTGCGAGCCTCAAGCGTTGTCCTTGCATTTGCATAAGTTGCAATCTTCATCCCAAGGTAGCCTGATAGGGTAGATGTGAGGGCACCAAGAATGAATGCCACAGTGGTAAAGAAGGCATATGCCACGGTAGATGGGCATTCCTGGGTAGTATCATATTCACAGGGAACTCTCTCCAAGTTGAAGCCTCCGACAGAGGACAGGAAGAGAAAGATGATCACAGAGAAAATGCTCATGAATATGAGCAGGTACTGGTACTCTGTTGCCAGGAATGACTCCGCTCCTGCAAAAACAGAAAAGAAGATGAGCTTAATCTTCTCCACTGATAACACAACCAACATCATGAAAGAAAGAGCACCTTCAGAAACTAGACACCAGATGCAGACCACTGATAAGCCAGATCTGGAGAACCCCCTATCCACCAGACTCTCTTTGGCAATACCACGTCAAGAAACCATTGATGCCAAGAAAAATGCCATATGTGACAAAATTGTGCATTTGATAAGTTATGAACCCAGAAACTGACCAAAATAAACAGTCACAGCGTCTGGAAGCACAAGATCTCACCAACACAACAGGCGATCTACATTAGCCTACAGTTTGTTTTCTCCTGTTTGCCATGAGAAACTAATACATAAGCATGCCATCCATTCTGGATCAACAAAGCTTCCCAGGACTACAGATCCATGGTGACTAGATCCAACACACGAACTATTATTACAGAACACGCGCAGGAAGCAGTCTCCAACTTGCAAAACTTCATCTTGCTCCTCATACAATTTGCAAAACGAGAGAGAGAGAGAGAGAGAGAAGAAGAAGGAAAAGAAAAAGGAACACATTATCGCAACAGAGAGCAGAGCAGTTTTCAACTTCCAAAATTGATCAAGAACCTTTTCCAGACCTTCGATGCTGGAAGCCAAAAGCATCTTATCGTATAGACGCTTGACAAGAAAAAACACACAACAAATGCAGATCCGCGGTCACAGCCTTTCATCATCATCATCATATTTTTCTTCTGGAAAAAACGCATCCCGAAAGAGAAAGAACACACATTTCCCCGAAGACAGGACAACAAACTTTCTACCAAAAAACCAATGCTTGGCAGGCTGTGTGTGGAACTTATTTCAATAGCAGCACAAACGCACAAACCTTCGGAAATGGCAGACTGGATCTCGGCGCATTTGGCCACGACTTCCAACTCGGAGATGCCATCCTCTTCAACATGCACGTATCCATTGTTGCCCTTCCCTTCACTGCCGACCGAGACTCTGGAAACAATAAACCATTGTATCAAAGCGAACAGAATACCGACCACGGCCGCCGCTGGAACGAACCACAACACGAATGTCTCGCCGAGTACCATCTCGATCGTCTACTGGTGTGCCTGCCACAATAAACACACCAAAACCTCTCTTCTCTCGTCTGTATGATAGTATTCTTCCCCCACTCTTCCCTTCCTTGTCTTGCCCCCGCTCCACAGCGAGTTTCGAAGCTTTGCTTTATCTTGCTTTATGTTCAGCAGCAATGGCCATCGCCTCTCTCGCAAAGCTCCATCTCTTCTGTAGCGCGCGCGCGGTCTCTCTCGCTCTCTCCTGTGTCCAAGCCCCCTGTACGCTCCCGAACCTACTCCGAACCAGGTCCGAGTCAACATAATAGCTTCGGCAACAGCATTGCTTTTACTGGGGAATTTTCGCCAAATTTCGACCTCAAAATATCATTTCGAGTCGGCGTGATTTTTATTTTTTGGCGAAATTCCTCATTTCATGGAAAAAATGGCCCAAATTTACCAGGTTTTGAAGAACAACAAAAAAAAAATTCCAAATCACCAGATTGTTATGATAAGTTTCAATAAGTAGCCAAAGAATATAGAAGCATTCTTTTTAAAAAAATTTCTGACTACTTTCATATATAGTATTAGCCTAAATTTGGTTAAATTATTTTGCTAGTGATCGCCATTTTCACACTGCATCACAAAATCCTTAAAACAACTCCTGAGATTCGGCAGACGGCTACACTGACCAAACCACAGGTTCGGTTAGGAACCGAACCAGGACCGGTCTGTAGCTACGGCAATTATGATCGTTACGGAGATCCGTCATTTTGGACCGTCGATGCCAAATCGACAATGATGATCGGGCTTCATCCAACGGCGATCGTGACATTAGACAGTGAGACACAGACAGGCAAAAGTGTGGGAAGCGAAGGAAGAGAGATGAGAGGTTAGGAGAGAGCACGAATATCTCGGCCGTTCAATTCCTACGGAATCGGATCAGCACCGTTAAAACATCACGTGCGTATGTGGACCGCCACTTCATTCATTCTTATCACTTTACGCAACTAAAGGTAGCAAGTTTATTTATTTATTTATTTATGGAAAATAGGGGGGGTAGGGGGTAGGGGGTAAAGAATTTGCTTCTTCTGAGCAAGCAGATGAAATTCCAACCCAGTCACTACTGGAAACCAGTTGTGTCTAAAACTGGAACTGGTGGTAAGGCTGACTCATCACAGTAACTACTTTACCTACCTACCTACTTAC
>Ga0116231_10013887_pt1 | contig 11069 bp, 6 predicted proteins | sample S1TSphgellanicum_2_FD_89695 | JGI IMG/M metagenome (GOLD analysis project Ga0116231, IMG submission 89695) | Host-associated microbial communities from peat moss isolated from Minnesota, USA - S1T2_Fd - Sphagnum magellanicum MG | ecosystem: Host-associated > Plants > Peat moss > Unclassified...
CCGTTAAGCAATTCGGCGGAATCGATATTGTCGTCAACACGGCCGCTCTCTTTCTAGTCGGTGCCGACGGCGGCCCGCTCTCTGATGCTCAGTGGAACAAAACGTTCCTCGTCAACGTCACCGGAAATTATCTGCTGGCCAAAGCGAGTGAATGGGTCTTCAAAGACCAAAAACTTTCAGCATCCCTGGTGCTCACCAGTTCCGCCAACGCCGTCGTGCCCAAGCATGGCACCGAAGCTTACGACATCAGCAAGACCGCGCTGAATCACCTCATCCGCGAACTCGCCATCAGCCTCGCCCCGCAAGTCCGCGTCAACGGAATCGCCCCTGCCACCGTCGTCGCCGGTTCCACCATGTTCCCGCGCGACCGGGTCATTCAATCGCTGACCAAATACAAAATCGAATTTTCCGAATCCGAATCAACCGAAGAACTCCGCAACAAACTCGCCAACTTCTACGCCCAGCGCACCCTGACCCGCCGCCCCATCCTCCCGCAGGATTGCGCCGCCGCCATCGTCTGGCTGGCCGGTGAACAGAGCGCGAAGACCACCGGCCACATCATCCCTGTCGACGGCGGCTTGATCGAAGCCTTCCTCCGCTGAGATCTGGCAGCCCTCTCAGAACGCCAGGTGCAGCGCCAACTGCAGGAAGCGCGAACTGCCAATGGTGTGCTGAATGACGCCCAGGCTGCCTCCCGGCGGGAAGACAGGCGGTGCGCTGTAGCCTTCGAAAAAGACGACGTCGTTGTTGGGTGTGTCGAAATCGGGGTGGTTGAACAGGTTGTACACGTTGAAGTTGAAGCGCATTTTGATCCGTTCGGTAATGGCGAATTGCTTGCTGAGGCTCATGTCGAACCGGACCTGGAATGGCCCGCGGAAAAGGTTGCGTCCGGCGTCGCCATAGATGGATTCATACGTATCGCCGGCTGGCACGCCATAGGTGCCGGGCGCGACAAAAACTGGTGAAAAATCGCTGGCGTTCAGGACGGGCTTGCCGGCGTTAACGCCCGTGGTGCCCTGCAATTCGGCTTGGGAAGCGCTTACCCCGGCTTTCAGCGGGACGATGGGATTGCCAATTTCATCGTCTGTGCCGAAGTAGAGGCTGGCAACGGAGCCGGAATAATCGTAGACGCTGTAAGGCTGGCCGCTCTGCGCAACGGTCTGGCCGCCCAAGGTCCAGCCATTGATCGCCGCCCCCAATGCGCGGCTCTTGGTGAAGCTGGGTATGGTGTAGCTATAGTTGACCAGGAAGACGTGGGTCTGGTCGAAATCGGCCGAGGCGTAGTTTGATTGTGGATAAAGCGGATTGTTGCCGGTGAAAAAGAGACCAAGGCCGCTTTGTTCGTCGAGAGCGTGCGAATAGGTGTAGCTGGCGGTGAATTGCAGCCCATTCTGAAGGCGCTTGCGGGCCTGCAACTGCAGCGCGTTATAGCTGGAGATGCCTTCCGCCTTATAGAGCACGGAGTTCATGTCATAGCCGATGTAAGGCACCCGAACGGGCGCGTTGCCGGAATATTCGCTGGTGGAAATGGGTTCGTTGGCGGGCTGGTTGTAGAGAACGCCGCCGTAAGAAGATGTCTGGCCGTTTACCGGATTGGACGCCGTGGCAATGTTGGGCTGGTTGAACGGGATAGGCAGGACATCATGGACGCTGTGATTGCCCACATAGCCGATGCTGAATAGCCAGTCGTTGGCAGCCTGGTATTGAATATCAAAAGTCCAGTTTTCCGAATAAGGCAGCTTATTGTTGATGTCGTAGCCGCCATAGAGGAACGGACCGAACAGGTTTCCGGCCGGATAATCGCCGGAGATGGTCTGGCCCAGGTTGGGCAGCAGCGCCTGAAACGCGGCAGGACTGCCGGGAGGAGCGGCAGGGGCGGTGGTGCCGAACGGAGCGGCGAAGGTGGCGCCTTTGGCGGCGAAGATTGGGGTGACAAAGGGCGGAGCCAGGGTGACTCCAAAAGGCCCGTTGAAGCCGCCGCCCGCGCTGGGCGACAGGTAAGAGAAGAACTCGCCTCGATCAGCGTACATGCCGAAGCCGGCTCGGATGGTGATTTTCGGGTGAAGTGCATAGGCGATGCCGATGCGCGGTGCGAAAATATATTGATGCTGGGTCATCAGCGTGTCGCTGGCGCCGGGGGTGGCGAATTGCTTGTTATTGCCCGCAAATTCCAGCCCCGATCCTGTGATGGTGTCGCTGGCGGCGTCATAGGAATAGAGATTTGAGTCGAAGCCGGTCAGGCGACCGTACTTCTCGGACAGCGGACCGTCGAAATCCCAGCGCAAGCCCAGGTTCACGGTCAGATTGCTGAGCAGTTTGTAATTGTCATTGATATAAGCGCCCACTGTATCGGAGCGGTAATAGCGGTCTGCCGATCCGGCGAAAGCCGCCGAATAGGTTCCGGTTCGCACCGCGCCTTCCACGAAGTTGACGAACGTCTTGAAATCGATCGTGTCGTCGGACGTGTTGTTGTTGATAATGTTGAGCTGCGTGTGATCCCACTGCGTGCCGATGGAGATGGTGTGTTTGCCCTTGACCCAGTTGAGACCAGTTCCGTACTCCCACTGATTCTGGTACATACCGGCGTTGCCGAAGCTGACGCTGCTGCCGAACTGAAGGCCGGTGTCGATGGTGGGGTCGGACGTGGTCATCTCAATTTGCGGAAAAGTGTTGGAGCCAAGCAGATTCATGCCGAATTGAGAGGGTGTGAACTCCTGACCGGTATTGGAATAAGCGTGCATCCGGGTGAAGCCGGCGCGCTGCTGCCAGGTCAGGTTGGGCGTAAGGATGACGGAATTGTCCAGCGAAACTACCTGGCTGCCGGCCGAAAGTGTTTGCGGGAATCCGAGCGCTGAACCGACGGCTCCAAAAGCGTTGGTGGTGGGATTCGACTGGTAATAATATTTGCCGGTGAGGCGGTCTTTGTCGCTGGCCACGTAATCAATGTTGCCGATGCCCTGATCGACGCTGGATTTGGCGTTCGGCCCCTGCGTCACGGCGTCATAGCCCAGGTTGGTGGCGGTGGTGGCGTTGGTGATTTGCGCGCTCGGAATCAGGTATTGGCCGCTGGGAAGTTTGGCATTCAGAAGTGCGGCCGCCACTGGGCTGATCTGGCTGGCGCCGATGGTGGTGCCGAAGCTGCTCTTGATGGCGTTGATGATGCCCTGATCACTTCGGTCGTCGGTAAGTCCAAGCGGCACGGTCACATCCTTGGTCGAATCCTCGGCGTCGGCGATGCGGACGCCCTGATAGGAAACGAAATAGAAGAGCTTGTCCTTCTTGATAGGTCCGCCCAGGTTGACGCCGAACTGGTTGCGGTTCAGATACGGCACCTTGGTGGTAATGGCCGGGGAAGCATTGTAGAAGAAAGGCGCGGCGTTCATGACGCTGTTTTCGAAATATTCGTAGGTTTCGCCGTGCAGGCCGTTGGTGCCGGATTTGGTGATGACGCCGATGTGCGCGCCGCTGTTGGAACCTTGCGTGGCGTCGTACATGGCGGAGTTGACGCTGATCTCCTGGATGGCTTCGACGGGTGGCGTGGGCAGCGATTGGCCGATGGCGCTGTAGACCGAAGTGCTGGTCTGGATGGTGCCGCCCGCCCCGAAGTTTTGTCCGGTGTTCAGGACGAAGCGGTTTTCTCCCACCTGGCTGGTGGAGTTGCCGTTGAACAGGTTATTGGTGCTGATGCCGTTAAGCGAGAAACTGTTGCTGGTGTCGCGCTGTCCGTTGGCGAAGATCGCCTGGTTTCCCAGGCCCGCGTTGCTTCCGGCACCCGCCAGAAAGTCGGCGTGGACGCCGGGGCTAAGGATGGCGAGCTGCGTGAAGCTGCCGGTGCCCAGTGGTGTTTCCTGAATGGTTAACTGATCAACGACATAGCCGTTGGTTGTGTCCACCTGATTCATCAGCGGTGTGGACGTCACTTCCACGGTGCTGCTGACGGCCCCAATTTGCATGCTGGAATCGACCGTCGTGGTGCGGTCGGAATTGACCAGAACTTGCGTGTGCTTTTCGGTCTGGAATCCGTCTTTGGAAAAACTGAGTTCATACATGCCGATAGGCAGGTTTGAGACGGAATAAGAACCGTTGGATTGTGTGTGCTCGGTCACCTCTAAGTTGGTGCCGAGGTTGTGCGCCTTCACCGTCACATCGGGGATCACCGCGCCGGACACGTCTTTCACGGTTCCAGTAATGGCACCCAATGTCTGTTGCGCCAGAACACGATTATTGAATACAACAAAGGCGAGGGCAGCAGACAGCAGCCCCCAACTTGCCTGCTTCAGAGTCATTGACTTCCTCCCACAGAAGTACAGAATGATATTTGAAATAATCTAGCGAGACCCCGCGAACGCGGCGAGATTTTCATTATAGGCAGATTCTCTTTACCGCGTAAGTCAAATCAATTAGGCCAGCAATTTTGCCTGGGTGCGGGGACAATGAAGTTCAAACTCGCGTGAAGTCAACACCGCTTTCCGAAAGATAGGATGAACAGCGGCTAAACTGAAAGTGCATGGCGACCAGCACGGCACCCGCGAAAATCTCCTTCGACGAGTACCTGGCGCGGGAAGCCGAGGCAAAATTTAAGAGCGAATACCGCTCTGGTGAAGTTTTCGCAATGGCGGGCGGAACGCCTTCTCATTCCGAACTTCAGGGCAGTATCATTTCGCTTTTGAGACTGAACAAGCCAAGCGGCTGCCGAGTATTCACTTCCGACCTGAAGATTTTCGCGCCGGCGGTGAACGAAGGAATGTACCCCGATGCCTCGCTGGTGTGCGGCGAGTTGGACTTCTACCGTGGCAGAAACGACGTGATTCTGAATCCGATGCTGGTGGTTGAAGTGCTGTCGCCTTCCACCCGAGATTACGACCTTGGCATGAAGGCATCGTTCTATCGCACGATTGCTTCGCTTGCCACGCTGCTGTTGGTGGACTCAGAGCGGCGCTGGATTCAGCGCCAGAGCCGCCAGCCGGATGCTTCAGGCCACTGGATCTTGACCGAGTTTTCCGATCCCGGCCAGACGGTCTGGATGGATGGGAATCGGCAAATCGGCGTAGCGGATATTTACGACGGGATCTTGTAGACACACGCGGCGGCTTGCATTGGCGGCACCGGGCACCAGGCAGCATTGCGGGAGCTGGAATCCCGAAGCGGCTGGCGGCTGGGCGTCGCCGTGCTCGATAGGTGAGCGGGCTTTGAATCAGATGGGGCTCGGTTATTGGGCGGAAGCGGCCATTCCGGGTTCGTCTCGATGAGCTTCGGCCATGCGCCGCCAGTCGTCTTGCACAGCCAAAAATCCAGCCACGATCTCCGGATCGAAGTGATTTCCCGAACCCTGGCGAATCTGTTCAACAGCTTCGGCGTGAAGCAGCTCCGGCTTGTAGGATCGCTTGCTGATTAAGGCATCATAAACGTCGGCGACGGCCAGCAGTCGTCCCGGAACCGGAATGGATTCCCCGCTCAAAGCCAGCGGATAGCCGGTCCCGTCCCACCATTCGTGATGGCTGTAAACAATGTCGGTTGCGGTCTGGAAAAAAACTTCATTGCGCAGACCGGAATGCCGGCGTGCCTCCTCCAGAATTTTTTTGCCCAGCGTCACATGCGCTTTCATCTGCTCAAATTCTTCCTGACTCAGCGCGCCTGGCTTGCGAAGTATGTAATCGGGCACGCCCACCTTGCCTATGTCATGAATGGGTGCAAGCTGAACCAGCAAATCGATCATGGACGGAGTGAGATAACCGCGGAATTTGGGATTGGCGGAAACTACTTCACACAAAGAGCGCAAATAACCCTGAATGCGGATGACGTGCTGGCCGGTTTCCACGTCGCGCACGGCAGTCATGGCACCCAGGGCACCGGTGATGAAGCGGTTGGCGGCGGCCAGCGCATGACGTGAGCCAATCCGGTCGCGATAAAAAATGATTCGGACGCCGCACGCCGTCAGAGTTGCCATTCCGGCAAATACTGCCGGCACCGGGGAAACAAAAATACCGCTTACGGCGAGCGCGGCTTCAGCGGACGCGCCAGCCAAAACCGCGGCGGCGAACACGCAGCAAACCCCGATGGGAGCCGAAAATTTGAACATCAGCCAAGCGGTCAAAAATGACATCGCGAAGATTCCGGCCATTTCAAATGACGATGCCCAGTTGGGATGGCGGAAATAGTCTCCGGCAATCAGGTTGTCGATGGCGGTGGCCTCCATTTCGGCGCCGGGCAAGGCATCCACGGGCGTTTGCAAACTCTCTTCCAGTCGATTCACGGACACGCCAATCAGAACAACCTTTGCCGCAAATGTCTGAGGGGCCACCTTGCCGTCCAGCACCTGAGCGGCTGAGTGGTGCGGCATGGTGCCGGCGCGGCCGCGATAACGGAGAATCATGCGGCCGCTATCGCTCAACTCGATTGGCTTTCCGTTCCAGCGCAGGGACAGCGAATTCTCGTGGCGGTTCAACAGAATCGGAGCGTTATAACCCTCGGCAGCCGCCGACAGCGCAAAGCTGGAGTAGATGGCCCCGCGATACGCCACCAATAGCGGAATGCGCCTCACGATACCGTCGACGTCGCGCACGGAGTTCAAAAAGCCGGTGGCCGACCCTTGCGACACCAGCCGGGGAAGATCGCAGATGATAGCGGACGCAGTGGCAAGCCGGACGCCCGGAAAAGCCGGTGCCAGTGGCTTGGGCATCTGGCCGCATTGGCTGGAACGGTTGCGGGCGGAATCAAACACGAAATCAAAGCCGACAACGGAACGGGTCTGGCTGAGTGCCGCACCCAGAGGCTGGTCCGCGGCGGGCCGGTCCGTTTCCGGAAGGACGAGGTCGAGCGCGATTGCCGAGGCGCCTGAATTCGCCAGACGCTCAACCATCCGCGCTATCAGGCTGCGTGGCCAGGGCCACGGGCCGAACTTTGAAAGGCTGGATTCATCAATGTCGACCGTGACGACTTCATTGGTTGCGGCATGAATTTTGATGGCGGAGACCAGCAAATCAAAGCATTTGTCATCCAGATAAACCGCGGGCGCGGGCCGCCCAATCAGCAGGAGAGCGCAGGCGACACTGATGGCACATGCCAAAGCGGCATATTGCCATTTGAGGCGCGATTGTTTACCAGACAACGGACTCTACCGAGGCAGTGGCCGGGCAGACAGGAAAAACAAGCATGAGTAACCCACTTGGTGGACCAATAGAGGAAACCCAGTCAAACGAAGGGCGTGCGCTAAATAGGCATTGACAGCCTAAAGCGCTGATATCAGGGAGAATTTAAAAATTCATTGTATGCAACTTAAAGGTAAATGGCGAATGAATCTGTCTGGCAATTGCGGAGCAATCGTATACTGAGGAAAAGTAGGCCTCGTGGCGGAATTGGCAGACGCGCAGGATTTAGGTTCCTGTATTCGCAAGGGTGTGAGAGTTCGACCCTCTCCGAGGCCACCAGGAAGCCTGTTTCGATAAGATAGCGGTCGTGCCTCGTCGCTTTGGTTCTTCTCCCCGTGAAATTGCGCAAGCGATTTCGCACAGCCGCCGCGATTTTTTGCGGAACGCCACGGGTGCAACGCTGGCAGGATCGCTTTTGAAGCCATACGCGCTGGCAGCGCAGGCGGCTTCGCTAAAACAAAAAGCGGTGGTTGTGACGTTTGGCGGCGGCGCTCGCGACGATGAAACGTTTGCGCCCGACGGCCAGCAGAACATTCCGCACATGCTGAAGGAGCTGGCACCGCGCTCCACGTTTTTCACCCAGGTGGTGAACCGCGGTATTCTCGGCCATTACGTGGCAACCGCAAGCATTGTCACCGGTGTTTATGAAACCTTCAATAACTTCGCCGCCGTCTCGCCGGGCAATCCGACGGTGTTTGAATATTTTCGCAAAGACCTGCGGCGTCCGGCCACCGACGCGTGGGTGATTGCGCCCAGCAACGGGTTTAACCGCATCGGCGAGAGCTCTTACAAGGGTTACGGGCCGGGGCTGGGCGCGGGCGTGATTCTGCCAAAGCGCTTGCTGGCCACGGCGCTGACGGCGGGCAACGGCGAGGCGTTCGACCATTTGCTGCGCGACAACTATGAATCTTCGGCTTACAGCCCCATCATTGGCGGGACCGATGTCGAAATGCAGCAATTGCTGGAAGTGATGAAGCTTTCAGTCAGCGATTTTCTCAGCCGCGCGCGCAATCTGGCCAGTCCGGATGAGCTTTCGGTCTATATCGCGCGCCAGTTGATGCACCGCTTGGCGCCCAGCCTGCTTTGGATTACTCTGCACGATATTGACGTGGCGCATTCCGGCGCATACTCGCTTTATCTGGAAGGGATTCAGCGATCGGACCGCTTGTGCGCGGAAATCTGGAATACGATTCAGTCTGAACCGGAGTACGCGAACAAGACCACGATGTTTATCTTGCCGGATTTCGGGCGTGATTCAGATTTGAGCGCCGGCGGAAACGGCTTTCAGCATCATCGCACGGGTGACCCCACTTCGCGAACCACCTGGATGATGGTGCTGGGCCCCAATGTCCACGAGAACACGATTGTCGATAGGCCGGTGGAATCCACTGATCTGGTGCCGACTCTGGGTTCGCTCTTAGGCTTCGACGCGCGGCTGTGCCAGGGCAAGCCGCTGCATGAGGTGCTCTAACGCATGACTCCGCTTCAATTGAGTGCAGCCAGCTTTTCAAGCTATCCCGCGAAAGCACAGCAGATAGCGGTTTCATCGCTGCCCTTGCTGCGCCAGCTTCCGCTGGCCTTCACCCCTTTTTTGCTGAAAGAGATTCGCGATGCGGATGTCAAGTTTCCGGTGGAGTTGAAAGAACTGGAAGACCAGCTTGCGTATTTGCAGGCCATGAGCGCGGAACAGCTTGCGAAAGAGATGCGGCCTTTTGCCGGACTGACTTTGAATGCCGCGCTGGAGTCGTCCGATTGGGTCAAGTCGCCGGGGCAATTTCTGGAACAGCTTTCGGCGCATTTGTGGGCGAGCCATCAGATGGATGGTTTCCGGTCCGCTTCGGAAACCTACGTTCGCCAGTTTCATGCCAGTCTGGCAGCGGTGCCGTTGCAGGCGCCGCGCGTCGGCATCGTTCTGGCGGGGCAGGGAATTGCCCGGCCGCTGAATCGCCCGGTGTTCGTGAAGCTGGCGCGCGAAGGAACGCTGTTTACCCAGGTGAAGCCGGGGGATGGCATCGCGGTGGTCCATTCGGCTCTGGAGGAACGGGCCGCGAAGTATCCCGCGCCTTACGCGCATTGGAATCTGGATGGCGGGATGGCTTCTCCGTTAAAGGGGTTTTCTTCGGTCGGCTATGGGCAGTTAGCTCCGGTGCGGGAGGCGCTGACAGCGAAGATGCTGGCCGCTTATGAGGCGCGGCATTTTGATCCTGAAATGCTGCGCACAAACCTGGCAAACACCACGTTTCAGAGCCTGGGCATTCAGCCGACGGGGGATGCGCCGCTGGATCACTTCTCCCTGACACTGCTGACGGAGGGCTCGGGAACGCAAATTTACAGCACGACGTTTGTGCAGTGGGCAGCGCGCGAAGCCTTGCGGCGGGCGCAGCCGCTCACACTGCTGTCCCGTTATGCGCCGCGCCAGCGCGAAAAGCCGATGAACGAACTGTTAAGCGGCGACAAGACTCCCAGCCAGCAGGAGACCGATCCGAACGGGTCGTTTGTGGATGCGGAGATGGGCGCTTATTACACCTGGCTGAATCAGCAGCGTCTGAGCGGTGCGGATCAGTCGCGCTTTCTGGTCTGGTTCGAAAATCAGCCGGTCGCTTTGGTGATTTCTCCTGCGCATAAGCGCGCCGCCGTCGATTCTTCGCCGGTTGAATTAGCGGATCTGGTTCGAAAAGTTTTGCTGTCGTGATAGCGTAACCAATTAGTTAGGAATGAGATGCAAACGAGATTTATAGGAAAGAATATTTTGATCACCGGCGCTTCGTCCGGCATTGGCGAAGCGATCGCGATTCGCTTTGCGCAGGAAGGCGGCAACGTCGCCATCAATTACAACAGCGGTGCCGAGCGCGCCGAGGCTGTGGCCGCCAAGGCGCAAGCGGCGGCAAAAGAGGCCGGCCAGGCGGTGAAGACGTTCCTGGTGAAAGCGGATGTCGCCCAGGAAAAAGACGTGATTGCCATGTTCGCCTCGACCATTAAGGAATTCGGCACCCTGGATGTTCTGATCAATAACTCAGGTATCCAGAAGGCGTCACCCAGCGACGAACTGGACATGGCTGATTATGACCGCGTCATTGGAGTGAATCTGCGCGGCGCGCTGATGTGCGCGCGCGAGGCAATCCGGCATTTTCTGTCGCGCAAAGCTTCCGGTTCGATTGTGTTTAATTCCAGCGTGCATGAGATTATCCCCAAACCGCTGTATGTTCCCTATTCCATGAGCAAAGGCGGTATGGAGAACATGACCAAGACGCTGGCGCTGGAATACGCCGACCGCGGAATTCGCGTCAACGCCATCGGCCCCGGCGCGATTGTTACGCCCATTAACATGGCCTGGATCAATGACCCGAAAGCCAAAGGCGAAGTGGAGAGTCACATTCCGATGGGACGCGCGGGCACATCGGAGGAGATTGCCGGGGTCTTCGCGTTTATGGCTTCGGAAGACGCTTCGTACATCACCGGCCAGACGCTGTTTGCCTGCGGCGGCCTGACGCTGTATCCGGAGTTCCGGACGGCCTGGTCGTCTTAGGACGGATTACAAAACGATTCCGGCATAGATGTCGCCCACGGTGATCTGATAATTTCCGGCGCTCCAGACAACCTGTGCATTCTCCGTGAACTCGCTCAGCGTCCAAGCGCCGGCATTCCGGCTTTGGACTTGAACATATTGCCGTTCGGAATCCACCAGAAACAATGCCTTCAGCGAAGGAATGGAACGGTAAAACGAAGCCTTCATGCCAACGTCATAGTCGCGACTGGAAGGCGAGAGCACTTCCACGGCCAGCGCCGGATTCAGGATCACATCTTTGCGCCCGTCGTGATACTGCAATTCTTCGCAAGCAACCGAGACATCCGGGTACATTCCTTCGTTGACGGACTGAGCGTAGACTCTCAGGTCACTGGAAAATACCCGGCAACCGGCAA
>Ga0116231_10013888_pt1 | contig 11067 bp, 7 predicted proteins | sample S1TSphgellanicum_2_FD_89695 | JGI IMG/M metagenome (GOLD analysis project Ga0116231, IMG submission 89695) | Host-associated microbial communities from peat moss isolated from Minnesota, USA - S1T2_Fd - Sphagnum magellanicum MG | ecosystem: Host-associated > Plants > Peat moss > Unclassified...
AAGGTTGAATTACTTTCGTTACTTATTTTAGTTTGGTTATTTGTGGTTTGGTCTTTTAGTTAAATACCTTGGTGTTAATGGTTTGGCTCTCTTTTCTTCATTACACAAGTTTGTGTATTTCATATGACAAGAACCTTGGAGAGTTCTTGATGTTGTGTTTTGTGTTGTGAGCATCATGTTGTAGTTTCCTTTCAATAAAGGTTTATGTTTGCACTTAAATAGATCTCCTATTTGTTAACATTTTGAGGGGCATTTGGAATTTAGGGTTGCATTTTAACCAATGGGATCTTAGCATTATATGGTTAGGGTTTCACCATGGTCAATGTATTATCATATGCATATTAAATATATCTACTTTAGGGTTAAGTGGTATAAGTGAAATTTAAATTCCTACATAATATTTCACATTACTGTAATAACATATTTGCATTTCACATGCATATGTTCATTATTCATGTCTTAAATTTCAACAAACTTAACATTATCATTCATTTTAACATCATATTCATGGTTATTGCATATAACCAAAATTTGCATTTCAGAATACATTGTAAAAAAAACTCCAAAAGCAATATTACAATTCATTTCATCATAATTTGATACTATAGAAAATTCACACAAAGATGAACATATAATTCATTATAGAAGTTTGTGCTTCTTTATATTATTGAAAAGATCCTTCAAAATTATAATATAGTTCCATGTTTTGTTGAAAAAAAATCCAAAATAACACTTAAAATTTGTGTTATATCAAAACATAATTTGTGGTTTTCTACTACAAGTACCAACAACTCCTACTCTTCTCCAAAAACTCCATGTCTCATATTCCTTCCTTTGTTCTCCAAAACTTTGACCTTTTAAACCATCCCAAGTCACATCATCATGATCAAAACAACAAGAATTCAAAATTCAAACTAACAAAGTTCCCTAATCAGTCCTTATTCTAATTAGCCTTATTCATCCAAAATCACATATTCATCCTACCCTCTTAACATTAGGTTTTTCTTGCTTATTAATTGCATCAATTGGTCTAATCATTATCCTCCATAATAATAAATCCAATGAACTATTGTGATTTTATAATATGTTCATATATTGCATAAACTCGCACCTATGATGTAAACTATTCAAAATTAAACATTCACAATGAATCAAATGTCATAATCTAATGGAACACCATGTCAAGTTTTTCATTCCCCAAATCAATTTAGGAAAGGGTTGTTTAGATTGTCAACATAATTATGCCTACACCATGAAGTATATAAACCAAATCAATGCCATTGTTTTTACCAAAATGGACATACATTGCCAAAAATAGCCATTGTCCCACCTCTAAAGCAAGTTAAATCTAATGACCCTTTCTGCACAAAAGGCCCCTCCCAAAGAAGGTTACTACCATTTACATTATTCAACTCTAGCTATGGAGGGTAGCCATTTGGCACTTATAATGGGGTGTTGCCCTTGCTTAATATAATTTTGAAAATTTATAGTCAAAACCATCCATCTCCAATGAGCTTCCCATGGTGGACACACCCATGTCCTCAAATTCTTAATATGAGGCTTTTCCTGACTAAGTTTGATTCATGATTAGGATTGCACAAGAACACTAAGTCTCCAACTTTAAACTACACATTAAACCGAAAGTAAGAAAGCCCGTTAGTCTCCACAACAATCAACTGCCTCCACTTTCACAAACCCAATCCTTTATGTGGTCCCTAAATGCCATCATTTAGTGTTATTCACTTGCATGCATTCCACCACAACATTGATTTGATGCACAAAATCCAAAAAAGGTCTATTGTAAAACCAAGTTAAGGTATTTACTTGCTTCCATTCCAACTTTCCTCCCGCAATGCCCACCTTAGGAATGCTAAAATGTTGTTTCATAGTTACACCAAACCAAGGTGCATGTGTCTTCTTCTTCACCTTCTACTAACCATCAAACACCAACATTTGCCCCATTTAAGAACATGCCATAACACTACCTACTGTATAATGTCATGCCTAAACTACCTGCTATTTCTTTTTTAGTACTACACTAGTAAGTAGATCAAGTTTTTGCAAAATACATGAAATTCTTAAATGTTCTATGAATACCAAGGGAACACCAAACATATTTCATGCAGTTGATACCTTCCCATAAGTAACTTGTTCAATGCCACTACTTGTTGCACCAATTGTGGGGCGAATAGCTCCAGCTTGTTTGCATTATGTTAAAAACCCTCCTCTACTACTAATAAATTGTTGACAAAAAAACCCTTTGGTTTACAATCCTATTGCTGGATCACCCCAGCCCCTATCATTGTCACTACATGGGCTAGATCACATGATTGTGCATTTCCAATAACATTCTCCACTTGTGAGGTTTGTTCACCCAATATTAAAGTGGTTATGGTTATAGTAGGTTCCTTATCACCACTAGCCACCAATCTGGCTAGTGCTTATGGAGTTGTTACAATTGTTGGCAAATTTGCATGGGGCAATTGCTCACCAAGGTGTCCTAGCAATTGATTCATGAACATCATCATATTATTGTTCAACTTATCAATCCCCCTTGCATTCTCATTGCATACCTCTAGCACCTTTGCAACCTCCTCTAGAAGCTTCTTTTCAATGGCAATGATTCTTGAAAAAAGGTTGTTAAACTGTGACACATGCTACATGGCCAACCACTCTCCAACATATCTTTTAGGCATTTAAAAACAATTTTCACATCAAGCAACTCATTAGTGCAAATTTGATTAATGATCATTTTAATAAATACTCATAAGTTTTCTAACATACTCCATGCTTACAGTCACCATTTCTGATATTGATGGGCTTTGTCAATGGGTGTTTTTTTATCACATGGCACCAATCAAATCAAATGTAAAAGATTACTTCAACAATTTGATAAGAAGGAAATTTGTTGCAAACTGAACTTTAAATGTCACTATTACTTAAGATTTAGGGTTGAAATGTGGCACTCACAAGCTTCTTTTGTACACCTACCTTACTAGCATGTCTATAGGTGTTGATAGTCACCACTACACCTCTAGCACTTGCCATGATTTCAACTTTGTTTTGTGTTTCCCATCCTTGCCAATAGTTCACAAGGGCCCCCCATTCATCTCGCTCTACCCCCATAGGACATTCTTGTTACCCTCTTTTTTCATACAATTTCTATATATGACTATGTTCTCCTTTTCATAAGGTGCCTCACACAATCCCTAAACCCTCTTTCACTAAGCTCATGGTGAAGAAACTCATAATTAGCATCCATTCATGATCGAAGTTTTGCCATGTCTATGGGGTTCTGGTCACTTACCTTCACCATTGCAATGTTCAATAGGCGGGGTGCTTGCCCCCACATTTCAACATCCCAAATAAGTTTGCCATCACATGCACCATCTATTTTGCCATGTTTGGTCACCTCCACCTTCTGAGGTGGGAAGCCTTGACATATTTGTTCTCCTACATCAAACTCTAGGGACTTTTTAGAAGTCCATTGTTTTGCTTTACGTTCAACTTTTAGCTTTCATTCAGATTCCATGCTACCATTTTCAACAACAAGGTTTGCCATTGCTTGTCCCACTTGATAGGGCATGTGCTTGCTTGCACCACCCCCAACACCCCATTGTTGTTGCATTATAGGGCTATGGCAAGGACCAAACCCATAATAATGTGAAAGGCCTTGGTGTTTACAATTTGGACCAAACCCATAATTATGCCGTGCTCCTCAATATGCATTGCCATGTGTCAACCCCCACAATGTCCTGTGAATGGACCACATTCTACCATCCCACCGTTCTTTTAACCCCCATAGTGTCCTACATTTAGACCACATTCTCCCAGACCTGGAATCTTTGACTGCCCACAATGTCTTACATATGGACAACATTTTTCCACTATTCCTTGGGCCCCCACTATGTCCTACAGATGGACCACATTCTGCCACCCCACCAGTCCTTGAACCCCCCAATGTCATGCTAATGGGCCACATTCCGACATCCCATGACACACCCCCAGGCTCCTTAATGGACTCAAATGTTAGTCCAGATTGAAGACAGCGGAAAAGTAAAAAGTCGAAGCACGCTCCCTAGCTCACAACACTTGGGGGGAGGGGGGGTAGAGGGGCATGTTGGAGCTCCAAGATGGGACCAGGAAGAATGACAAACACTTGATCACTCATTCGGATATGCACAAACCAAACAACAAGTTGGTTAGTGCATAGTTGAAACACTTTTGGTGCTAGGACGAGCCACGGGCAAACTCGGATTCACAAGACTCACCACAACCCGGACTTGGGGGAAGCCACCATCTTCCCCCTTATATTATACTATGTGCCTCTCCACGAAGCCCTCATCCAAATGGCTTTTTGTCCCGAGACTCCCAAGTGGGAGTCCTAAAATTGCCAAAGTTGAGACTCCCGCAACTTTGGGGCCCCATAACTTTGTGTGCAGACCTTCGATTAAAATGTGGTCTAAAACAAAGTTGTAGCCTTCATCAAGAGCTTTTCAATTGTATGTCGCACGCTACCTGTACGCAAGGAAATCGGGGTGATTATCAACTTTTAGTGGTCGGGAATCAAATTGTCAATTTGACTCCCGACCCTTTTTTTGGCCATAACTTGTGTTTCAGATGTCCAAATGAGTGATACGAGCCCATTTTAAAAATCTACGTTTTAATAAATTTTCAATGGTATGAAGAACTTTTCAAGCCATTGGGTTTTGACCCTTGCAATCACTCTTTAAACATTCAGGAGTCCATGGGGACTCCAACTCCCAACATGGGAGTCCATTTGGGAGTGTGAGGGTTCATTCCCTCACACTCTTTTGCACTCCCGGGGCATGAGAATACAACTATTGGGCTTAGTCTTGGCTCGCACCTTTGCAAACCTTTTGCCTTGGTCGCGAGCCCAAGGTTAAGGTTGCGACACTCCAACTCCCAACATGGCAGTCCATTTGGGAGTGTGAAGGTTCATTCCCTCGCACTCTTTTGCACTCTCAGGGCATGAGAATGCAACTCCCGGGCTTAGTCTTTGCCCGCACCCTTGCAAGCCTTTAGCCTTGGTCACGAGCCCAAGGCTAGGGTTGCGACACTCTCCCCCACTAAAAGAAGAAGTCAATGTCTTCATTGACATTTAGAAATTATTTCCCCATACAATTACTTTCATTTGGATCCTTGGCCATCAATCGTCGACTTTTGCGGCAAGACCTTGCCTCAAGCCAACTTAAGCATCCCCAAGTAAGCCTAGGATTAAATTGGCAACACCACCTTCATTGTTCCTTGTTATTGCCATTATTGTGTGAAGCCTACCCACTTGAGGAAATTTTGATGCTAGTTCTAGCCTATAGGTTATTGACATAGTTTCCAATCAAGCTTTCTTTGACATTTTGGCATGTTTTCAACAATCCCAACAAAACACATTAGCTATGTGAATTATGAAAGTCAATTGCCCTTTCAATGGGGTAAATTGCCAACCCATCAAGGGCGACAATCCTGCACTTAGGTTGTGTTATCACCTTACCTTGCATACATGCCTAGGTGTTGTAGCACACACATAATGTGATATAGTTAATGAAAGTGCCATCTATTAATGTGCTAGGAAAGATCAAATTTTGAATGAAACCATCACCCATACCAACATATAACCAAACTCCATTTTTGTGAAACCATAATCAAGATGGACTTCTTCACAAGTTTGGATTTTCATGCCATATATCCCAATGGCAATCGTGCCTAGTGTGGACCACCAAATGATTTCAACTACAACCAATTACCTATTATCTTGTCAAGTGGGACATTGGTATTATTTTCACCACTTGCACATCACATATGAATTCCATCAAATGGCCCATCAACCTTAAACCCTAAAACCATAGTTTTCATACTAGGGAAAACACAAAAGTGTTCAATGCAACAAATTGTATAACAAACCAAACTTATAAACCAAGACTAATGTGGGAAAAAACCTTTGCATTCAATTGGTGTGATCTTTGCAGCCATGGATGTCCACCTCATATGCATTTGTGTCCTGCACGATTTTCAAACTTAGAATATGGCTAGTTTGAGCGTGGATACATTGGCTTTCACAACTAATTTCGCATGCCATTAATGCTATCAAATAGTCCCATATGTAATGACAACAAGGAGAAAGGCTTCTAAAGGTTGTAATGCTTGAGATAATATAGCTCTTTATTCCATACTATGCATGGCATACAATGAGGCCAAACATTATGAACATCCTACTATAATCCCCATTCCAGTCAAATTGAACACAAAAGTAAGATAGAAATTAAGTTCAATCAAACATTGCCACATAGATCAATGCATACCACGCACAACATGTAAGGGGCATTCTCTTGACCCATTCTAAGGTAGAATTTAATCACCACAATTTGCACCATTTAGAATAGTTCTTTCTATTGGTGTTTAGTAAGTGATCAACAAAAGGATATTACATGTTTTAGTTGTAACATCATAAGTAATGAAAACAAGGAGAAAGAACTCTAAAGTTTACATGATGTGAATAATCTAGCTTTTTGTTCCATACTATGTATAACATACAATGAAGCCAAACATTATGAACATTTTGTTGTAATCCCCATTCAAGTCAAATTGAGCACATAGGAAAGATAGACAATAAGCCCAAACAAACATTGCCACATATATCAATGCATATCAGGCACAACATGTATGGGGTTGATAATATTGACACATTGTAAAATGTCCAAACCCTTTGCAGCCTTATGTTTTGCCCATTAGAAAATAACCCCAGTAATCACAATTCCTACAAAATGTTTTCCATTCAATCAGGTTGAAAATATAATTCACATTACTCTAATTGGTGCTTTTTCAATGGCATGATAAGTTGCACATATGCATTTCAAGTTCCATAACCCATATGTTTCTACCTCACCATGATGCCACTAGAGTTTGCACAATTCAGTACAACTTTTTTTTGGTGTTCAGTAGGTGATTAGCAAGAAGGATATTACATGTTTCAGTTGCAACATCAACATACCCACTACAAATAATCACAACATCCCACTCTAGCACCCATGTTAAGACATCAAATTTGCAAACATGCAACATTACAACATGCAAAACCAAAAGGATGGCCCTACTTTTGTAAACACCCAAATGTTTGTACAATGAACTTCAAGCTTTACATCTAACCAAGTAGGGTTCTAGATAGTCTAGTGTGTGAAGCAAACATATGTCAAACATGTCAAACACCCAACACATTCCACAACCATGCCAGAGCTCTATCAAGATCTATGATATTCTAGGTGACCTAAATATAAAAAATGAAAGCCTTCTAATATACATGGATGGAATACTTTTGACGATGTCTGATCTTAAGAAGGTTTAGGGAATCTAACTCAGATTTTATGGAAATTAAAATCTATTGTCACCATGTTCACAATGCATGTCAACCTATGGCAACAATTTGGCTACAAGTGCAATCACATAACCCTTGGGAAGCACCAAGCAAACATGGGGACCTTGCCCAATAATTCCTAATTGAGCCCAACACATAGTCATCAACCCTTCCCTCCTAACACCGCCTATCCACTTCCAAAACCCAGACAACACAATTGGGATTAATTGATGGGTGCAGGTGTGGAACTTGTGGGTGTCTGCTTGTTGGTTGCCTTAGGCAACTCTTTTACTACGGATGATGCAAGTGGAAGCTCTTCTTTGTGCCTAACTCCCAATTTGTTGTCAACTCCACTAGAGTGATGGTTTTTTAAAGACCCATCCTCATTGCTAAATGTGTTTGCTTCATTTTTGAATTCAATGGACCTTGTAGAAGGACCTTTTGCTACCATAGGGCGCATGTGTGGGCTTCCAACAATCATCATGCTTTTGTTGGGTGGTAGTGTTTGATGCATCCTCCTTGTAGGTGGCTTGATTGGGTTTTTGCTTGACAAAGCCTGTGCTACAACAAGTTCCCTCCTATGATGTTTGTGGTAGTCAACATTTCACCAACCATATGGTTAACAATGGTCACTTAAGAAAAACTTCCATTAAATAACATTAAGGAACACACCATGCTCTACATCAATGATGTTACATACAAGTTATCTACAAACAACCACATGTGTTTTACTTGACCTAACATAGTATAACTGAAACAATGTTAGTTAACAGAATCTAAGCCACACAAATTTTACAATAGAAAACATGGCATAATGAATGTCAAAACAAACTCCATATTTGTGCCGAACTACCTTAATTTGAATCGCTCATGTAAGGCCCACATGTGCACATCCAAACCTATTCAAAACACACAAACTTCACACCCACAAAAGAGCTTGCAACAACCTAATCCGCTTACTTACTCACATGCGTGTTTGCTTCAAGGTTTACACCAATAGTGCAAGCAACAGCAAGATACAATAGTAATTTAAGCAAGGTTCCATCATATCAACAAGAACAATGAAACTCACAATTGTTGCAAGGTAGTTTTCACTACCTTGATGTACTTGTAAACAAAAATGTCGTTTTGATTTCAGTTTGCTCCAAGTGGGTTTGGGTGAAGGTATGGTGTGAGTTGATTTCATTTTGACTCCAAGTTGCATTCATAGCCCGACAATTAACAACTATTGTCCCTAATGGACAAGCTATTCAACAACTTTGGCCCTAAATGTGTTAACACAATTTGCAACCTAGAAATACTAGAGTCATGATCATCTTCGTACCACCCTCCATGGAACCTACAATCGAAACAACCACTGCCTACTAAAAACAATTGTGCAGTTTCAAGCAAATGACAACATTTGGGGTTTGAAGTTAGTTTGCAAGTTTGTAGCTTCAAACAAATGGCAACAATTAAAGTTTGAAGTTAGTTTGCAACTTTTAGTAAATGATGACGACTAGGGTTATAGGCTAGTGTAGCTTTACATTTTGGCCAGTTGTGGTGATGAAGGTTTTTGTTTGAACTGAACACAACTAGTTTGTTGCATCCACACTTTAGGGATTATAGTCGACAAACCCACTAGTAGGCTAGGTGTCATCATTCCCAGGGGTTGTTGAGGTTGTTTAGTGAACTATTGTGATGTAATTTATTACACCCTCATCCTACCACCATAATTAATCTCGCCATCTAAAAATAATGTAACATGGATGTTAATAGGACAATTTGTTAGTTGTGCATTGGGGTGACTATTGTGCCATTATTAGGACACCAATAAGTTAGGTTTATAACCCGTTCTTTCTTTCCAACCTTGTCTTTTGTTATGCAAAGATGACTACTTATGAATTTCACTAGATTTGCAACAATTTTTCATTTGGTTTTGATATCTCCTACAATTGATGCAGTGACCCTTTGTGCAATGTAGAGTCGCATGTGACTTCACAACATGATAGGATTGATGGATGCTGACTACAAATTGGTTTCTTAGATAACTTGTAAGTACATCATCCTAGTTTGCACCTTTTAAGAATCTGATGATCTTCATGTATGGGTTAGTTGAATGGATTTGTTACTTTGAAAATTGATCACATATATGTGAATTGGCATTATGCAATAGTTAGTTTGCTAGTTCAGAAGTCTAGTAAACAAGTTGGTTGTAATCCAATCTTTGGGCATTTCCATTATAAAGTTTTGGATAAGGCACCCAAAATCATTTTTCAATGTAATGAGGGATTTTTTGAAGCCAACAATGTTAGGCAATTGGTGTTCTTCGACCCTTGTCACATTAGTTATGGCTAGCAATTTGCATAGGGAGGACCCAAGTCATATGGCCCCCATATTAGTTAGGAGCTAGTTAAGAAATTTGTGTCAGTCTTTATTTGTAAATTCTATTTTGATGTATGTCAAAGTGTGGTGTAATCTTGATTGGGCTTACATCGAAGACTTTACAATTCGGTGAAGGAAATTGATGATCTTGTAATAAAAACAAGTCAAACTAGTTGTTGGTCTTAGAAATAACTTGTAAGTTAAATTCTTGTCATGTGCGACATGAAGGAATGAAGTCTCTTCCGAACTATATATGTATTGGAAGTATGAGCTCTCACATGCATGTACAAGGTTTAACATTCATGGCATGAATGTCAACAAGTGATGTCTTGATTTGTGAGACTAATGGTGGATTCCTATAGCTCACTGCATGGCACCAATTCCAATTAGGTGTGTTGTGTAAATACTTGTGGAATTAATTTAGAATGTACCTTGGTCATCATCATGTGTAAGATTCCAAATGTTTGTTTGACTTCAAACTGCATCATGGTCATTAAATAACTTTAAACATTTTATGTACCCTGTAGAACCTTTAACAATGTGTACATCCCCATGTAGCATCAGTATATTGTTTTTAAAATGCAAGTTACTCAAATGCAAAAGGCACATTGTATAATCATTGTCTAGTTGGCAATCCCCAAACGTAGGGCATGAACAATAGGTGAAGTTATTGTTGTGAAGAGGTGAACATGAAGTGACAGACATCTTATTCTATTGTTCAAAGTTTTAAATTTTTGCCACTTACTACCACAATTCAAATCTTTGGCCATTTGATGATAAATTGGTGCACAAAGGACAAGTTTGATGAGCTCCGGACTTCCCATCAATAATGTATTAGAAGATTTAAAATATTCTGATCACCTCAAGACATGTAACCTCACCGATGTGAAAATTGCTCTACCTTGAGGTTGGTATACTCTCTTCAATGTAGGTGTCATCTGGATGTGAAAATAGCTTGGGGTTGGATTTTGCTATTCGAGAAAAATGGAAAACTTGCACTTGTTTTTTCAAATGGTGGTGGTGGCTTCTTCCACAATGAACTTGCCATTGTTCCAAATTGAGAAAGCAACTTAAGCCTCCACGATTGCCAATTTTCGGTAGCGAGATGCCTAGGTAGAAGTAGTATGTTGAGAATTCAAGCTCAATTAGTTAGGTTTCATTAGTTACTGGAGTAGGAAAGTAATTAGGTTACTTTCACAAGGTTGAATTACTTTCTTTACTTATATTAGTTTAGTTATTTGTGGTTTGGTCTTTTAGTTAAATACCTTGGTGTTGATGGTTTGGCTCTCTTTTCTTCATTACACAAGTTTGTGTATTTCATGTGACAAGAACCTTGA
>Ga0116231_10013889_pt1 | contig 11065 bp, 6 predicted proteins | sample S1TSphgellanicum_2_FD_89695 | JGI IMG/M metagenome (GOLD analysis project Ga0116231, IMG submission 89695) | Host-associated microbial communities from peat moss isolated from Minnesota, USA - S1T2_Fd - Sphagnum magellanicum MG | ecosystem: Host-associated > Plants > Peat moss > Unclassified...
AGGATGATGAACTTGGTGAACTGGCCGCGGTTGCCTTTGAGGGGGTGGTAGTTGTCGAATTTGGGCGAGCCGACGCGGATGGTGGTATCGACGCCGCGGTTGTGGGAATGGGTGTCGTCGAGGAGCGCGCCGAGGGTGGCGGAGGCGGAATCGACCTGCTCGTCGGTGGCTTCGTAAGCCATGTAATAAGGAGGAGGGTCGGCTTTGGCTTTGAGGACGGTGAATTCGCGGTTGAGTTCGGCGGCCAGGATGGCGGGGAAGGTGGGGGTGTCGGCGGGGGTTGTGGCGGCGTAGACGGCTCCGGCGACGAGGAGGGCGGCGGCGGACCAGGGAACCGCGGAGGGGATTTTCAGGCGCAACTTAGAGGATATCAGGGGAGAAGCGGGGGCGGGGTCCGGATTATCGTTGGAACGCCTCGGCTTTGGCAGGCATTTGGGGTGAAGCAAGCGCGAATAATTGGCGAAAAGAGGGCGTTTTTGGGGCGTTTCAAATTTGTTAAGTGTATGCATTTAAAGGGTTAAGTGCGTTTCGACTGGTGATTTTTGTTTTTTTTGGATTTGCGGCGCGAGTGTCGGATCGCCGGGAGATTGGGGATTGAGAGCTGTCGCACGATGATCAGGTTAAAGGGCGGCGAATGGGACGGGGTGCGGGAATGGCGGTATGTGGTTGGATTTGGGAGAGTTAGAGAATTTTAAGCGGCGGTGATTGATAAGGGTTGCTTCGGCTGGGCGGAAGACGGCTCGCCCTTGAAAACCAGCGCGGCGGCGAGCTGATCGTGGTCGGCCAGGATAGATCCGTGCGCGCCGTGGATTGCGAGTAGTCCGCCGCAAGGCTCGCGCGGCTCTCCATGAGGCAAGCGTTGCAGGGTCTCGATTATGCTTTGAGAAGTCTTCTATTTCGATCAAAGAGGGCGCGCGCCTATGTCAGCTTTTGCCAGCAAGTTTTCACAGTCGTTTTTCCACGGAACGCGCGCCGATCTCGAACCCGGCGACCTGATTGTCGTCGGCTATCAGTCCAACTTTAATGAAGCTAAGCCGCTATCCTGGGTATATTTCGCCGCTACCTTGGATGCGGCGATCTGGGGAGCTGAACTGGCCGCCGGAGGCGGGCGAGAACGAATCTATGTCGTGGAGCCAACTGGGCCAATCGAGGATGATCCCAATCTGACGAATAGGAAATTTCCGGGTAATCCAACTCTGTCCTATCGCTCTCGCGAGCCACTTCGTGTCATTGCCGAAGTGATGAAGTGGCAGGGGCACTTACCTGAAAAACTAGAGCAGATGAAAGAAGGTGTCGCTCGCTCGAAGAGAGACGGTACCAATATCATCGAATAGTATGAGAGAAGGACGAAGCCCCAAGCGGACTGGTCAGGGCTTCGATGCTCCGTCACAGGTTCTGGCAATTAGGATGCCATTACGTATGGTCTAATGCGCCCAGGTAGACACTGCCGTCGGGACGGATCACCCAAGGATGGCCACCGGCATCAACGGCTACCGCTTTTGCATCCATTCGGACAGGAACCCACGCACTGTTCGATGGATCCCAGCGCCATAGGGAATTCACCGGGAGCGAAGACGGTGTTGGATACTTATATTCTCCATAGATGCCCCAGGCTTTAACGGTAAGTGAACCCGCAGCTGTTGCGGTGACGAACACCGATCCGTCAGCTCCCACGCTTATCGAGTTTGCCTGCCAGGACTGGGAGCTAGCCACCAGCGGCGTATCACCGCTGATTCTCCCGTTGCCGGTTTCTAAAATTGTCTGTGTAGCCGGGATAGGAGGCAATTGCTGCCACTCTTTCAGCGGAATGTTGGCGCGGTATATTTGGCCGCTCGCGTTGACAACCCAGGGGGCCCCTGCGCCGTCTACGGCAATACTGATCCCGGCTCCCCCAAGATTGGCGGGTACCTGGCTGTTGCCGGGACCTGCAATTCTAGTCAGAGCGCCGTCACTTGCATTTCCGTTGCCGGCGGTGCCAGGAGCTTCAAGAATCCATACGCTTTGATCGCCACCGACCGCTACATCCTGAGCCGTATACCCAGTACTTGCAATTAAACCGTCGCGACTCTCGTGGAGGATGCCGGCGGCTGATCCTGGTGAGGCGTTGATCCAAAATACACCACCGGTTGGAGTGACGGCGATCTTTTTTACGTTCGGTTGTGAGGATATAGCGGCTGTCCACGTCCCTGCCGCTCCATCCGCGCCTGCGTTGTATTTATATAGCGAGATGGCGTGGCCGCCCGGGGCTCCTGAAGCCCAAACATCCCCGTTTGCGCCAACTCCAATCGCGCCCGCCGGTTGAGGAAAGGTCGAGTTGAAGAATTCCGCGTTGATCCAGGCTTCGTCGTTACGGCTAAGAATATCGCCCACAAAAGGATCGCTATTTGGTTGAATCGCGTCCATCAGCCAGAAATTTAAAGCGTTTGCCTGCCATCGTCCCAAGCCTAGCCACTGAGCGAAATAATCGTTGTCATTTGTAGCGCCGTAAAGGCACGCAAGAGGAAATCCCGACGGATTACAAGTGGCGTTGTCATAGGGGGATACCGCTTGAAACGCCAGATCTGTTCCGAGATCAAAGAAACTGTATGGGGTTGCCGAGGTATTGAGCTCCAGAAAGTGAGGAGCAGCATTAGCGGGAAGAAAGTATGGCCGGAACTCTTGCACCCCGCCCATGCCATTGGTGCTCACCTCAGAGATCGCTAACTCATCCTCTTCAGTTTCCGCGCCAGCAACTTCTTTTACCCCGGGAGGCGTCCAGTCGGCGTAGCCAGCATAATCATTGGTGTTCGCTTGATCCCATGCCCATCCGGTGGGGGAAAGCTGGGGGTAGGGATCGTTCTGATCGATAAGTATCAGGCGCTGGTTTAACTTAACCAGTTGAGCCTGCGTCATATTCTGCGGCTGAACATTCGGATCACTACAGTTTGTTGCCTTGCAAGCGGCGAGTGGGCTGTAAACTTGAACGCCGCTCGACGGGAAGGTACTCTCCATTAGGTTCACAAACTGCGAGGTAGAGTCGCCAAGTTTTCCCTTTATGTCCTCGTCAACTATTAGGACAACTATTTCATTAGGATTCTCGGTCAGATAGTCGCGAATCTTCGCCAATGCCGCGCCGGTTGTCACGTTGGTGGCAAAGTTGTTGTGGCCGTACATAAAAAAGTCGCCAGCAACATAAGACGCAGACAAATCGCCCGTTAGATGGGCGTAAACGTTGCCATTCAAATCTTCCTGATACGACTTGTTTGGCGAAATCAGATAAGAAAAGCGGAAATCGTAGACTCTGGCTCCGTCGGCGAACTGACCGCCGAGATCTTCGCTTTGTGTAATGGCAAAGTCCGCCGGGCCGCTGCCACCATAAGCCATAGACATTGACGAATCATGGGTGCCCGGCATCACAACACTTTTCAGCGGAACGTTCGCGATGCCAAAGTAAAGATCGTTCATCCAGGTTGCTGTGTTCATGCAATAGGAGTAAGGCGTCAGCTTTCCGGAGGAATCTGCCGCATAGGCGAAAGTGCCGTTGAGGCCGGAGCCTGGCCGGTACCAGAAGAAGCCCGATCCGCCTGAGCCCACCGGTGTGCCAAGGAAGTTCATCGGCATGGCCGTATCGGCGGTATTTGCGACGTCGTTGAGAAAGCCGTCGCTGTAAGTGCTGCCATCTCGATACGTGATCTCCGTCAGTTGGTCGGAGGCGCTAGACGATAGGGCAAGCGGGCCGCCTGACAGATAGCCGCGGGCTGTCCCGCCGCCGGGAGTATAGACAAGGAGATCTGATTTGCCGTCTCCGTTTAAGTCCAAGACAACGATACGGGTATTGGGGTTCTGCATGTTGTCTTGAAAGCCCAACAAATCGGAGCCGCTTTGGCTGTAGAGTACGCGCCGAACAGTTACCAGGGGGCAGTTCACCGAAGCAGTGCAAGCGGTGCCAGCGGTAGAAATGTAAGCACTGGTCCAACCAGTGCCCGGCGTATAGAGCACGAAGTCAGAGCGTCCATCGCCGTTCATATCGAGCGGGACAATTCGCTCGGCGCCATTCAGGAAATCGTCGGCGATGCCAAGCGAGGTTTTTCCGGCCTGGCTCATGAAAGCGCAATGCACCGTGCCGTCGCCTATTGACAGGCACTCTATGGCGTAGCCGCCGCCGGGGCGATAGTCAATGAAGTCGGTTTTATGGTCGCCATTCAAATCAAGCGCGACGAAGGTGTCTCTTGAATCGGAAAGATCGCCAGTGAAGCCGCTGGCGGCATTGTTGGTCAAATCGTGCTCGGAGAGCGATCCGTTCGCGTTATATATGTAGGCACGCGCAGTGGAATGTCCCGGGGAGTAAACGATGAAGTCCGAGAGTCCGTCACCGTTCAAGTCGAGCGCAACGATATGCTCCGATCCATTCAAGAAATTGTCTTTCATGTTCGTTATCTGGCCGGAGGGGGAGCTCCAAGTGGTACAACTCACCGAGCCGTCTCCGACCGAGAGGCAGGCGAATGCGTAACCCGAACCAGGTCTATATTCGATGAAATCGGTTTTGCCGTCGCCGTTGAGATCGAGGGCAACAAAAGTGTCCTCGGGAGACGTCATATCGCCTGTAAAGCCTCCCTTGCTAGTTCCGTTATCGGCGTAGGCGACGTACCTGAACGTGCCATCGCCGTGAGACAGATAGACCCCGGCGTAGCCGTAACCAGGGCGATAGTACAACATGTCGGTCTTTCCGTCGCCATTCAGGTCTAACGGCAGAAACTTGTCTGCCGAGTTCGCGAGATCGGTCTTGAGGCCGCGTATTGGAAATTGAGCCAAAGCAAACTGGGCGGCTACGACTAAGTGAAGTAAACCTAGTAACTGTCGATGAAAACTCATTGAGATACTCCTTTACTAATGGGCTTTGTGTCCGAATGTTTGCGACGGAGAAGTGCAAGCACTATTAAGCTGCCTCCCAGAAGAACCAGCGTTCGAGGTTCGGGCGCGGCTTGAGGACCTATTGACCCCACGCCGTGGTTAACCGGTAAGTAAGCTATGTTTCCGAACAGTAGATCGTCTGAGCCTACCCCTGACCCGACTAAATCAGTGAACGTAACTGACACAATTGGGCTCGTCGAGATTACGCCTTCGAAACTAAGAGCTGACGGATCGTTTCCAGGTGCAAAAAATGGTGCTGAAGTGCTTATCGTATCGTTAGTGCTTATCGTATCGACAATAAAGGCAACTTCGTAAGGGCCAGCGTTGAACTCTTCTACATTCAGTCCAAACTCATAAACGGGATCGGAAAAAGTGAGTGTTATCGGGCCGCCATCTCCGGGTCCTTGAAACCCGCCTGCTCCAATCAGCGTTGTTCCATTGCTGAACGCGCTGCTACCGTAGTTGGTCCCCACCTGATCAACTTCGTAAGCCCCGCTACTCCGCGAAAAAACCAGTTCGCCCGCCGCCAGTGCGACCGACGAACTTGAGTAGACGGTTCCTACCGGATCAGTATCTGTATAGTGTGTAAGTCCCGCAGTCAGTTGACTGGCGGAAGCCAATTGCGTGATAGCGGCCGCGCGTAAAAATGACCCGGAGATCATCATGCTTAATAGGCTGGCCACAGCGCACCATTTACTAAGTGTCACGTTAGTTGTTCCTCTTCTTCCACAACAGGGTAAGTTAAGAGTCCCTATCGTAAAAAGAGTAGGGGTACACGAAACCGTGTTTAGTGCCGCGGCGCAGTACTGAAAGTGGAAGAACAGTAAGCAGTATCACTAGGGAAGGCCCTATGCCGAGATACGTGTTGCCGATTGGCCATTCCGCTTACATCGTTGAACAGAAATGACTTATTATGTAAGCAAGTGTGGCTGGTTTCCTTGGGGCTATTAGGCGAGAGATCCGCGATTTTTTCCAGCCGAACGACGAGGGATTAAGAGAATTGTTGATTCAGGTCTTGCAATTTCCACGAAGTCAGTAACAGTGCTGGCAAATCGCCCCACAACATTGGTGTACCCTCACTCTTGTCGTTGCCAATGCGTCTCGATATCGTCAATAAATACGCCATCCCGTAGAGGTTTGCTTTTTCCGCATGGACTACCCCTTCAAGCCAAAGTTCTGCTTCTGCATAGCTGTGCTGTTGAGCCTCTGTCTACATGCAAGCGAAGCCGAACTGCGATCTCAGGATTCACAGCTACTCGAACAGTCCTGGGTCGCCGGCAATGACAACGGCCGGCAATTGATCTGCTCGCTGTTACAAACCAGCCAAGGCTACCTATGGATCGGCACCGATAAAGGTCTCATTCGCTTTGATGGTGTGGGTTTCACCGATTTCCTGGCAGCGAAAACACCGGGCATCAGCCAGGGCGGATCGTCATTCGCCGCCCTGTGGGAGGACAGCCGCGGCGGCGTTTGGGCTGGCACTCACGGCGGCGTTACACACTATGATGGGCGGCGATTCTCTACGTTCACTACGCGAGACGGTCTGCCGGCCAACAATATTCTACGTGTCGATGGCGACCAAACCGGCGTGGTGTGGATCTACACGCCCAAAGGTGTCTGCCGGTGGAAAGATGAAAAATTGGAAGTTGTTCACCCCGAGCTGGACAAACAATCCCCTTATCGTCTCCTCACTGACTTTCCGGATAACGCGGACATCACCCACATGGGTCTTTGGCGCCGGTCCGGTGCTTCCGGCATGGAGCGCTTTGCCTACGGCCACTGGCGAGACTTCCCGTTGTCGTATGCAGAGTTCGAAGAACTGAGTTCCATCTACGAGGATTCTTTGCATCGAGTCTGGCTCTCGCTCAAAACCGAGAGGACCTTTTACTACGAGGTTGCGCCCACGAACTCTGTGACTAAGTACAGCGGGCTCCCGGCAGAGGCATTAGTCTTTTTCCGCGATCGCGACGGGTTCCTCTGGCTAACCGACCATCAGGCGCACACTGCGCGCTGGAAGGACGGGATGCTTTATCCCGTGCCAAATCTCAAAACGCCTTCTCTGACGCACATGATTCAGCGTGCCGATGGCGCCCTTTGGGCCGGCACATTTCGGACCAGCCTTTATCTGTTCAGGCCGCGGCTGATCACAATGATTCAGACGCCAGGCGCACCGGAGATTGGCTCCGTGCTGTTACGGCAACGCAACGGAACGGTATGGGCCGCCGGCACAAGCCTGTTACGGTTCGAAGGCAACCATGCGATTACGGTGGCGTCCTTGAGCGAGCCTAAGCGCTGGGGAATCGCCAGGGCCATCGGCGAGGATCGCTACGGCAACCTGCTGCTTGGCGAGCAGTCTCTTTCCGGACTGCGCATGCTAAGTGGTCATCGCATTGTCGTTCCTTCCCTTTACTCGGCTGTCAGCGGCGTTGTGCACGCGATCCTGCTGGACTCGGCTGGAGACGAATGGTTTGCTACCTCCAACGGCTTGTATCGCGCGCACGCCCGGGAAGTGCGTCAAGTTCTGAAGGAATTGCCTCAAACCGACTGGCGATGTCTGCTGGAAGTTGCCCCCGGCCATATCTGGGCCTGTACCGACAGCGGCCCTATACGGTTTGCCGGCGGCCGTGTGGACCCGTTTCCATCCGGCTCCCCTTGGACTCTGGGTGCGGTCACGTCCTTGGCGGTCGATGCGCGTGGTGGTATTTGGATCGGTACTGCCGGGCACGGAATTGTCCGCTTTAACGACGGCAAGTTTCGCTCCTTCACGGCCCACGACGGCTTGCCAACCGACACGGTCTTCAGCATCGATGCGTCTGATCCGGATTACCTCTGGCTAAGCAGCGACGCCGGACTGATTCGAGTCGGCAAGGACAGCCTGCTGCAAACGCCGGGGGGCGACCGGGCAGAACTCAAGATGATGCAATATGACGAAGCAGACGGCATTCCGTCAAGGAGTATGGCATCGGCGGGCAACCAGGCCGTCCTTCACTTTACCGATGGAACCATCTGGTTCGCCACCCTGGAAGGCATCGCCTGCGTTCGCCCGGGAGTTTTGGAGGACGTGCCTTCGCATACTCACGCGGTGATAGAAGAACACGTCATCGATAACCTGGAGCCGCGTGGATCCGAACCAGACGGCATCGTCCTCAAGCCCGATCAGACCAGCCTCGAAATCCGCTACACTGCCCTCGGCTCCTACCGCCCGGAACAGTTGAAATTCCGTTACCAGCTAGTGGGCATCGATAATAGCTGGGTACCTGTTCACACCCGCCGCGCCGCCTTCTACACGCATCTTCCACCCGGCGGATATGTCTTTCGTGTCCAGGCTGCTGATGGTTCGGATGGCGAATGGAGCCCCGAGGTCCAGGTCGGCGTAACAGTGCTCACCCCCTTTTATAAGAGCTGGTGGATGCGGCTGCTGGTCCTCGTCGCTATTGTCTCTGCCATCGCAATCGCTATTGAAATGCGCCGGCGAAGCATGCTCGCAACTCAGCGCGTGCGTCAGGCTTTTACTCACCGGCTCCTCACCTCCCAGGAAAGTGAGCGCAAGCGCATTGCGCGTGAATTGCACGACGGCCTTGGCCAGCATCTGGCGCTGATTCGAACGTTGGCGCTTCTGCCGGCCAAATACCGCGTTGGAGATCAGACCGATCCACGTTCCGAGAACCAGATTTCAGATTCTCTCTCCTCGATCGCCGATGAGGCCGGGGTAGCTATTCGGGAGGTGGAGGCCATCTGCTATGGCCTGCGCCCTTATCAATTGGACCGGCTCGGTTTGACGAAAGCCGTGCGCTCGCTGCTGCGGACGCTCGACGAAAGTAACGCCCTCTTTTTACGCAGTTCGGTGGACGACATCGACGGCTTCTTCCCGCCTGAGGTGGAGATCACCTTCTATCGCATTCTGCAGGAGGCGATCAGCAATATTTTGAAGCACTCCGAGGCCACCAACGCCGAGATCCTGGTGATCTGCGACGGCACGAACCTGCGGCTGAGCATCCAGGACAATGGCCGGGGTTTTTCTACTGTTCCGGGGGAAGCGGCCGGCGGCGACAGTCTCGGGCTAATCGGGATTACGGAACGCGCTGAGGTACTGGGAGGGCGCGCTACGATCGAATCCAGCCCACAAACCGGAACCCGAATCGTCGTGGAGGTCACTCGACCCCGGCCCCTCCTGGACATCGCTTTATGAGTACGAGGTGGAATGCGTAGATGGAAACTGTGCAACGCCAAGCGCCCATCACGGTCCTGGTGGCCGACGATCACCCGCTGCTTCGACAAGGTCTGCGCACCGCGATCACAGCCGACGCGGGCCTTGAGGTGATCGCCGAGGCAGCCAACGGCGAAGAAGCGCTGCGGCAGGTCGTGTCATTGTCCCCGGACGTCGCCATCCTTGATATCGACATGCCCGTCCTTGACGGGTTCGCCATCGTGCGCGAACTCAATCGCCTCCGTTCCACGGTTGGAGTGATTTTCATTACCCTGCATACCGGAGTGGATCTGCTGGAGGAGGCCCTGGCGCTGGGTGTCCGCGGCTATGTGCTGAAAAGTTCCGCCGCCGCCGATATCGCTGAAGGGATTCGCCGCGTCTCCGGCGGAGACACCTATTTCAGCGCGGAAGTGCAGCACATGCTCGAACAGGGCGAAACCAGGCAAGCAGTTCCGGCCGGACTTGCTTGCCTGACTCCTATTGAACTCCGCCTGGTCCAACAAATCGCCAACGGCAAGACGTCTCGCGAGATCGCGGCGTCTTTCGATTTGAGCGCAAGAACTATCGAAAACTATCGAACAGTGATCTGCAACAAGCTAAATCTCGCCGGTCCGAACGCATTGCTCCGTTACGCGTTGAGCCAACGTGCCGTACTTCGCCGCCTGTAATCAGTGCTGGTTATGAGCCAAGATTAGACGTTAAGTTTCACAGACCCTAAAAGGTTGCTGCAGGAATCCATTGGAAGAGCGATAATTGGGACGATACATGGCGGCCGGAATATCAAAACTGACTCTTGCCCAATTCAAAGAGCAATATGGTCACAGCGACCGTGCTTACGAATTCTGGTATGGAGAGGCGATTCCCAAGGGCATGCCGACCGTCGTTGACGGTTTATTGCAACGGATCATCATGATTTTGCTTCAGGAGGCGGGCTACATTTCGGCTTCCGATGTTGATCTCCATATCGATCCGCAGGCGCACCCAAGGCCAGACATCATCGCAAGCAAATCCAAACCTGTTGCGGAACCCTATCCGACAAAGGGGATGGGATGTTGCCGTTGAAATTCTGTCTCAAGATGACTCCTATCCTTATCTGAAAGAAAAGGCGCGAAAATACCAGGAGTGGGGCTTTGGTCAAATCTTCGCGGTAGACCCCAGTGACCGGTCACTGGCGGAATGGCAAAACGGACAGTTCATTGCGGTATCTGAGTTTGCAGGTGTTCGCGGGGAGCGGATCTGGGAGGAACTTGACCGGCAATATCCGGGCTGATGCCTCTAGTCTAATCTCCAGCCGTTGGGAAATCCCGCACCAGGCACGCACGCCCTTCGTTCCGCCTACAGCGTCGCTGCGGACGTGCGCGCCAACTACAAAACCAGCGGAAATGCGGTCATTTTATTCCGGCGCTAACAATCGACCTGGGCGCGGACCTCTTTGATGATGCGCGTGGGGTCGTAGGCCTGGCCGCCGCTGGAGAAGCCTGAGCCTTCGCCGAAGGTGAGGGTTTCAGCGCGTTTGGATGACGCGCTGGGTGGGCTGGCCCTTGTCGTCGAGTTCCCAGTGGCGCGCCGGGTATTGGTAGGGCGAGTTCAGGATGGACGCCGTGAAGAAGGGGTTTTCCAAAGCTTGGTTTATGTTAGCTCAGGTTAGCCGGTCAGCGGTCTGTTGCTATAGTCGGTTTTTCTATGCGCAAAGTTTTAGGCGGGGTGTTGTTGGTGCTGATGGCGGCGGCGGGTGCGCCGAGGGGCAAGAAGCAGGCGGCGGGGAAGTTTGGGAACTCGGATGCGATCAGCGAGCAGGAGATGAAGATCCATGAGTATTTTCTGGCTTCGGATCAGTTAGAGGGACGGAATTTGCCGTCGCGCGGGTTTGACACGGCGGCGCTGTATGTGGCGAGCAATCTGGCGCAGTGGGGCGTGACGCCGATGGGGAGCACGACGGGGACGAATGGGCCGCTGCAGCCTTATTTC
>Ga0116231_10013891_pt1 | contig 11064 bp, 1 predicted proteins | sample S1TSphgellanicum_2_FD_89695 | JGI IMG/M metagenome (GOLD analysis project Ga0116231, IMG submission 89695) | Host-associated microbial communities from peat moss isolated from Minnesota, USA - S1T2_Fd - Sphagnum magellanicum MG | ecosystem: Host-associated > Plants > Peat moss > Unclassified...
TACCAATATATCTATTAAGTTTGTGTGCTAAAATGGCAACTGACATCCATTGCCATTATTATTATGGCAAATGCAAGCCTTGAAATTGCCAATATCTAATAAAAGTGTGCTTAATGGCTGCTCGCTCTGGCATCCATTGAACTATAATGAAAAATTATCGCTTTTTACACATAAAATTGGGATTGTAACAGATGAGAGATTAATCATAACAAAGGGCAAGATTGTTACACTGTGGCCTTGCCATCTACATAAGAAAGTATCTTAAGGCAAAAGAAGAATTATGGAAAAATTCAAATATTTCACCATGCAAAAATATAATCTTCAAAAAAAAATCCTCTAAAAGAAACCAAAATCTCTCATCATAACTCTATAACTAATCTCAAGTTTCAACACAAGCCAAAATTGTGGGAATATTGATACATGTGTGTTTGATATGTCTATGGATGTACATCAATGGGCTTTGATGAAGAATTATGATAGATTTGACACTCTTGCCATATGTGGATAGGATGATTTTTGTAGCAGAAATATTTACCCTTGTTGATGATGGTAGAATGCACATTCCATAAAGATTGTTATAAGATTATAGTAGGTACGGTAGGGTTGCTAAATTTGATTACCTCAAAACTCATAGGTAGCAATTTGGTTGTGCCCAATGTGGACTAAAGGATTGTTTGGGATCTATTTGGATGAAAAAAATAATGGAATTCATCCATTTGAAAGCTAGCTTGCAAAAATGTTTTTAATGGAAATTCATTTGAATGTATAATTGATTTAAGTTTTGACTCAAATAAATTTCATTGCAAAATAGATGCAAAATTATTTTTTTTTGTGACACAAAGTTGCACATAACTTGCAAATAGATTGATTGTGAACAATAGATTTTCCTTTTGTATTTTCTTAAATCTTTCTTTGCCAATATCTGCTAGGGTTTTAGTAGAGATTTATTCATTCTTTAAGACAAAGATTACCTTGTTGAAATAAGTGAATAATGACTAAAGTTATTTTTCTCAAAGACATTTAATGAGATTGTTGAGGGAAAGCTTATCAAATGATCTATAAATTTTTATTATTTATTGTAGCAATTTGATAATTCAAAGTTGTTGGTAATAGGTGGGCGTGACTAAAACTCACTCTTTTCATTTTTTAGGTGATGGTTAAATTGCTTTCACTATTTTGGTTAGTGTTCTAATTTTTTTTGTTTAGGTGGAGTTGAATGATTTATATCTAATTATTAAAGTAGAATTTTATGATTTTGAAACAAATAAGTGATTGTTTAGTTGTAATTTTCATTTTTGTAAGAGATAAGTAAGATACCTCTTGGATTATTTAAAGGGTTGTTTTGTGCGTGGAGATATGAGAAAGTTGGAGTTGGATACATAATGTTTGTTTAGATTAGTTAGGTGTGTGTGTGTGTGATAAGGTAGATCAAACTTAAGTAAAGCTACATTACTAGTGTGAAACTATTGTAATGTATTTCTAACAACTTTATAATTTGTATTTTGGGTGTGTGTATGTGTGTAAATTAGATTTGAAATAAGGTTGTAGTAATGGTATTAAATTAGTACAATAATATTCCAATAACTTTGTTATGTGTGGTTATACATGTGCAAAAAAATGGGTTATACTTTCAATTTTATACATTATCCTCACTACTAGAATGTGAGTTACCTAGTGGCAAGTAGTTGTTGGAGTTACTTTGTTCAATACTATTTCAGGTTAATAGAAAGGCCTCCAAATAGTCATCATTGGAGTTGTTACACTTTTGGAGATATTGCCAAGGGCTACTCGAATATTTTAACATTTGAATTATTATTATTATATCATATCATCATGGGGTTTTTTTGCATATGAATGTTTATTAGGTAGTTAACTAATTTTCTTTTGTTCAATTTATTAACTAGTAGGACCATTCCCTAATCCAAATGCAAAATAATCTTGTTAGATTTTTTGGTCAAGGACTACGATAACATCTTATGAAGATATAACTCCATCATAGGAGTATGAAATTGAATATTGTTTTTTTCAATAGGTTCCCAGCTAGATACAGTAGTTTTACATTTCTATGTTTTCAAATCTAATAATCATGTGATTGTATTATAATATTTTAACACTTGAATTCTCTTTACCAATAGTTTAGAATTTAATGAAGTTTAATGCACTATTAAATTAGGTAATCAAACTACTACAACCTTTGTTTTGATAAGTTTATATTCACATTAGGATTTTATTTTCTTAAACCTAGGCGATTTATTTTACAAAATCACATTTTTCTTAATGTAATTGGAGACCACATTATCACATGTAAAATTATCTACATGACAATGGTGAGTTCAACACTTTTCATAAAACATGTTATTTTGTATTTTTTATCCACTTCACATCTTGTAATTATTTCCCAATTCCCATTGATATAAGAAATCAAAACTTGTTGAGATTTTTACACATTATAAAGTTTTTAGTTGGGGCTTCATTAAAATTAGGCCCATGTTCAACCTTGCCTCATGTAGGCCCTTATTTTGATAAAGCTTATGGTGCTAATTGATCATATGGTAATGGAAAATGTCATCACCATACAAATATATTTTAATATGTGTTATAATTAATAGTTAATCTATTCATGCCTACCAACAATTTCCATCTTTCAATCATTATTAAAATGGAACAACTATAGCTTTGCACATTAATTAGAGTCATGTTCTCCCATAATCTACAATTGCCATTTACATATTGAATTTTGGATGTTTATAAGTTGATATCAAACATTATTTAATAAGGGACTTGAATAGATTATGATTTTGGATGTGCAAATGGTTTTGTAATGTTTTTTGATGGTTTCTTTGGATGTTAATGAAAAGATTTCAACTAAAAATACAAGTAAAACCCATAATGTAAAAAAAAAACTCTAACAAGGTTTAAAGTTAAATTTGAATATGTCCATTCATGATGTTCACAAGTATATATAATTATTATTAGCATTTGTTTGAAGCCATTACCAATTGAATTTCAAAAATGATTTTTTGCAAAAGCTGAATTGCTTTGAAAGTGGCATGTCCAATGTCAAAAAATATTATTGAGCCCATAAATAGAAAAAAATTCAATGTGTGGAGTTCTAAATTGAATCTAAATTGAAATATGAAATGTGGGGATTTATGTTAATTAAATATTTAATATTAGACAAAAAATATGGAAGATAATTATAAGAAAAATAATTATTAGCAATTCATAAAAAAACATTGGTACAAAATGTGAAAAAGTTGGATTTAAAAAAAAATTCAATTAACAATTAAACCATTAATGGGGCCATTGATGATGCAATTTTTTTGAAACAATATAATGTTGTAACCAACAAAGGAATGGATAAACTAAAAGAAAAGGAGTTGAAAATTAGGCTGCAATTAAAATACATTAAGGTGTAATTATATTAAGAGGAGTTAAAACAAATGTAATTAATGCTTGGTTTTGCATATTTTAATTAATGCTTAGGTCAAAAATATATTAATGTTGTAATTCTTAAATATGGTTACATGATAATGTTTTAAAAGTATTGTGGAAACATGTGAATTAATATGGAATCACTAGTACAAAAATGGGGTGCAATTTATTAATCTAAATCATTTTAAATGCTTAAAAGTGAAATAGGTATAATTTCACATAAATTAGTGATTTCACCTTGGTTCAAGTTATTTCATTATAAGGTCATTACGTAAACATCATGTTTCATTACTAATTAACACAATTCACTAATATAATTTACTATGGTAAATAGATTTATTTTTATGTTATTTTTAATATCTTAAGCTACTTTAAACTATACCTTATGTTATTTAAACTACCCTAGGTTATTCTAAGTTATACCTTAAGTTATTATAGGTTATTATGGGTTATTATATTTTAAAGTATCATAGGTTATATCCTAATTTATTATAAGTTTTATACTTTAGATTATTTTATCTTAAATTATTATGTGTAATTTCAAGTTCTCCCCTAACTATTCAAAGTCATTATATTCTATGTTATTATAAGTCATTTTATCCTAAGGTATAATAACTTGAAATAATCACATATAAAAAAATTACATGTAATAACTTAAAGTGGAATAACCTTGGGTAAAATAATCTAAAATAATCTATAATAACTTTGGTAAAATAACTTAGAATAACCAAAAATGGCCTATGATGGAATAATCAATAATAATTTAAAATAATTTGTGGTAAAATAACTTGAAAGAACCAAGAATAACCTACAATAAAATAGCCAATAATAAACTACAATATAACAACTAATAATATCTTATAATAAAACAACGAAAATAACCAAGATTAACTTATGATAAATAACTTAAAATACCCAATAATAGCTTATGATGGAGTAGCCTATAATAGCCAACACTAGTTTATGATATAATAGCTAACAATAACCTAAGGTAAACTAATTAAAAATCACTAACAATAACCCATGATAAAATAATTAAAAATAACATAGGGCGAAATTTTTTTAACTAACTAACAATATAATAGCCAATAATAACTTATGATATAATAATTTAGAATAACCTCTGAAAGAATAACCAAAAATTGCCAAAAATAACCTAGGGTAAAAAATAATGTGCATAATAATATGTGACAACAAAAAATATCATTCATTTAAATAATGGTTCAATGGTTAAGGATTTGTTTTTTAAACATGAAGGTGAGAAGAAGTGAAGGGTTCAAACCTTCACACTTGCATTTTAATTTGGTGGGGTAGGTGTTTAGGTGGGATAGGTTCTTAGTTTAAATTAGTAGTTTAGGTTAGGTAGCTTAATGGAAGCTCCTAGGTGCCTAATTTAAGTTTGGAACTTAAAAATTAATGAATTAATTATTAATGATTTACCTATTAATGAATTTGATTAACGATTAGTGAATTCACCTATTTGTAACAATTGGTCCCTGTTTACTAAGGGGTTTAGTTATAAAAAACAAAAATAACCCCCCATGATTATCAACCTAGGTATATATACCCACTTACTTGTCGGGGGTAAAAACAATTAAAGAAATGATAGTCCTAGGAACCTCTAGAGATTGAAGGGTGAAAGAACCTTGTGCTCCAAATAGTCACTAACTTGGAAAAGTCATGCATTTTTTTGAACTTCAGTTGGGCTTCTTGAATATTGTGACTAGTTTTTTTTGTAAGGGAATGTTTGTTGTGTGAGGAAAACACAATAATGATGTGCACATAATGTGTTGTCTTGAGACCTTTTTCCCCCTATCTTTTCTTCATATGTATTTGTTTATTTTCCTATCCCTATCAGTTGCAACACTTTATATTTGTATTCTTCTTTGGGATATAATAACAATGTTGTTACCTTTCAATTGTTTGGAAATTGTTGTTGATGTTTTTATTTTTGTGGTTTGTTTGTGGGCTTAATTTGATTCCATCTTTGTTTTTGTGATGAAGAGGTGTGACATGGAGTCGTCAATCAAGAAGTCACGTGTGTGATTTCTAACGATGACAACAACATTTGAGTTTCAAGAGTTGGGTCTTTAAAAAAATTTGATTAAAAAAAAAGGTTCATCCCCTTTATTATTTTTTGAACATGCTCACTTCAAGCATGCATGTTGTTACCTCCTCCTCATGTTTTATTTTGTAAAAGTGATGCATTAGGTGCACAAGTTAGGTTTAAGAATTTTTTGTTGTTTGACAGTCCAGTTGTATTGAATTTATGTACATGTGAATGTTGTCCTCTTGTTAATCATGACAATGGTGTGGTGGCCCAATGAATTATTTTTTTGGGTCTAATAGAGAAAAAATGATTGATATTTTTAGTTTAAGGAGGATGGAAATGATCATCATCAATTGAATGGCTCATGTTATATGTGGGAACTTATCAACAAGTGTTACATGTGTGAGGTGGGAAATGTTTGCATGAATTGTTAGTTTCATGTTTTAGTTTTAATTTTCTTATCACATGATGTTGAAATGATGGCACAAAGTTTTTGAAGATGGGTTTGCCCATAAGTGTATGAAAGATTGAATTTCAAGTTCATCGAAAACCTCACACATTCTATTAAATCAAATTTCTTATGAGGTTTAAGGATATGGTGATGTTAAATTCTTTCATGTCTAATGTTTTTTGCCAAGAAAAAAGACATATAACTATTAATGAGTCTACATGCTTAAGCTTTAGCGGTCACTATGATTTAAGTGCCCTTTGATTTCCTCTTTGTTGTAGGTGATATTGTCAATTCAATGACCACATGTATGTGGATAATAAAATTTTTAAATAGTTATGAGAGATGACAACAAATCTTAAAGGAATTTGAATTTGGAGAGAAAAATGTGGGTATTGGAGAAAGTAATTCGATAAGTGGGTGATTTGGATTTAATTGGTGTCAATCACGAAATGTCATGAGAAACCATATTGTATATGGTCTCAAATATTAGAATTACCAAGTCAAAAAGCCATGTTGAAAGAAGAGATTTTAATGATCTTTTGAGAGAATTGTCATTATGGGTGTCTTTGAGCAAGTGTATAGTCATTTTTATCGCAAACATGTCGACTACTTTTTTTTGCCCAATGTACACGTGATGCAAAAGATTATTTTAACCTTTCTAATTAAACTTTTTAAAATTTACATATCTAATGTCAAATTTGAAAAAGGAATCCACAAGTTAAAAGATGGTGCTAATAACCACAACTTATAACCATCAATCCTTTCTTATGTGATAAGGTTTTTAAAGTTAAAAAAATTCAGATATAACCATCTAATTTTGGGTCTTGAGATAATTGGTATACTAATAAGGAACCAACATGAGTGAAAATTGAAAAAATAACTTAGAAAATATTTTTTAGAACATTAAAAACAATTCGTTTTGAAAAATGTCGAGTTCTTAAATCATGATCTAGTTGAAAGACCCAAAATTGTAATTATTTGAAAAATCAAATATCCGCACAACACTAGTTTGGACCCATTAAACTATGACTATGACTCACATCAATTTAAAAAACTATATAGATTGTGAAATGTTTTGTCAAAGTTGACATGATAAGATAACAAATAAATGTCTACTAAATTCATGATGTGTTGGAACATTTGTGTACTTAGATGGAACAAGATCAAATAAATTGTTGAAGTGTTATAAAAATCCTAAGTATAAAACATAATAAATGATTAACAAAATGGAGACAGGGAATGCCAATTCTATTAGTTCAAAGATCCCAGTAGTTCAAATTCTATAACTTTGTCATCAAGGCTAAATTTGATATTCATGGCCATAATGATATAAAATCATAAACTAATTATGATCAACCTAAACAAGTGGTAATCAATAACACAACAATAATAAGTTGCACCAACAACAACATCAAAAGAAAAATGATACCCTAACCCCTTCACAATGTGATATCCCTTTTCAACCAACACTACGAAAAATGTTTTGTGCAAATAGTATATAATTAATATGCTAAAGAGAAAGCTCCAAAATGACTTTGAGGACTTTGAACCAAGCCAAGTTATATTGAATTTTTTTTGCAAAAGGAATGAATGAATTAATTGATTCAAAGCAAAACAATGTAACCTAGTATTTGTGTTTGGTATATGAGATTGATGTTAGTGAGAAGCTTGGGGACCTAAAATAAAATTAAAATTTGTGAAATCATGAAATAATGATGAAAGTGAGGAAGAAAGTTAGAATGTAGGTTGGGGGGAACATAAGTCATAACACATTCATGATTTCATTTTAAGTTTAGTCTCTGATTCAATATCTTAAGATATTAATCAAAATAACTTTAAATTAAAAGGTTCCATTACGCATCTATTGTGACCTTGTTCACATAGAGACCCCCAAAACTAACCCATCAACAAATTGTTAATGCTAATTCAAAAATCAATTAGTCATTAATCCCAAGTTGAACAACAAGATTATGAGTATTGCTTAAAAAACTAGTCACATTCTCCAGTTTGTTACAAAATTGTTTCTTGAAGCTCCTAATTCTTTTGTTATCATCTCTAAAAGTTTTTTCAATATTTCATTCATCATTTATTCAACTATTATTTTCTTTAATTAGATAAATACATCTTTCCATTAGGTTGTTATGATACTAAATATTGTGAGCACAAAACCTTCCATTATTTCTTTCTAGCTACATGTGCTCACAATCACCTCATAGTTTTATTGATCAAGCAACAACCAAATTCAAAAATTGGGAGAGATGTGAATTAAACCATGACTTAGCACAAAATTACATCTATTTTTTTAATATGGGAACATGTTCTTCAAGTACCTAACATTGATTAACCATATATTTTCAATGCAATCATAACTCCAATGGAAAATGCTTATCTATGCAGCATAAAACAAAAATTTATGTTAGTGACTTTCCATTAGACATTATGTGTAACTGTGATTACAATAACCTAATGGAAAGAGATCATAAGGACATCCTTCCTTTACAGGACTATTATGACTCAAATTGTCATAAATACCCGTTTCATGACATTTTTTTTTTCCACCCTAATTGGGCTCACAATCATTTCACAACTTTACATTGACCAAATGTAAGAGCTACGAGAATTATGAATCAAACTATGCGTCACCATAAAATGACATTTGTCACTTTTATTTGATCAAAACCTATGTGTAAATACAAAACATCTAGAAAATAGCTAGAGACTGTCAATCTTATTAGCAAATTCATAAGTTATAAGACAAGTATGCAATGAAAAGCAAACTGTCAATGGCTTTCTGTTGGGTTGCTGTGATCACAACTTATTATCTTGTGTTAGCTATGATCAGAGTAGCCCAATGGGAAAGAGACTCTAGGGATATAAATTTCCCTTAGGCATCATGCATGATAGCAGAATCTGTTATTAGATAATCCCAACTTTCCATTGTAATTTGGGCTCCACTGGTGATCCTAGTCATCTCAGAGCTCTGCAGGTCAAGGTGAGGACCAAAGTACAAAGCTTGGAAAGCTATAGAATCCAGTTGGGGCCCCTTAGATGTTGACATCTGCCATTTAAAGAAAAAAAAAACTCAGAGCATCTTGTTTTCAAAGTTTTTAATTTCTCCCACAATCAAAAATGTACACATTTCCAAAAGAGTTTGCACTTTCCAATAAAATGTGACTGTGATTTCAATCACTTTGTGTTAGCTTTGCTGCTGTGATGACCATTGACAACAAGAAGGTAATGGAGAGAGAGAGAGACCTTAGGCTAGCTTTGATGAGCAGAGAGATATGGGTGACAGAGCATATGATGACAACATCACTGGCAGGCATACAAACAATTGGTGACTTGTGTCAAAATGGGCTCATGTACTTGTAACTGCAAAGACACTTGGCATGCGGGGATTCAAAAGATCTGTGCATAGACAGATGGAAGTGTCATGCATTGCCTCCTGGCACCTGTCTGAGAGTCAGGAGTTATGGTTTCCAAATGAGGCATCGTGAGCAGCAACACCTGTCCTTGTTATTGTTTAATATTCAGGGCCTCTGTCAGATGCAGCTTCTCTCGTTGTTGCTGGCTTGTACTACATAACAAGTCCCAGCAAGATGTTGCTCCAATACTAGCTTTCACTTTGCCTAATTTTCCACATTTTCAGCATCTTCATCAAGTTTCTTCTCATTCCAAACCTTTGCTAAATTAGCTGCTGTGTAGGTCTCTTTTTACTTTTAAGAACTAGAACTGCATTGGGCTGCAAAGTTTTCAGCTCGAGAGTTGAGCATTGCAGTAGACTAGTCCGTTGATCATCAGTCTGACTTTGTTGTGCAAGATGAATAAAGTGAAGGGTGCTATTGCAAGCGTGACTGGAAACAAGCCTCAGAACGATGGCTTGACGGGAACCGGAGGAGGAGGAACTGCACTTCTTGGCGCCGGAACTGGAGGTGGTTATCAGCAGCATGGAACTGGTACTGGAGCAGGAACAACAGCTGGACCTCTGGGCACTGGAATTGGAACTGGCGCTGCTGGTGGAACCGGGTATGGGAACGCCGGAACTGGCCAAGGCATCGTCGGGAAGATAGAAAATGCTTTGGGAGGAGGACAGGGCAATGGAGCTGTTGGAACTGCTGGAAACACAGCTGGGACTGGATATGGTGGTGGCAATACGGGAGCTGGAACCACTGGGCCTGCAGGATATGGGCATGGAACTGGAATAGGTCCAGGCGCGGCTGCAGCTTCTGCTGGAGGAACCGGGTATGGGAACACCGGAGGAACTGGCCAAGGAATTGTGGGGAAGGTAGAAAATGCTCTGGGTGGAGGACAGGCCGGCAGTCAACTGGGGCCTGGAGGCACTGGAACTGGAACAACTGGAGCTGGCTATGGCTCAACAGGCACAGCTGGGACGGGAGGCACTGGGCAAACTGCAACTGGAGCTGGTGGTTTCATTCAAAAGGCCAAGGACAAGCTCACTGGCAACCGCCACCAGTAGACTTTGCACACACCCACCCAATACATGAACAAAACTTGCAACAGGTAAGTGACATCTTGAAGCATTTTGATTGCATTTGCATTTGCTGTACGGAAACATGCTTCCAGTTTGTTAAGTTTTGTGAGTAAAGATCTCTTCTCAAATTTACTGTCTGCAATCATAGAAGCATGACAAACATGTTTTTAAACATATGCATTTTACATTTTGAGCACTATCTCAGAGCATGCTCTTCCAGTCTGAGGACTTTTATGAGCAAAAGGAAGATCTTGTTCAAGTGACCTGCCTTGGGTAAAACAGGAGCTAAAAAGATGAGTTCTTCCTAAAAATGCCCTCTACTGGATTTTGCAGAGCACATCTTGCAGGACGTTGGAAAGCTTGAGTTTGGCAAACGTTTATTCCAAACTGCTATAAAAGGAGGAGAAATAGAGACTTATCTTGCGTTTTGTAAATGTGTAGCAGAAATGACAGTTTTTGTGTAAATATGACCAATAAACACATTCCAAGAATTTTTCTGCCTTCAGCAACCTCTCTACCTAGTTGTTGAAAGTGCAGATTCCACAAGCATCTCAGATTAGGCTTTCCTTTAATGAGTCAGAATGGTGGTGAATAAATGAATAATACCAGCAACTATAGTCAAGAGAAAGATGGTAA
>Ga0116231_10013892_pt1 | contig 11064 bp, 17 predicted proteins | sample S1TSphgellanicum_2_FD_89695 | JGI IMG/M metagenome (GOLD analysis project Ga0116231, IMG submission 89695) | Host-associated microbial communities from peat moss isolated from Minnesota, USA - S1T2_Fd - Sphagnum magellanicum MG | ecosystem: Host-associated > Plants > Peat moss > Unclassified...
AAGACTAAACCAGATTTTTAACATCACAAACTTCATGGGTCATAATTTAACAATAATAGTTGTGTGAAATTTGCTTTTCATAGGTTCACAAGGAATAGACATGGATGTCATTCATCTACTTATATTGTTTGAACATCGATGTCATGTGCATTGTTTAGACATGAATGTCATATGTTTATTCATATTTTTACACACAGATGTTGCATGTTTATTTGTGTTGTTTACACACAAAAATCATGCACATGACTTCCATGTTTAAATAATGCATGACGTGCATGTTTAAACAATATGAACCCATGAAATAATACATTTCACACGGATTTTGAATGAACCTATGAAGCCTATGAATTTGTGATGAAGTCTTTTCTTTTGCATTGTTTAGGGTTTAAACAATGGCAACAAAATAAAAACTAGTGGATGCTTCAACCCCACTATTGGATGATGTGGATGTTGTCCATGTAAGTTGGTCCATGTAGTGCTCACTTTAGGGGAACGACATTTTTTTCTATAAGGTAATTACACACAAAATAATCCATTTTTTGGTGTCATGGGGCTAGTTTTTTGGCATTACCTTTAAGTTTGGTATAATATGTGTTGGAATATGATTGAAAATTATAGAAAGGATTCATTTAACTAATCTGTAAAACTTGTAGACTTAAATTTCAAAAATTGAAAATAAAATGCCATCATTTCATTACAAGGTGGACTTTTAAAACAATGTAACATCTTGATCACAATCCATAAACAATTTATGGACTTTTATTATATAATAAACATGTGTGAAATGTTGAATTTTTTCTTTAGTATGATTATGAGATTATTGTAATGCAAAAATATAATGGCTTACAAACAAGTTTAATATTTTAATTTTTCAAGTTTCCATAAGATAACCAATAGTCTATAAAGTCCATGATTTACTAAAATGGAAAAAATTGAAAAATTTTGTTTTGTAGAAAATGACATTATTACCCTACGTAATAGTTGTCAATTGTGAACCATGGATTATAATTCAGCAAGTTGTTAAGTTTTAGTTCCATAATTTTCCTTGGTATTAATAATTTGAATCCTTATAAACTTCCAAGTAGTAATTATTAATAGTTGAATTAGCCTTTGGATATTTCCAAACGCAAAAAAATTTGTTATTTAAATTGATGTAGTGCTTAATTAATTTTAAAACCTAGTAAACCTTCTAGAATGCATTATCTTTTTTATGTTGTAGAAAGGTGGAAAAGGATGTAAAATTAAATGTGGCTTTATTCATATATTGGGAATACAAGCCCATAATTAACATTAACATTTCGCCACCCCCAGATTCCTTGATAGACTCAACTACAAGCCTAAATGTGAAAACAGCGAAAGGATAAAGAGTTGGGGCACGCTCCCTGGCTCGCAGCACTTTCGGGGTACAAAGGCATGCTAGAGCTCTGATATGAGGACTAGGAAGAGTGAAAGCAATTCAATTACTCACATGGACCTACACAAACTAAACAACAAGTTGGTTAGTGCATAGTTGGAGCATTTTTTGTGCACGGACAAAACACGAACAAACACAAACTCACAAGACTCACCACAGCCCAAACTTGGGGCAAATCACCACCTTCCCCCTTATAATATATTTTGTGCCTAACCATGAGACCAAAACCCAAATGTCATTTTTATCTAGGGACTCCCAAGTTGGAAGCCCATAACCTTGTGTGCAAATCTCCGATTGAAGTGAGGTCTAAAGCAAAATTATAGCCCTCATTGAGAGATTTCCAACGATATGTGACACACCACCTACATGCAAGGAAATCAGGGCAATTCCCGACTTTAATGGTTGGGAGTCAAATTAACGATTTGACTCTCGGCCTTTCTTTTGGCCATAACTTGGGTTTTAAGTACTCAAATGGGTCATGTGAACCCACATTTACATTCTAAGAGCTTTCCAATGATAGAAGGAACTTTTCAATCTAATAAGTTTTGACCCCTACAATCGCCCTCTGGAGATTTAAAAGTCCATTGGGACTCCAACTCCCAAAATGGGAGCTCATTTGGGAGTGTGGGGGTTCATACCCTCACACTCTCTTACATTCCCAGGAGCATGAAATGTGAATACCGGGTTTTCTCTTGGCCGCACCTTTACAAGCCCTTGCCTTGGTTGCAAGCCCAAGGCTAAGGTTGTGACACTTTTTATGTTGTAGAAAGGTGAAAAAAGATGTAGAGTTAAATGTGGTTTTATTCATATATTGGGAATATAAACCCATAATTAACATTAACATTTCACCATGACAATATTAAACTAGTTTTGTAGAATAATCTTCAAGCATTAATGATATACTTATAAGATTTCTAGGATGTAATCCTAATACATCCTTATTCAATCTTCACTTCTATAAGGCTCTTAAATAGAACCAAAATCAAATTTGGATACTAGCATTTCCACCCAAATTGCCTTAAATGAATTACAACTTACTAAACAATTTAGAAGGGATAGATCACAACTACAAAAAATCCAAAATGTGACAAATGGTGCGAGCTAAGTATTCAGTTCGATGCTCCATAGAAAGGGGGTTGATTGGGCTTCGTAGCCAACGATAATGGCCATCACTAGGAAGCCAAGTTCGATAATGAAAACAAACATCGTCATCTTCACACTAACATTCATCAAACCTTTTTGGTGCAACTCCATGATCAAGAATAAATTTTAAGTAAATTGTTAAAGCATAAGAGATAATCGACAATCCCATGCTAAATAATCGACTCGAGTGCGCACCACTTTTCTGGACGGTTCTTCTTCGCACGCCCTTGGGAAACATTCACATCAAGCTGTGTTTCTCCAAGCTCTTCCTTTTCTACTAACGCAACTTGAAGATTTGAGAGCGTAACAACATCATCCGTCATGATTGAACCTTCACCTACATCAACAAAAACCAAAAGGGTAACCAAAACAATTTGATACTTAAATTTGAAAAAGGTGGATGCCTTTATTTAGAAATTAGGTTAGGTGTAATGTGCGGTAATGACAACAAAACTTCATGGAAACTTGGACATCCTAATTCCAATGGATTCATGAAGCTCTAATTTCGATAGTGGATCTAAAACTATGTGGGAATTCTTAGAATGGAAATTTCAATTCCAATTTACTATGTACTATAGAATTAATTAGTACACAGCAAGGAATAACTAGGGGATATTAAAAGAGTAAATGGTACACAAAAATGTTATTACTACCATTGAGTTGATTTAATCAAATGGGAATTCAAGGATGTTTACTTACTACTACTGGTAAATTATTTTAATAATTGTTATTTAAAATAATTAATATAAAGAAGTAGGATGTTAAAGTCAAACGGACGGAATTGACAATGATCAAACTCAAGAACCTCATCAAGATGTCCAAAATAGGGAAATGAATGAGTCTTCCAATTCCATTGGTCATGAGGATTATCATCTTATTTGATTGGAGGATGGAATCTTTTTGTGTTTCATTAGGCACAAAAATTCTCATCATAAACTCCATTGGAGGGCAAATCATTCTCAATTTTCATTGGTTCATGAAAGATGAAGAGGCTATTGATTGGACGAAAGGATTTCCATAACTTCCATTGCACAAGGTGAACAAGTTCAAGGAAGGGTCATGGAAAGCTTACGTGGGAGGAGTTTTTTTTTATCTTATGTTTTTTTTTGGAAGATGAATGTGTGAGATGAGTTTTTTTATCTTGTGTTTTTATTTGGAAAAGGAGGAAAATGAATGTGTGAGAGGAGTTTTTTTTATCTTGTGTTTGTTTTTGGAAGAAGAGGAGAATGAATGTGTGAAAGGAGTTTTTTTATCTTCTGTTTTTCTTTGGAAAAGGAGGAGAATGAGTGTGTGAGAAGAGTTTTTTTAATATTTTTCTTTGGAAGAAGAAGAAAATGAATGTGAAAGGAGAACTAATTATTATGTGTGAAGAAGTGTTGTTCATGGAAGAAAATGTGTGCAACCAAAAGAGCATGAAAGGAAGTTGTGTGTAGCAAATAGTTGTAATGGAGTTCATGAAATGATTTCCATGACAAAGTCTCTAGATTTTTTACTAAAATGGTTGTTCCTCTTAAATCCACCATTGAATTTGTCTCAAACTTCAAAAAAAATTAATTTAGGAAGTGTAGAATGTTCTCTCAAAATTTTAACATCATTAGGATTACTACAAGGGAGCTACATTTGCCGGAAGTAGAGAGGGTTAAAGTTTTTTTTCTTTTCTCAAATATGGTCAAAATAGCTTTTAGTTTTGAAGCATAACTTTTGATTTCAGAAATAAAAAGTTATAAGATTTTGTAACATTGCTTCTTTAAATATTAGCTTTCCAACAACCTTATGCATGTTAGATTAAGAGATTATATGAAGATATTATGAGGAATGGAATGAAGAGGGGTCAACTATCAAATGTGAACATTGATTAAACATCAACACAATGTTTCTTCACATTTCATTATGGTGAGTTGATTCTTTCAAAATGTCTTGATATCCTCCAAGTGGACACAACACATTAAATTATTAATGAATTCCATTACATTTTATTGAACCACCTTAACTTGTTAGAATATAACTACATAATAGTTCCACCCCCAAATGAGTTTTATGAATGCATATCTTCATGTGGGGTATGCAAAAATATCTCACACCAATTATAAAAATTGAAAAAACCCATGTTTTTGCTTTTAATTTTTCCCCTAACTAATCAAATCAAAACATGTGTTATAATTTAAAAACTTGTAAGTTTAAAGTTTAAGTATTCCACTTGCCTCTTACTTTCAAATGGACAACTTTACATCCCCAAAACACCAAACATTCAAATTAAAAAATTTCAAAAAGTAAAATTGTGGATTCCACATGTGCCATTTTTGGTCCACCTTGTGTGCATTCACCCTAAAGGAAAAGGATTGAATAACATCATTATTGACTTTACATAAACAAATTTGCTTTTGGGTTATTTATAGTCGCAAATTTGTCCCACGGGCATTTTTTGTTGTAAACAATGGAAATAATCCAAAGTATGATCAAGTTCAACAATTGTGATGCTCCATTTGTTTCCTTCATATTGTGCCTCATGCTTTGATTGAAAAGAAGACAAAAGGAAAAAAAAGGATAATTGCATACAACAAATCCTTTGGAAATAGAAGACAGAGGTCTAAATGATAAAGGCTTTATGGACTTAAGTCGAAAAGTATACCAAAAGTTGAAGGAAATCAAAAATTAATAAAACAATATGAATTGGATGGTGACTTGAAGTGTGTAGAAGCAGATGGATCAAAAAGCCAAGTGCCAAAACATGAATTCAAATCTTGAAGAAAATTGAGATGTAAACCAAAAAATATATGAAACACCAAACAAAGGCACAATTTTGGAACCAAGAAATTTGTGAATAAAAGAATGATTTGCAAGACATCAAATGTTTTCAATTGAAGTTGGAGTGAAACGAAAAATGTGCATAGGGGGTTTGCAAAAACACCCAAGTTATAGAAGGTGATCACTAATGAAAGGGATCAAACCTAAAATATACCCAAGAGAAGGGGTTATCCATGCTTTCCAAACACCATGGGTTGTTCAAAAAATCCAAGGGACGAATTATTATTGGTGGACCCTAGAAATTCTTCAAATCAAAGATCTATGTGTTGGAGGAATGATTACAATAGGTGCATAAACTTACCATTTGTGTACCAATCAACATCGTTGGAATATCATGAACTAATAAAGGACTATGATGTGGAAGATAACTATAATCCTAGTGTTCTAAAATGGGCAGATGTGAATTACCTAAGAATATTTATGTATGGTGGTGCATAGGTGAATGTTTTGGAAGAGGTGTTACCATTTCAAACAAACCACAGAAGTAGAGAAATCAAAAGAAAAAAAAGGGTTCCAAAATGTAAAAGTTACAATTTTATGGATTCAACCAAGTTGGTTCAAATTTGATTTTGAATCTATGCTTTCTATAGAGGGTGAAAGCACACTACGAAGGGGCCAAAAATGTTGTCACGTTGTATTGTTTTCCAAGGGTGTCCATGCTTGAACTTCAACCATGGTAATACTGGAGCATTTTTTTCCAATTTTTTTGCATAATATGGTAGATTATAACATAAAGAATTCAATCATTGAAATTTTTCCTTTTTCCAACTTATATTGTGAGATTCCAAAGTATATTTGTGGCAAAAAACTATATGTCACTATGTATTAAAAAATGCAAATATATTCAAAAAACAATTGAAATGATTTTTAGTCTTTATGAAATTTTTAGTATCTATTAAACATTGTGATTCCATATGATTGGAATAAGTTTGTGAACCTTGTGAAAAATTTAATAATTCTCATATCACGAATGGGTGTTTTTGGGGGTTATGACCATAAATATGTGGTAAATTAACATTTTGACAAGCTATCATTTTCAAATGGAAGATAACAAGATAAGTGAGGTGGGTAATGTTTTAAATTTTCATTTCAAACATTTTTTGGTTAACTAATTCAAACCCAAACCTAGTGTAGTCCAAAAATTGAAATAGGCTAATTACATTATATATACCATAAATATATTCAATATTCCTTGAATTTAAACTTTTAAAATTTTTATTTTATTTCAAATATTATTAGAAATCATCAACTTTGTGAAAATCAAAATATCAAGCCCAAACACTAAAAGTGAAACCAAAAATTAAATGCATTATGTTTTGCAGAAATATATTTTACATACATGTCGTGGAAGTGCCCAAAGTGGCCCCCCCGTAATGGGTTTTCACCCTAAAGTTAAAAAATATGTGATCACAGAATGTCCACAAATTGATAGTGAAATGAGGGATGGATTTGTTAAACATGTGGGACAACAGATGTTGGACAAATACCATAGTTTAAAAAATAGATTCAAAACAATTTAAAAGAAAGGATGCATGAAATTATTTTGGGTGAAGGACAATTTGTACAAAACAAATTGAAGATCCATAATTCTCCCAATGTGAATATAAGAAAATTGCTTTCTGTAACACTAAATTTTATAGCAAAAATAGTACAAATGAATGTTGTACAATTAAAGGCTAAGTCATCTAAAAAGTTAACACCATCATCAAGAATGCTTAAAATGATGAGGGGGATACCTTAGATAGTGATTATTATTTCACAAGAATAGTAGATTAAATTTTGTGATGCTAGATACAATTGTAATAGCTTATAAACTTAGACTAGAATTTGAGCCCGCAAGAAGAAGGAAACAATCTAAAAACAGTCGAGGTACATACCAAGTACCAATTAATATTCAACTTAGACAAAAAAAACAAACCAAACTCATGGCATTCGAAGCAAGATAACAATATGGTCCATTTCAAAACCTCAAACGACTTACACATCACTAATCATGACAACATAAACAAACATATCTATGGGATGGCCACCACCAATTCCAATAAATTTTGAACGACAAAAAACCAAATCAATGGTGAATCCTAGAACAAGGGTTATAGTGGCCAAGCCATATCAATTAGCTTTGAAGTATCCAAATTATAAGAAAGATGCAAATCTAGATGCTCATGTGAAGGTATTCAATTCAATCGTAAAAGTAAATGGAGAAACATATGAAGAGTACATAATCAATGCATTCATTTATACATTTACACTACAAGGAATTTGCATGTTAACAACTAGTTTTTAAAAATATTTTTCAATCATAAATGCCACATGTGAGTATAATTTGTTCTAGTCACTTTAGAAAGGTCACATAAAATTTCAATTGCAAAAAAAATACATTGCACGAAGTCACAATGGCATTGCATAAAAATGTGACTTACATGAGGGTCCATTCACGATTGGGGTACTGATAAAAGGGAAAAGAACTACAAGATTTTTGTGCAACTACTTTTTGCAAATAACATTTATTTGAAACAAATTTAAGTGAGAAAAATTGATTAGTCTAGTTTAAGATAATTCATGTGAGAGTGGTGAGTTTTCACATTCATGCATAATTGTGTATGAATATTCTAGTTTATAGCCAAAAATGCAAAAAAACCCAAAAAATCCCAAAATGATTTTCAGTGAACAACCAAACATGTTTTCTAGCGAGATTATTTTGCACATGTGACTTACACCTAAAACTAAACATTTTGGAACCCATTGAACATAAAAATTTTATCAAGTTGTTAAAAAAATATTCCTTTGCCTTGCAACCCTTTCCTTCAAAATTTCAAGACTTTGACATTTTTGTACAATTTGGTTTTTCGTCAAGTTCATCCAATGAGCATGTACTTTCATAAAAGGGGGCGTGTTTTGGTTGTACAAAAAGTTTGAAATCAATTATATGATTTTATGCATTCCTTTTGATTCCTTTTTTGAAAAAATGCAATTTAAACATTTGATATAGTTAATTTACAAGACTCAAAATAACATTTACAAAGTATCCAAATTATTTCTAAATATTTTTATTAAATTAACAAGACATTATCTTATCTATTGGCATATGTGAAGGCCACCTAATGAATTAACATGTTTTTTTAAAAGGAATAAAATAAGGGAGCAAAAGATAAAGTATTATTGTTCTCCTTAAGTAAGCAAAAAACTTCAACACAAAGGGGATTGCCAAATCTTAATAGGATAACTTCATAAACTTTTTACAAAAACAAACCTAAAATGAACATGCAAGGAAGAATACTTGCATACAAAAAGTCAAAATACTTCAAATATATGAAGGAAAAAAACTACACATAGAATTTTACTTACAAAAGTATGGCAAGAAAAAAATGATTTAAATATTTTCCTATATAATCCACAAAAGGACAAAGCCTTAAATACCTCCAAAAAAATAATTAAAAATGGTGGAACAAGCAATTAGGCTAATCCTAAAAAAATTGATCTTAAATATACACATTCTAAATGGGTAGTAAAAATCAATTTTAGTAAAGGAAATTCAATAGAGGAAATTTTGGTAAGGACAATTTGGTTTTGGTAAAATTTAGTTCCAGCATCATCCCCCTTTTTAATTGGGATTATATCTTCATAATTACACTATTTACATTATTCTTCCATAACCTTAGCCTTAGTTTCCTCTACCCTAACATCTACCCTTAAATCTTCTGTTGTGGCAAAAGGACTTGATACACTAGCAGCTAGGATGGCAATTGTTTCTAGTTGTACCAAAATCAAAGTCACACACTCCATACTAGTTTTTAACCATAAGATTTGCACCCTCATCCATGATAGTCGTATTGGAAAGTGTCAGATTGATTGCACCATTGAAATGTGTTGTAGCTTTTGTTCCATCAAATAGAGGCTTAAACTAGTGTATAACCTTCTACTATACTAGAAACATTTGTAGCATCAGAAAAATTTCCAATATTGGAAATTACTTCAAGTTTGGTGGGTTGTGGTTTTAGTGTGACCATTGAATCCACCTCCATCTACCTGCCTTCACTCTATTCCTCACTCCTACGCATATCAAATACAAATGTAGATCCGAAATGGGTTTGCACTCTACTAGAATTGAAAGTGGCATCACCAAATGTGGTATCACTTTTCGGTAGGTTTCTAGGCGCAGGTGGTATAACTCCTCGTCTTTTTATAAGACTCAAATGCCTCTTAGATAACCTTTCCAATTTGCTCCCTAGAGAGATCCCATTGCTCGGTTTGACTTCTTTTACTCCTTTTCTGATAAATCAGGAGTTTTGCATTCATGAAGGCATACTCCATTTTGAGTTGTTGAATTCCTCCATTTGGTGGTGGTAGAGGTCTGCGAGTTCCACCCTCTACCTCAACGCCCTCATTTCCTTCTCTAAGGAATCCAACTCCTCCTAAATAATGCCCGGATTCTACCATACCTCTTCCAAATCTTGCTACACCAACTGGATTTTATCAATCGACTACTGTAGTTCAAGTTGTTGGTTCTACGTCATTTTGGTAAGCGACTTATTCTTACCTTCCATCATTCTATAGAAATGAATAATTTTTTAGTAAGGGTCAAAAATTGCTCCACACCTTCCAGTTGGCTTGCTCTTGCTCTAGAGCCTACTTGAACCTAGCCCGTTTTAAATTGATGGAGCCCAACATCTTACCAATTTCAATAAACCATTTGTGGAAATTTAATAATTCAATTTGATAGTCGAAATTTTCAATTTCCAACTCTTGAACCTTCATCTTTGTGCCTTTCAAATCTACTAGCTCAATTTGTATATGTTGGATGGTGAGAAAATGTCACCACTTGGCAGCCTATAGGCATTGAAATTGGCCTCTCAACTCAACTACTTCCTCCAAGCTTTTTTGTAGCAGCTCTTCTGTTGAAGCTTTTTCAATTATAACTAGCCAAAAAGCTTTGGAGATGTTGCCCACCATTTGGATAAAGTCCTTTGAATGAAGAAAATGGTCATTTAGTGATTTCAATGAAGATGTAACCGAAGGAACGAAAACATTTTCGGTTTTGGTAGGGGGACAAAAGAATCCACCTCGTACTAAAAATGATGTATCAAGGGGAGGGGGGGGGGCTGGTCTTCAACCACCTCTTTTGAGCTCTATGCAATGGTTCCACTTTAAAAATATTCTAATGGAGTATTTAATTTTGGTATCTCTTATCAAAATTGCTTTTCCCTCTAGGCATCGATGTAACTAGCTAGAAAAATTTATAGGAGTTTCAATACTTGTAAACATTGGATGTGGTTCCGGTTGAAATCTTGCATTGGAATTCGAACTTGACTTAGACTTCATGTTCTATTTTTCTTGCATGGACTTCGTGCTTGTGATGATTTGTTCACCAAAATGCTGTTATTTTGTGACAGTATGGGATTCTTGGGACAAAGTCAGCCTAAGTTCCAAGATCTCAATGCTAGTAAAAGTGTGGGCAAAATTTTCAATTGCCTTGAAATTTCCAATTGGGTTTTCATCCCACCGATTTCCTCCATGTCCTCCATTTCCTTGTCGAGATCAATGGGTGCACACCAAGAATGCACTCCCAGAACTCTATTCACTAGAAGAAAAACATGTATTTTCGACTGCTCTTTGCGACTAAATTTTAGTCGCAAAAGACATTTTGCAACTAAAATCCTTTTAGTCGCCTAAGACAAGTCGCATGTGAAAACTAGTCGCAA
>Ga0116231_10013896_pt1 | contig 11062 bp, 10 predicted proteins | sample S1TSphgellanicum_2_FD_89695 | JGI IMG/M metagenome (GOLD analysis project Ga0116231, IMG submission 89695) | Host-associated microbial communities from peat moss isolated from Minnesota, USA - S1T2_Fd - Sphagnum magellanicum MG | ecosystem: Host-associated > Plants > Peat moss > Unclassified...
ATGGTGGTTTTCTTTCTTTCGTTAATAAACTCTCTTTTAATGTTTTTCACTGGTCTTTTAAAATTTTTTTTTTTGTTTTCTTTTGTTTTTTTTTTTTTTTTTTCTTTTTCTAATTTTCACCTTTTAAAGGTGATTTTTAAATGTTGATTTTATCTTGAAAAGAACAATGATTTTTTATTGAAGGTTGGGGCTGTTTTGTTTTTAGGTCTATGATTTTTAGGGTTTTGTTGAAGTTTGATAATTATATAGTGATCATGGATCATATGTCTGTTGAAAGGCTTATTTTAATTTGGATGCTCCTGTCAGTGACATTGGGTAGTTTTTTGTTTTGCACATCACAAACTAAAGATTTATTTATTATTTTAAAATTTTGTCACCTTCAATGTTTGGGCTTCAACCAATTTTGTGGACTTTGTTGAAAAAGAAAAGAAAAATTGCAGTTGATTGTTTGGGGTAAAACCAAATCAAAGAAATCCTTGGGAAATGGTGTAGGCCATTGAATGCCATACAAACCTAAGATGAATTAAATTTGAAGTCAATGGAATTATAACTCTGTTCAATGCATTTAGATTCAATACAAGTTTTATGGAATGTCATTCAATATCATAATACATGAGTAGCTTTGGCATAAATTAAACTATTTTTTATTTAGTCAATTTTTTTACAAAAATCATTAGCCCTCTGGTCAAAATTTTCAAAAATTTAGATTAAAGGCAACTAGAATCAAACCCTAACCTAGTAGGGACAAACACATTCGTTATGAACTAGCTGACCATGAGGACAACAAGAGAGTTGTGATAATTGTTGTACATTTACTAGATATATTCCTTGCATGTTGAAAATTTTCAATTTAAAAACTCATTTGCTAAAGTTTAAATTTTAAAATAAAAAAACTTAATTTTCATGACATTAATTCATTTGTTGGGTTTCTAGGTGGAATGCCCTGAAAATTATCAAAGGGTTCATTTTTTTCATTTTACCTGTGGGATGAGGAGAGGGAAAAAAAATTTCACTTCATTAGCCGACATAGTGACGGTGCCAAAGGTTTGCTTTTGGCCGTCGCGTTGATAGCCGACAAAAAGATTTATATATTGGTCTGCAGGGCGGATACGCTTTCTGTTTGCTACATATGGCCGGGGTTACTGTCGTTTGAGGATGACCATGATTGTTTCTTGTTTGAGAGACTCAGACAACATTATACCTGCACTTGTACTGTTTATTATGGTTTGGGTTGGGACTGGCAATATCTGATTGCTTGTTGTATGTCTTTTTGTGGAGTCTCTCTTTAATCTTAATCCCAGAGTAGGAAAGAGGATATGTAGTTCAATGCACATATCATAATCTTAGGGTCTGGCTAACGCAACACACCTCGATGATAGAAAAACACACCTTCTAACCCAAATAGGCATTTCCCATGCATTTCCCATGCAGCAGTAATGGAGATGCTGCAGCAAAAATATGACGGCTAATAAAGCAAACTTAAATCTCAACAGCAAGTAGTGTTCACATTGGTATGGCAACCTGTTTTCGTGTTACATTAGCACTTCTACAGCTTCGCATGTCGGGCCTTCTTTCTCTCCAATTACACCTTTAGGATCGCCCCAAATGTCATCACATACACAGCAAGCATAGGTGCAGCAGGCACATGCACAAGCAGAGTTGATACAACAGCAACAGCAGGATGACGACTTGTTTGTTCCCAGTATAAGCGAGCCTGATGACCTGCTTGAGTGGATTGAACCCCCTTCAGAGGCTCCAATATGGCCTTCTCTTGCAGCAGCTATGGCAGATCTAAACGCTTTCATAGGTCCTAATGGATGGGCACTTACTTCATTTCGCACAGAGAACAAGAAAGATGAGGTTGTCAGGGTGTTTTTGCACTGTGACCGAGGTGGTACATATAGATCTCGTGTCAATGAGGATTTCCGCCGTCGTCGGACCGCCAGTCGCAAAGTTGGATGCCCATTTGACGCAGTCCTTCGCCACTTCGTTGCTTTTGGTGGTTAGAAGCTGCGTATCCGCAATGCTGATCATAATCATGGTCCAGCACCCCTGATCACGCATCCTTCGTTGCAGAGAGCAACTATGAAGGAGCACAATGACGAGATCAGAGTAGAGGCTCGTACGGGGTTGCAGAGTACGAAGATCATGAGGAGGCTAAGGGAACAGGACCCAGACATACCCATCCTTACCCATGATATCCTCAACGATCGCCAACATCAACGGATCGAGTTTCTGGTAGGTCGTACGCCGATCCAAGCGCTGCTATATACCCTTCAGGATGACGGGGATTGGGTATATCAGTACCAAACAGACGATAACGACAAAGTGACCGCCTTATTCTTCAGTCACCACCAATGCCTGGAGCTTCTTCATTCGAATCCCTTCTTTTTGGTCATGGATTGTACTTACAAGACAAACAAGTACAAAATGCCACTGTTTCAGATCATTGGTTCAACAGTTCTAGGATCCATGTTCTTCGTTGCTTTCTGTTTCTTGTCCTTCGAGACTGCAGAGTCATATGGATTTGCCTTGCACTGCCTCAAATCAATGTACCAGAGCATTGATTTTCAACCAGAGACCATGCTTAAGAGCGTAATCATTGACAAAGATGATGCCCTCAGCGCAGCAATCCTCGCTCATCTACCTTTCGTGTACCACTTTCTCTGCATCTAGCATATCAATATGAATGTCATGAAGAAGTGCAAACCTATCTTTCGCCAGCAGTTCGACAATGAGCTCGGAGACGAGGAGATAGGCGACAATCAATACAAGGCAAGTGTGGATGAACGCTGGAAGGCCTTTCTGCAGTTCTAGACGCTGTGATAGGCACAACGGCTGAGGATGTTTTCGCCGTCGCATGGTTAGCTCTGCAAGGGGCATATCCAGAACCTGAATTCGCTGCGGCAATTGCCTATCTTGAGAATGAGTGGCTTCGCCATAAGGAGAAGTTCGTCCACGCTTGGACAGATCATCATCTCCACTTTGGCCATAGAGCCACCTCAAAGGCGGAAGGGGCTCATGCGCTGATCAAACGAGAGCTGATGGTGAGTACTAACGACGTTGTCACTGTTGTCAATGCCTTAATACACACCTTGAAGGATCAACATGCAGCCAGAAAGGCAGCGTTTGAGCGTGCGAAGGTGAATCTGCCAATCAAGCTTCTGATCCCGTTGTTCAGAGACGTCGTGGGGAAGGTGGCACCTCAAGCACTGCACCGTATGCTGGATATCCGAGATAAACATCTTTCTACAGGTGTTGCTACTGCTCTTCCTCCCTGTACGAATACGATGAAGGACTCTATGGGCTTACCATGCATACATGTCATCGATACGTACCTTCGTGCCAATGTTGGTTTTTTGCAGGTCACCGATTTCCACCTTCAATGGCACCTTCAACCGATTGCCACCCTTCCTTCGCTTGACCCACGCCTACAGTTACGAGAACCCAACGTTATCCAACCTCGAGGCAGGCCCATTGGTGCTACGACATGCCGCGCTCGCACTACTCGTTGTGAACCTTCTAGATTCGAGAATGAAGAGGCAAGCAGCCAGCATATTCATGTAAATAGATGCAGAGAACTGAGGGAACATGCCAGCAGGCAGTTGATGGGGTGGACAGTACACAGGGAAGTGATGCGGGTAGTAGCAGTCAGCGTGGAGGTCATGGTCGTGGCCGTGGTTGTGGCCGTGGTCGTGGCCGAGGTGATAATACAGGGATTGATACTGTTGTGGAGGGGATGCCTACAGAATAGCAACTTGGAGGTTCAACATTAGGCTATGGGGATTCGTGGATGTGGGAATCCATGGTACTGCCTACCTAGGCAGATCGGGTTAAGAGGTGTGTTTTTCTATCATCAAGGTGTGTTACGTTAGCCAAACCCTAATCTTATTCATCAAAGAATGGTTTGCTAAAGTGTTGTGCTTGTAAATGGTTTGGGAATGTGTAAGTGTAAATATATATATACACATTTATATTGTTTTATATGGTTCAATAAATAAATGTAAATGTATATATATTATGATTTTACATGGCTATGTAAAACAATGTAAATATATAATAATGTAAAAAATCTGATTTTACTTGAGGAGGGGAGATTTCATAATGTTTTTGAGGAGAAGCCAGCTAAATGACCCATTGCAAATTAAAAACCATTAGCATTCAAGGGTGGGGAACCTAGTTTTTGTGGTGAACTAAGTTTTACCCTGTCTTTCCTTTTTCTTTAGGTAGGGTAGCGCCTCCACTGTTGCTGCATATTTTTTCACCGCTCCTACTTGTAAAGTTACTATAATTAGTCTTGAACCTTGTGCACTAAATGCTGATTTTCAGCATTTCATTCCCAGAGTTAACAAAATTTCCTTACTTTATGGATATGCCTGAATGAAGGGTTTGGGTTGAAAGGAGGCCCGAAGACGGAGTGACTTAACAAATAATTTTAGTATTATCACTTACATGCCCCAAAACATTTACAGGGGGTCGTGTAAGTGTATTTGACAAATATTTACACTGGCCTTGTGTAAGTGTAAATAAAATATATACACTCCAACAGCATAAATGTAAGTGTAAAAAATTTGGACACTTAAGCATCAATGATTTACACTTACACTGGATTTAGACGCCATATATACGACTATTGACACTTACATCCACAACACTGGTTTGCATATGGCCGTCTCTGCCTCTTTTTGGTCCCCTTACAAGGCACAACAGACAGGTCTTCTTGGATTTACCTGCCCTCACCATTGTTCAAAATTCACATACCCTTTGTGCAAATCCTGACAACCATTATGTTATGGAGTATGCTTGGTACAGGCCATTGTGCCTGTTTCAATGCCCGTTTGGAAATTATGGCTCGCGAGAGTTCCACACAGGCTCCACACTGGGCACAATGGCCTATACCTGTCACATTCCATAATGTGTAATTCTGATTCATTAGGATGGCTGTGTCTCTGAACCAGCACATTGGGAACTATTTGCACAGGTCGTTTTTGCGTTAACTGCTGATTATGAGGATATATATTTTGCAAAGGTCTTAGGGTTTCAGAAGTCAGACAACCAATGAATTTTGGAGGGATACGTGTAGCAAGTTAGTACACGTGCAAGAAGTCTAGGGTGATTCACTTACCTACTGAAACTTTAGTCTATTCTGCGACCAGTCAGGTCCTAGCTCATGAATATCCTGCTGAAGAACTAAGTGGTAAGCCGCCCACTATCACCATGTGACGAAGGACACGAAATAACATTGTTGTATGTACATTCTTTTGCTCAAGTGTTCAACTGGGGCTTCAAGCCTGACTTGAAGGCCCCTTCGCATGAAGTGGATGAAGATGAGGATTCCGGTTTGCCTCAACAGTGCCGTGGTTTCATGCCAGAGGAACCACTGAAAGGGGGCCGTAGTGAACCAGCACACCATGAAGGATGGATGATAAGTGGTCAGGAAACAGTCTTCTGTTGGGTTCCAGTTCCCTAGCTAACCATGGTGGTTATCTCAGCTGGTAGGTTGTTAGTAGGTGGGTAGTAAAAACAGCCCTTATCTATGTATAAACCATCTACTTACTTAGTAGTTACCTATTTTCCTACCTATCTACCTATATATGATACCTATTTCTTACAGAATTGGTTACCAAGGTTAAACCAAATATTAACTCAGTTGAGGTTCATCCACAACTGAGTAATACTAGGCATCCAGTGGATGGTGCACTGGTGGGTGCTCGTTCACTGTGGCCCTGAAAGGGTACTTTGCGTGGGCATTCATGTCAAGCAAACCTGCTTGAGTTCTACAGGACACTGCACTGTTGCCTCTTGAAAATTATTCCACCTTTTTGGGCTCTGTTTTATTTGCATGGTATGCCATCATTTTGTTGTTACCCTTCTCATGGACAACACAGAACTTAAAAGTTTATGTGCCTACTTTTGAGTTGTGACTATTTTGTAATTGCAAAATGGTGTTTTTGTTCTAACGACAAGATAGAACAAAGGGTCAAAATAAATGGGCTAGCACCAGTCCAAATTTTTTTGGGTTCTCATTTTTCACAATATATTATAGTGGTTTCATTGTTAATGTAAAAACCACATACATTGATTGTGCACAAAATCAAATATGGCTATATTGTAGCTACAACTGTGATGTTTGTGGCAATAGAATCCTAGGTATATGTGTAGCTAACTACATTGCATTCCAAGGATGAACAGACATGTGGACTTCCATTTTGTCTTTGGCAAGCAATTCCACCTTCCATGACTTGAAATGCCTTAATTGTGAATGTGATAATTGTGGAATTGAGATGTAGATCACCGACTTTGCTGAAAATTACATTTTCATGGACTTCAACGAAATACGAGAAATATATTGGCATTCCTTCCAGTTGATTATACTGGCCCATGTTTCTTACAGATGGAATTTGGCCTACATATCTGATGTTAATTCAGGTGTGAAGAAGTTGATTACAGAGTACCACTAAATTACGTTTTTGACAACACTGAACATGACACTTTGTTCGTACAACATTGTTCTAAGCTACATTGGTCAAAACTCACTGATCCTAGCCTATACTACAATGAACATTTGGTTTGGTCACATGGATGTGTAGTTTCAAGTCTAAGCACACTTGGTACCATGTTGTCAAGTATGCATTTTATGTAAACCCTAAACTTTCAAGTTGTGTTTTTGTTTTAAGATCAATTCATCTACTGTTGTTACCGACAACCCATGGCTTCATATCTTTACTTTTTTGCTACAGATTCTGGTAAAAAACCAGAGATTTTGTATTCCTGCCTCATGGTTGTTGAATGACGTGGTCTTATTTTGGTAATGGTTATGAGAAAGGTGTTATAGGGATGGGGTTGTCTTGAAGCAAGAAATTTGAAAAGAACATATGAGAATGGATAGTGAACAACTCCAAAATGTTGCAGATGTGGTTGCATTCTATGAACGAGAACAAAATGAGTAACATGCAACCTATCCAAATGCATGGAGGGATGTGGTCTGCTACCTTGACCTAGTGAAGCCTAAAGACATGGACGATAGAACAAGCTAGGATTGCAAGAAAATAGATGAGTCCTCCTCTATGCATTCTGTGACATTTGTTTCCCATTTCAATAACACTCTACTGAATGTTAGGGACCTTGCATGTTTTTGCCCATAACGTATGGACTACAATTTTGAGTTCTGCAACACCTAATCATGTGAAACTGTACAACACGAACGGGTTTAGGACCGAAACTATGTATGATTACTACATAGTTATGAAATCTATGTTCTTGGTTGCAAAATTATTCTCTCACCCTTCTATTGGCTGTGTAAACCTCACCATCTTCCTACCATGAACTAAACACAAACAACACCAAAACCAAAAGCCTTTCAAAATCAAAACTTCAATTCTCACAAACTTGGCATTCATATCATAACTTTGTACAAAGGGAGGTCTTTCTCAAGGTCACAAACACCCCCTCATATACTAACCCAAAGGACACTAATCAAGAAACTTTTTAAAGTTTATCCACCACATGGTTCCCCAAATAATCAAAAGGAAACAAAATCACAACCAAACAAATCACACAGTTCCCCATGTGATTTCACAATTAATCACAAGGAAACAATATCACATGGTTCCCCATGTGATTTCACAATTAATCACAAGGAAACAACATCACATAGTGCACATGACATAAATAAATGCATCATGATTAAATTATGGAATCCTACCATCCAATTTATCCCTTTAAACAATTACGTAAGTAATTGCGTAATTACATCAAGTTACACATCAAGTTACATCACTCCTAAATTCGTTATGGATTCCGTCCTCAGAATCACATACCCAAAACCTTTTTCAATTTGTCATGATTAATGCGGTCTGGATATGGTGAGCCATTAACATTTTCGAGCTCATAAGACCCATTATCAGCAAACATCTTCTTGATAACAAAAGGTCCAAACCACTTGGGTAACAATTTTTTAGAAGCCATGCGATGATGTCGAGCGTCAAACATCATGATAAGGTCATCTTCTTTGAACTCTTTTTTTTTCACTTTCTTGTCGAAAGCCTTCTTTTGTTGAACCTGTGTGACTTCAATGGATTGGTAGGCTTTCAACTGCAATTCGTCCAACTCGTTAAGTTGCAACAATTGATGGAATTCGGACTCATCCAAAGAAAGTCTTATTGTTATCACAGTGCGTAAAATCATTACTTCTAGCTCAATGGGTAAAAGCGCTTCCATCCCATAGGTTAAACGAAAAGGTGAATACCATGTGGCAGTTTTGTATGTGGTGTTATAAAACCCACACAACATGGTGGATTTTGAGATCCCAATCACAAATGTTCACATGAACTTCAACCTTTTTTGCCAACATGGAACACAATGTCTTATAGTGGTCCTTTCTACTAAGCCATTAGTGCTAGGCTTATACATAGTGGTAAACCCATGTTTCACTGCAAGGCGTGCTAACAGGTTTTCCACAACCTCACTCAAAAATTGGGGACCATTATTAGAAACAATTTCAAATGGTGTCCCAAATCAAATAAAGATTCGTTCATATAAAAATTGTGTTATTTTTTGTTTCACTAAGGACTTCAAGGCACGTACTTCTGCAAACTTTGTGAGGTAGTCTATGGCAACTACAATGAATCGATGCCCTCTTCTAGTCATTTGTAATGGGCCCATTAAATCAATTCCCCATTTTTCAAAAGGTCCTAAAGGGGGTATGGGATGTAAAGGGCCACTTAAAGTAAACCTTTGTGCATAAGCTTGACACACATCACAACTCTTGCAATAATCGTGGGCATCCTTGAAGAGGGTGGGCCAATAATAACCTGCTTGCAAAATCTTTTCTACAGTGATTCGTCCCGCAAAGTGGCTTCCATAGAACCCATCATGAAACTCATACAAAGACGTGAGGTATCATGTTTTCCAATGGTTCGTTGTAAAACACCATCCTTTCCTTGGAAGTAAAGTTGATTGCCTATCGTCGAGTAATTTCGACTCTTGTGTGCAATTCTTGTTCGTACTGCTTTTGTGGCTCCATCTGGAAACTTCATGCCATCTAAGCATTGAATGATCTCCTGATATTCTTCAAGTGTTTCTTCTATATTAATGGACATGATTGTAGCATCCGGAAAGTCGTTATCCTCTGAAACATCACCCACTTTTTCGTATGCTCTTGTAAGGCCATCAACATTGCCATGCCCCCTCTCTGGACGATGGACAATGTCAATGTCAAATTCCTCCATCAAGAGTAGCCATCGAGCAAGTTGACCACTTGGATTAAGCTTGCTGACCAAGTAGGTTAAGGCCTTGTGATCTGTCACAATTTTGGCCTTGTACCCCAACAAGTAATGGCGAAACTTCTTAAGAAAAAAAATAACTACAAGGCCTTCTTGTTCGATCATAGTATAATTCTTCTCTACTGAAGCTAATTGTTTGTTAGCAAAATGAATGGGATGGTCATGCCCATTTTCGTCCAATTGTGATAGTGTGCTCCCCACCGCTTCTCCAGATGCATCACAATATACTAAAAATGATTTGTTCCAATATGGAGTTCAAAGGATTGGCGTAACTTGAAAAGTTGACTTCAGTTGTTCGAATGCCCATCTTAACACCTCGTCCTCCATTGGTGCAGGTGCATCTTCATACAAGAATCATGTTAAAGGACATGCTTTTGCTACAAACATGTGTATGAACCTGCGATAATATCCCACTATCCTTAAAAAACCTCGAAGGGCTTTTTTCGTGGTGGGAAAGGGAAGCTTTGAGATCCTATCAAGCTTTTCGGGATCTGTGGCTACCCCATCCTTTGACACAATGTGTCCAACCATCTTCCCTTCTGAAAAACCAATTGTGGTTTCTTCAGGGCTCAAAGTCACTCCCAAACTATCTAAACATTGAAAGATTAATTCAAGTTTGGCAAGGTGAGAAGTTCTATCACTATAAATTCCAAAGTCGTCAATGAAAACCCGTAGAAAAAGGCCCAAGAATGGATCAAAGACCTTGTTCATTAAACATTGAAATGTCCCTGGAGCATTGCACAAACCAAAGGGCATTATTGTGTAACAAAATGTTCCCCAAGGTGTGGTGAATGTGGTTTTCAATTGATCTTCTAGAGCAATTTTCACTTGGTGGTAGCCCTTGTACCCATCTCCAAATGTGTACATCTCATGCCCTACTACTTCTTCCAAAATTTCTTCACAAAATGGTAAAGGGTATCGGTCTTTTTTAGTTATTTTGTTCAAAGCTTTGTAATTGACACATACCCTTAGCCTGCCATTTTTCTTTAATGTTAATACCACAGGAAAAACCCATTCAGTTGTCTCCATAGGCCTAATGAACCCTACCTTTAACAACTTGTCGAACTCCTCCTTCACCATGGCCGTGTATCTTGGGTTCCACCTCCCTTGCTTGGCTTTGATCGGTTTGGCATTTGGTAATAGTTCAATTTTGTGTTGCTCCATGGTGACCTCCTTCAGGTCCTTATAGCTGAAAGCAAAAAGATGGATACACTTATGTAATAAATCCTCATGTTGCTTTCTTTCCTTTAGTTGAAGGTCTGGCCCCAATTGAATCTTGCTTAGCCGCTCCTCGACTTCTCTTTCTGTTAACATGCATGGAGTTGATTGATTATCATCCCCTTGAACCCTTTGATCCCACAAAGCTCCAACCTTGGGGATTGTCTCCAAGGCATATAACCCTACTTCCTCTTCACTAGAATCATCCGTGTAAATCCCTTGAGAGCTAGATTTTTGGTTTGTTTCTTATTCATCCTCATATTCACTCGTCCCTCCAGAGCTTTTCACAAAACTAGCAAATGGAACTTTTTGTTGGTTAGGATGAACTCCGATGGTCATGTATTTTTCGCCCCAATAGTTCCTCGCATGCGACTTTGTTAACCAAGGCCTACCTAATATCATTGGATAAGCCCCATCTTCCTCTAATATCACATGGAAATCCACAATGGTAGAAGCCTTCATTATAGTGATCACAACATTGCTAATGACTCCTTCTGGCCTAACAACTCGTTTGTTAGCCATCTTTAAGGTTACTGAGGCTGGCCTTTCAATTTTCAAGC
>Ga0116231_10013898_pt1 | contig 11060 bp, 12 predicted proteins | sample S1TSphgellanicum_2_FD_89695 | JGI IMG/M metagenome (GOLD analysis project Ga0116231, IMG submission 89695) | Host-associated microbial communities from peat moss isolated from Minnesota, USA - S1T2_Fd - Sphagnum magellanicum MG | ecosystem: Host-associated > Plants > Peat moss > Unclassified...
AAAAAAACCCCTCCCCCCCCCCCCCCCCCCCCCCCCCTCGCCCAAACCCCTAAACCTAGATTCAACAAAATGCTAGACGTTGTACATTTACTAATTGGTCCAAGTTATGGATCGAATGTAATTTCTTGGCAATGATTTTGGCAACATGTTAAATTACAAAGTAAAAACAACATAAGAATTATGAACAAATTTGTTTAATAAGTCACTTGAAAGGGAATTGAACCCTAATTTTTCATTGAAGAAGAGCATGGCCCATAATCAATGCAAAGATGGTTGATGGTTATGTTTTACTAGCACTACATGTTTTTTTATCAATTTATTTTGACTTATGAAACCATCCAGGTCAAAGGGCAATGATAAACCAACAATGAAAATTATAAATAAATAACACTTTTGAAATAAAATTGCTAGCAATAAACTTACATCAACACAATTACACACAATTTGTGAATGCTTATTTCACTTGATGATTGTTTAGGTGAACATTTTAATCTTATTCATTAATGATGTTCATTGGATTTGGTTAAATTATTGCAAGTCAATATATTTATCAATGGCTTTCATTACTTATGTGCCCTTACACAAACACAATCAAGTTTGGAATAATAATCGTCCACAACATGAAAAAAATCATCCATCCACACAATGATACACATAAGATTGTGTGTTTTTCTAGATTTAATATCCATCAAAATGTCTAACTTGTATTCATTTGGCAACAAAATGAACACCAAAATCTTGAAGATCCATATAAGATTCTATTTATTGCATTTTTGCGCATTATAATTGCCATTTAAAAAACCAATTCTAACAAAAAAAAAATTATGGAAAGGTACCAAACAATTGTCAAATCAAACACTTGTAGATCTACTTCATTCACCATACAAGAAATACCACATTGTTTAAGGATTGAACTGATCATGGTTTAGAGTGCTATTGGGCAAGTAAGTTAGAAGCATTGGTTTTCAATTCCAATTAGTAAGTATTGAAACTAAGACTATAATCAGGTCTGATTTTGAAAACCAAAATTGAAACTTAAGTTTTTAAAGAGTCATATTGAGAACTAGATTCCAATTCTAATTACACATGAAACCAAAACTGAAATATTTGTCTTTGGCTTCTTATTATAAACATGACTATAACAAAACTTATAATCACTAGTTATATGTGGTGAAAGTTTTGTCCAATCTTAGAGATGCTCACACAACAATGGTGAAGACCCAAGATTTCATTTTGCAAGCTATTTGTGTGAAAAAATGTACCAAAAAGCTCTCTAGACAATTGATCTAACACAAAAAAGAATAGAACTTGTTTCAAATCTTCTGAATCCCAAATTCCAATGGTACTTTTAATCAATCCATCGACAAAATCTAAGCATCCTTCAAAAGATTCACATAACCTAACCACCTCTAGCAAATCAATTTGAAAGTACCCATCTAGCAATTGGATTTAAAATAGAAAGGAACCTTATACAAAAGTTGATGAAAGGACCCCACCATAGTACTGGTGGGTTGAGGCTTGTCTATCAAGTTAGCATCTAGCATCCAGCAAAGGATATGATGGTTGTTGTCCATTTAAAAAGATTAAAATCATACATGCTGACAGTCCTACCAACAAAGAACAAGATGGTTGGCTGTTCATTAAAAATAATGAACATTGTAGATTCTTGGAGTGTTCATTAAGGTATCCAAGCTTGCAGCAGTGGCCAAACACATATCTAGTTCTCATTATGCTAATGATGCACTCTACCCTATTGGAATACATCAACACTCATACACATTAAGGTAGAGAGGCACTTAGAATTGTCAGAATAAGCAGTCCCCACTTCAGCCATCTTGTGTGACTTCTAAAACATCCCTAAACCACTCATTACTTGAATCACAGGTGCAGTTTAGGGTTCACTAATGTTATTAGGTGCCTCTCCCTTGTCACAAGGTCAGCATAATTAAATTTTTTACTTATTCTTAGGTCATTGATTAGCAGTGAATTTTTTTTTCAATTTTCTGCTGTTGCATCCTTGGCTAGCATCCCAAGAGGAACTTAGCACTAAATGGCAACAGGTTTTTAGAAAACTATTTAAAAAAATGCTACCAAAATCAAATCAGAATCCAAATGTGACAATTGGTGATGTTTTTCAGAGAAAAAGAACATTAGACAGAACAATGCCATATTCTTTTTCTGATTTTGGCAAACTTCCACACTACAATCAAAATGCTGATAAGGGGAGACATTTGCTGGACTGACTTCCAAGCTGCCCACCTTGTACCAATGGCGGGATTGGCATACTCAGGGTATCTTGAAAGTCCTTCATGCAAATGATTTCCCCTGAATAAAGACCTAAGAAGCAACAATTCAGGCATCCTTTGATCCATGGCTAACAAGTAGTACTCTCAACACATTTGTTGTGATACATCTTACAAGTGGTTCACGCTACAAGGTTTGTTAAGTCTTATCAAACCACCAAAGTAAGGTCCCGAAAATAACCCAAATGCTAAAGAAAACAAAATTGTCAGGGCTTTCAATTTTGTTCAAAATGACTTGACTTTCCTCCAGCCTTATAGTTTGTGGAGATTGTAAAGGAAACTCATCCATGTGAAAAAAACAGTTTGTCGTAAGGCTCTGGCTGGAATGTGAGCAAACCTGGACAATTTGGGTCTTGGGTGGTTGCATCAAGTCCTTGTCTCCAATCTTTTGGGCTAGCATGGAAAACAGGCCACGCAAAACAGAATTGGTGATCAAAGGGTCACTTTCTAGTCTAAATTGAAAACTTCTGCATTTTCTAATGCCAGTTCTATGCCAATTCATATGCTGATTTCATTTCACAAGGACACTAAGAACCTGAAAGAAAATACAGCTACACAGCAACTCTTGGGATGCAGGTACTGAAATAGTAGATCTGGCATCAACATTGAAGAAACTGTCTTGGTGATAGTTGTAGAAATTGAAAAACAAATGGATTTGAGAATGGGCTTTTGGATTCAACAACCAGTTTACTAGGGTGACAGTGGTGCATGTTCAATCCTTAAAAGCCAAGTGCAAATACAACATTCGTGGGACTTCATAAATGAAAAGTATCACAAGGCTCCCAAGATACGAAACTACAAATGACTGCAGTTCAATACACAATACATTGTGCATATGTTGGTTATGCACATACAGATTACATCACCTACCAAAACTTGTTCCATCCTACATAACTGTTGGTCTATCTATGCTGCCACTGCTGCTGCTGCAGGCCTCTTGCTTGTCTTGATCCCCCTTATGGCTGTACCAAGTCATCACATCAGGAAACATTGTGAGAACCACATTGTGAAGTGAAGAACATGGTCTCTGTTCCCAAAACAGAAATCCAGAGAGAAATCGTTGAATCCTCTTCAGTGAGATATTAATCTTAGTATCATAGACCAGTAAATCAGAAAGAGGGTCAAAAATGGCAACAGCAAGTACTACATTGAGGTAAGAAGAACACAATAACATGGGAAAGAGGATGGACAAGATCACCAATTAAAACAATCTCACATACCATCAGCATAACTTTTGGCTCCAAAGACAGCAGATCCTGCAACTAAGGCATTTGCTCCCGCCTCAATCACCTGTGTTATTCAAGGCTTGTCATATTGTTCATACAATCTATCTTTAAATTGAAATGATCCCCACAACAGAAAACCATTAGATGACTGCACCTCCAAAATAAGTAGATTTTCCATGTAAAATGAGAAGGATGTGAACAAATCTGATGTGCAACCATAAGACTACCTTACTCTGCAATAACCAAGAGATATCATAATCTAAATGCTCCTACAGAATAAAGCAGACTCAGATAAAAACGTCAACATCCTCCTGGGCTAACCCACAACAAAGTGACTATACAACATGAGAAAGTGAAAAAACATGGGAATCTTACACATACCTTGTAAGCATTGATGGGAGTTACACCACCATCAACCTCAATCCATGGGTTCACACCCTGCATTTCATAACCCATGTTTCAGCAAACTGACTAAGGAAGGAAACTTGATCCTTCTGAAATGATGTTCAAGGCACGTTAAAATGAGAATGAATATCATATTTTCAAGTGTTCTCACTGTCAATAGACATCAATATTTGGCATAGATGACAACTTAGAATACCAGCACTCTGCCCTGCAACTGTGAACAGTCTACATTCTTCAATTGCAAGTAAATGAATTGGGCGATGTGCCTCAAAAGTGAGCAATATAGCTGTTTTCAATTTCCTTATTTGGCAAGTGTTCTCCCACATGGAACCACATGGTGATGGTTTTAGCACAGCCAAGCCGTGTTCATAGGGAGGTTGATCTAGGGCTTGAAAGTGGATTATTATAGAATATTTTTGAAAAATCATCTGCACAACTCCTACCTTGCCCTATCATATACTTGAGTTCCAATTGATGATAAATTATTTTGTGAAAGGGCTGGAGTTATCACCTTCTCTGCACATAATTTTCTAAGGTTGACAATCTTCTTGACCTGGCTCTCAATGAAACTCTGTCCTCCAAACCCAGGGTTGACAGACATGATCAAAACTAGATCAACCGCTGTCACCCCAACACATAACCCAGTGAATATTCAAGCTGAGGCAACAATCAATAGTAAGAAGCTGGCATTTGACTCACAGATCCTGTATCAATAGCCAAACTTCCTAAGTCCTGAACTAACAGCCAAGTTCATATGTCTGCATCCAGCTGTAGACTGACTCCTGGTTCCATGACTCTCTCAAAAACTTCAACCCCCATAATAGGCTTTTTCAATTGGCTTCCTGCTTATTTGGCATAGGACTGATCTCATGAGTGTTAGTGATATCAACCTTATAGTGACAACAGTAAAGAATGGCACATACAATCAAGAACATATTCAATGGCATCAAGAGATGTGCCAGGGTTGAGCACCACTCCTGCCTTAGCCCCCAGACTCTTGATCTGCAAACAACAACCCCAAGTAATTAACCACTGATTCAACATCCAATGTACACTTCACAGACAGATTTCCTTTGGCATTTTAAGAGAAAGAAAGGTAAATGAAGCCCCTACACTTTGATGCTTGCTGCAGCTGGGTTTACTCCCTATTAAATGATTCTCAAACTTCAATGGAGCCATTTCACCATATAGCCCCACAGACTGATTGGTTAGGCTACATAACTGTACACCCAAAGATCACTACATGTGATGGATGTGCTTGCCTGGTTTACTGTCCTGTGCAAATGGATTGTAGCTGCATTCTCACAGTGAACTGAGACAATATCAGCACCAGCCTTGATGAAATCAGGCACACGCTGCTCAGGCTCAACAATCATCTGTAGACCCACCACAACATCGGTGACTAATGTATTTCCTGTTGTTATACCTGGAGAATCAAAATAAAGCAAGGCGAGTGCCTTGAGATTGCAGGAGACAAAACAAAGCAAAGCAAGTGCCCCTTGAGATTACAGGAGACAAGAGAAAGGAAAGCAGCAAAGCTCAGCATGCCCTGAGAAGTTGCGACAGGAGAGAAGGACAGAGGAACAGACCAGATGAACATCAAGAGGAAGGTCAGTGACAGGACGCAATGCATCAACAACAAGAGGGCCAATGGTGATGTTGGGCACAAAGCGCCCATCCATGACATCCACATGAATCCAGTCACATCCTGCTTCCTCCACCGCCTTCACCTGTGACCTCCAAGCATCCCAATCCACCAGTCTTCAGGAGTCCAAACACATCCACAGTGAAATGTGCACAGAGTAGCAGATATACATGTTACCAATCCATCAATAGTTCACAGAATGGCACATGAGAACATGTCCATAACATATACAGCAAAGATTTCTCTCAGTGGAAACAAGCTCCATATATCAAAGGTTCTTCTTCAAGAGCACATAATTGTGGTAGTGCAATTGGCTACCTGCTCACCCAGCCTTGCAAAGTTTGCAGACAGAATTGATGGCGACACTATGATGTCATCCTTTGAAAATCTGTCCACTCGTGATGCCTCTACCACTGGCATTGTTGCTGCTCTTCCACTGCAACCAAGAAGCAAAGATGCGCATTTTTGCCTTTCAGCACTAATGCATCATTGAAGAAGCAGTGCAACCTACAAGCTGAACCCTAAAATTTGGCCCTCCTCCAGAGAGGATCAAAAGTTGCAAAAACCTAATCGTTCGAGTGCTACACTTCTGCCTCCTCTGCACTGCCCATTATGTTCCTTACAGCCTTTAGAAGGCTCATGTCGCAAGACAGTTCTGCTCTCGTTTGAAGAGATTTCTAGCACGATTTAACGAGAGATTCGGAGCGACAAGATGGCGAGCTCAGGAGGAAGAGAATCCAATCAATTGCTCAGCAGATTTTGCTGTCAAGATGCGGTGCAAACCTGGTGGAGACAGAGGCCTTTGAGAATCGCGCACAGTTGAGCTTAGCTCCCAAGAAAACATTCTGACAACCCCCAGTCGTCGCCTTCTGTGACGACGACGATGCGACCGTCGCTCCCACAGAGCCTGTTGCACACACCCCTTTAACCACAGTCGTCGTCGCTGCCGCTGTCGCCATAACTCTTCCTTCACGTTAGCTCTCAAAACACCCCCTCCCCCCGCAACAACGCAGGCAATTCCAAGAAGCAGCAACAAGAACAAAAGCAGAACAGCACGCGCCTCTCAAGCTCAAGAAACCAGCTTCCAAAAAATGCCACAAAAAAATTCAAACGGACACCGAATTTTTTGGGATTTTTTTCGCAGATCGACAGCAAACCAAACCAGATCTTCACAGAAGAATCCACACAATTTGCAACCAACAAGTTCGCGAATTGATGATGAGAAGAGAGAGGGGGAGAGACGCACTTGTGCGGAAGAGAACCAGACGAAGAAGAAGAAGAAGCAGCAGCAGCAGCTAAGGTTGAGACATTGCAGGAGTGAACGAGTGACACGTGGTAGACTTTGATTGGCACATTTTAAAAAACGAAACTTTGTGTGGCCATGGACGTTTCTGTTCATTTGCACCAATCCAAGTCCAAGGGCTTGATTGTAGATGAAGTAATCTACTTTTCATCCATGAAAAGGGCGCTTTCTGTCCGTGAAGAGGGCTTCAAGTTTCGGGCATGAGAGGAGGAGCCAGATTATCGAATATTCTGTTGTAGTACGTGAACCAGAGTCCTGCATTGGGCTTGACAACTGTACCCATACCTGACCCACAGCTGCGCGTGGGTCAACTCTACCCACCCATTACCCACCCATGGCACCTTGTCCATACCCATTACCCACCCAACTCATACCCATCAGTCCATCACCAAAATAAAGCTATTTAAGAGTACTTTGAAGTGTTTTTAAAAGGAGGGACGTGCCAATGATTTATTGTAAATAGTTACATACAAATGTCACGATTAGAGCACAGGAACATGAGGTTGTTTATCGTTCGGGGCTTCAGTCGATTGCGCTTCTTGGTCAGGGTGTTGTCGGTGTTTGAGAAGTTGTTCTCGGACATGGCGTTGGATGCCGGGATGCACAGGGTGGATCGCACGACTCACGCCAGTATCAGGAACAGGTCCTTGCCCTTGTGCCTCCACCACGACAGAACGTGGAACTCACCGTTAGCGTCACCGTTAGCGCACTGCATCATCTCTCCATCGGTGACCTTGTGCTTCATGTACGCCTCATACTTGTTGTCGACTCTTGCGTTGAGGGCGGCGGCGGCGTCGTGACCTTCAGCAAGAGGGACGTTGTCTTCCTTATCATCGTTGTCGAGCATCTGATCGTACATCGAAACCGACGAGCACGCCTTCTTCCTGACCGGTGATCGAGCAGGCGGAACGTCTTCTTCTTCGTCGTCCAAGGGCACGTACTTGATCATCGCATCCTTGAGCTTATCCTTGGCCTGCTCGATCTGGTTGCACTCAACACCAAGGCGGACAAGACGGGACTTCATGATCGGATCTAGCAATGACGCCATGACGTGGATATCATCAAGGACGAACTTGCTGTACAAGAGCGGCAACATGATGCCCTTGATTGCCTTGATCGAGTCAGAGTCTTTGGTTCTCGTCACGTTGCCATCCTCGTCCACCACATCGCTCAGGACCAGCTGAAGGTGACCCAAGATCACATGGCGCCACCACACGACCTTGTGAAGTGTCGGGTGTTTGAACTTTTCGAGCGCCAGTGTTGCCTACTGGAAGGGGGTAAGGAAAGCAATCAGTTCCTTGAAGAGCACCCGCGAAATGTCATTGAACTTACTCAGCTTGTCCTTCATTTGCAGAAGCGGCACGAGCTCATCGTACATTTCCTCGGTGCTTAGAAGGCAGCAGAGCAGCAAGTTCCATCGAGTTGTGTTTTCCTGCTTGAACGTCTTGCTGAGCTGGCTCTGTAGGTTCGTGCACTTGCAATATTCGACCAGCTTCTTGCACGCGTCGATCAGCATGAACAACGGTAGCATGTGCTGGACGTCCTTGTACCGGTAGAACGATTTACTCCTGACGTCATTTTCCATCTTGGTCGTCTTGTTCAGGACAGTGGTTAGCACGGTCGCCAACTTGTGATCAAGGCAGGCAAGCCAGTAGAATGCTAACGGGATGCCATTAGCGCCACAACAGTTCGAACCGCTATCCGAGACCATAATGATTTGCTGGTACATGTCCGCCATTACCTTGAACATGGCTAGACCTTTATTGAACTCCTCCAGGACCATCTCCGCCGTGTGGCTGGCTTCCTCAACAGGCTTTACGTGCAACGTGCGAGCATACAGATTGAACATTTCATCGATGTAATGAATGGTGATGGACATGTACGAGTTCTTCTTGACCATGTCCATCCACAAGTCGAGAGTACATGCCACGTTTAAGCCCGAATCGAAGTGCTTTTTGAGAACAAGGGTGAGCTTCTCGCGGCCGTTCTGAGCATGTGAATCGACGTTACGGCTGATTATCGTCGGGTTGGCGAGCAGCTCGTCGATTGTGACTCGGCCAATGCTGCTCGATCCAATATCAAGCGCCATCTGGATGAGCGCCTTGAGGCCCAACCCGCTCATAGACTCGAACGGGCGCATGTCGGTCGTGCAGTAGTCGGCTTCCACTGTCGTCATCATCTCCTTTTCTTGCTTTGTGACGATGTGCTTCTTAAATAACACCTTCACGGCGGCTACTTTGGAGGCGGGAATAGGACAATTGTGCTTTGAGATCGTAGCTGTGCCGGTACTGGGTTTGAAGGTATAAACTTTGTTGCAGGACTTACAAGCAGCATAATCTAGCTTTACGTTGCTCGATCGTAGACAATGCCAAACGCTTCCCAAACACCCGACTTCTTGCCTGGCCCATTGTTGCGAATCACGTACTCCCCCCCCATTGTTTTTCAGGTGATGTTCAATTCGCTGAGCCAACGTCATGGCCGGCATCAGCTTGTAGCCGCTTTTCCAGAATCCACATTCCCACCCAAATCCCGATTCTTGGACTAATGGACCCTCGAGGCTAATGCTAGCTCAGATTGTGCCAGGCTATTAATAGCTCATCACCACAACACAACACAGTGTTGATGAGCTATTAATAGCTATTAGCGTGGCGCAATCCGAGAGCTATCACTACTGACTACTATACGACGAGTCGCCCTATAATCTGCTAACTCAGTCGTTGTAAAGCCCGGGTCCCTCGTGGATACCCATTACCCACCCATGTGTCCAAGCCCATACCCATTACCCACCCATTTACCCATGGGTATGGGTGGGTATTGGGTACCCATGGGTATGGGTACCCATTGCAGGACTCTGATGTGAACGGTTTCGGCATAAATCAAATTATTGCTTATTTTGCCAAAATTTTGAATTTTTTTTTTACTACTTGTGCCAATTTTTTTAATAATTACTATAAAATCAAATTCTGAAGTATTTTGACTGTCCGATTTGAACTATAGACCTGTTGAAAATTTCAGGAATTAAAAAACCAACTACTGAAATTAAGATTTGAAATTTAATTAATTATTCGACAAACATTTGCTGAAGTTGCCCATGTACTATGGGTTACTGTTGCAAGCACAAAGCAAGTGGTGTACTTTATGTACTTATTCCTCAATTGTTGAAATTTTGGAATTGTTGAAGAATGTTTTCTTTTTTTTCTCAATTTTGTGAAGTAGGTGGATTTGGTGATCATCCAAAAGAAAAGAGGACTTAGCCAAATTTGGCTATAGGTCATATGAAAAGTTCTTGTGATCCACAAAAGTGACTGTTTGTGATTCTTGCATTTTTTCATGTTTTGAGAGTTTCTTGCATATTTTCATGTTTAGGGTTTAGGGTTTAGGGAAGTGGGCACAGCTGAAGATGGGCTCTTTAGTTGCAGCAACCACACGCAAGTTTGACAGCTATGAAAGCATCGTTAAGCTCACCGTGGCAGAGATGCAGCAAGCCCTGGCGGAACGTGGGGTGATGGTTGCCAAGCGCGACAAAACTACGTTGACATCACTGCTGCTCAAGAGTGTTTGTGGTGAGTTCCGACTTGTTGACGATAAAGTATCTACACAGCAAGTGCAAACAGAGCTGTTGGGGGAAGTCGCAAACCAACTTGCGGAAGTGAAGGAATACTTGGGCAGCCTGAAGGATGCCCCCCCATCCCCCCAACAGCCCCAACTTGAGGAGGAGCTACAACAGCTCAAGGGGCTGCGTGAGGAGCTAAAGGGCAGCCACGAAGGTTTCAAGACTGTTGAAAGGAGGTTGTCCCATCAAGCCGATGCTACACAAAGGCAGAAACACGTGTTCAATGCAGTTCTGAGGAACTTCGCGGGAAAGGAGGGCGTGAGTGTCGCAACCCCACTTTGGCCAAGTGTGGGGGTGAAGCCCAACACTTGGAAAAGTTGGGGGTTTGGAGTCCTCCGGGACTCCCGAATGTTCAGAGCTCGACAGAAAGGCCCAAAACACCTCGCATTGGGGTGTTCTTGGTGTCATTGGAAAGGTCTTGAAACTTAGATATCAAAAATGGCCTCGCATTGGCAATTCGGACATCTGCAGCCCAAGTTATGGGCAAAAGAAGGGCCGGGAGTCAAACTGGCAGTTTGACTCCCAACCACTAAAAGTCGGGAATCGACCTCTTCCCGACGTCGCC
>Ga0116231_10013900_pt1 | contig 11059 bp, 17 predicted proteins | sample S1TSphgellanicum_2_FD_89695 | JGI IMG/M metagenome (GOLD analysis project Ga0116231, IMG submission 89695) | Host-associated microbial communities from peat moss isolated from Minnesota, USA - S1T2_Fd - Sphagnum magellanicum MG | ecosystem: Host-associated > Plants > Peat moss > Unclassified...
AAAAAAAAAAAAAAAAAAACAGAAACCAAACCCTAATCCCATCATGCATCATCTTCTTCTCTTCCTTCGCCATCTTTGCAAAAGCTACAATCACAAGAAGAAGCATTCCCATCTTCCTCATCGACATGATGCTCATGATGGTGATCATCTTTTCATCAACATCATAAAAGAAGAAGGCAACCACCCATCTGAAGACGAAGAAAAAGAAGAAGAAGAACAAGAAGCTTCTCACCCAAATCCCTCTACTTCCTCTCCTCTCTCTCTGACACAAAATCCATCCTCTGAGTCCTTGTAGTAAACAAATTGTTGCATTTGTGGTTGTCCATCCACTACTTGAATGTGTGTCCTCTGCACCACTCTTAGACTCACGAGTTTTTTCTATCCTCTCTCACACTCTGCACTCCTGCTTCTGCTCTCAAAATTCACAGCCTTTGTTGTACTCGTTGTTGTTGTTGCACTTGCACTTCTTGTTGTGGTTTCCGATAGATAGAGACACACAGTCAGTTAGTAGACACACAGACAAACACAAGGTTTGTTGTTGTTATTGTTTATCTCTCATATTTCTCTCTGAGAGACAGAGACAGAGACAGAGAGGTGTGGTGTTAGAGTGGGTGTTGTTGTTGGTGTGTGTGTGTGTGTGTTTTTTTTCCTTGGGTGGGTGTGTGGCTGGTGGGGTGCGGATCATCATCATCATCCGCGGAGTTTTATTTAATGTTTTGATATTGTGTCAGTCTGTCAAGCGAGAAAACTCTTTTTCTTTTCGAGAAATCTGTCTTTTCTGGGTTGTGTTGTGTTTTTTTTTGGCCCTTGTTGTTGGTTTTTTTGGAGTGAGGAAGAAAGCTCGCTCTTGGGTGGGAGGAAAGGAGTGTTGGGGGTGTGAATTCAAGAGAAGAGAAAAGGTTCTTCTTCACTGAGCCTTTTGCTTTTGCTTTTGCTTTTTCCTTTTCTTCTTCTGCTTTTTGGGTTGTGGCAGAAAATCTCTGTTGTTTCTGTTCTTTGCTTTTGCTTCGCCATCGCCCTAGAGCTCCTCAACTCCCCCTTCACTGCTCTTTGTCATTATCCTTCTTTTGTCTTTGCCAACAGCTTTACACAGCGGCTGCCATAACGCTTCTTCTTCCTGTGGATCCAGAATCCAAGTGTCCTGTTGTTGTTGTTTTGGGTTGTTTGGTTTCTAGACACTGTCTTCTTCTTCTTCGTCTCGACCAAATTGTGTTTCTCTTCTCTCTCAGGCTCCTCTTCTTCATCAGGTTCGAGAGCAGCAGCGACAGCAGTGATTGGAAATTGTTTGTTTGTTTGGAGAGAGAGAGAGGGGTGGAGAGTATCAGCCCTGGCAAAACATCTAGCATTCGCTAGTCTAGGCACGGTGGGGCATCACGGCGTTGCAGAGCGGCCATCGATCACTTATGAGTGACTCCACACCACAAGAACGCTGCTCGCACTCCTGTCTGATCAGCTCCCCTAGTTTGCACGGTGGTCGCGGCGCCCCACCTTCCGAGGGCGGCCGTCCATCCGACCTCTCTGCTCTTGCAGGCGGAGGAACACCTTCCTCCTCTTTTTCTTCTCTCTCGCACAAAAACTCACCACCCACACACTCGATCCACCGCCGCCAGAAGCTCGACATCCTCATCGTTTCTTCTTCCCGTTCTGCACAAGAAGACACAAGGAGCAGCTAATCACAGACAAAAAGTAGTAGCAAACCTATCCATCAATCAAGCAAACATGCTGACAATCAAGCGAGTGGCAACTTTGGTTTCCATCAACCAGGAGCTAGAGCAAGCTGCAGGCTGTGGAAAAGACTGCTTGGGCAGTTGCTGCATGCCAGGTACTGCTTCCAGTCCCTTCTTTTTCTTCAACCAACACCAACAAAGGATGTTGTTTTTTTAAGGTTCTTCCTGCAAATTGCATCCTCAGTAGTTCCTTTTCTCTTCAAAGTGTGGAGAAAAATTCATCACTCTTGTGCCCGCCACACAGACTTTGTTGTCTCTCTCAAAGACTGATGGAACTCTTTCATCATCTTGATCATGAAAACCCTAGAGCTTTCTCATCTCCATTTCTACTGGAAAAGTGTGATGGTGCTACATGGTGTGGTGTGGTGTGGTGTTGTTCCAGCTTACAGAAAACTGACCAGCTTGCAAAGAATTGAGAATTTGCTTTCTTTGCATTTTTGCAGGAGCTAAACTGCCATTGTACACGTTCGGGAGGCGCCGTTCTGTAGATCTTCTAAAGAAGAAGATGGCGGCGGTGTATTCAACAAATGGTGGTGGTGATGGCCATGACACATTGTCGAATGGTTTCCATGTGCACAGCAGCAGCGAGGAACATGACAACATGAGTCAGGGACTTCTTGCAGGTGACTCAGATGGCGACAATGGGTTCTTGGATTCTCTCCTGCTTGCACAGGTATATGAGTGGTCTGATGAACACACACCCCAGCATTCCCTTTGATATGTTATTGCACAAGAGTACATTGTTCCTTTGATCTGTTGTTGCGTGAGTGTACATTACTCTAAATTCTGTGACTGAAATCCCTGTATTCTTCTCTTCTCTCCAATAGTATTTTGTCAGTTTTGGTTTTGCAGTTGAGCTGGTTCACAAGTGTTGTTGAAGACAATGTTAGGCCAATGTGGCATATCTCACAATCCTCTGCTGTTCCAATTTTTCTATTTTTGTGTTTCTTCAGACCTAAGAATCCAGTGGGTGTTTGATGTTTTATTCTATCTTGCTTACTTTGGGTGCATTTTTAATCTCAGACTTGGGTGTCTGTTGCAGGAGTTTTCGTTTTTTTGTTATAAGGCTCACTTGCTTCTTCTTTTTCTGTTGTCATCCTTTTGTTTTCAGTGGGAGGATCGAATGGATAAAGGACTGTTCCGCTATGATGTTACTGCCTGTGAAACCATGGTGACTTTTCTAAACACCCATTTGTTTACATTACAGCCAAGGATTATGGTCACCTGTTTCATGTCCATCTACTGTCTGAACAGCATGTACTTATCAAGGCAGTGGATTTCATTCCACATTCATCTGGAATATTGGCTGTAATTTTTTGCAATACAGAGTTGAATTGTTCTGCACCCATCTGGAACATTTGCTGAATTCTCTGGAAGAAGATTGGGTCAAATTGTTGGTGTTCGGTTCTTGTTTTTTTACACGTCTTAATCTTCATGAACCATCAGCATCTAACTGCCAACCGCAGAGCTTAATTTCCCTTGCTGTAGTTTTTTTCACAACAGGGTTGAGACTGTCCATGATGTTGATGTTTTTATTAACATAACTTGTGTATGGTTTATAGGTGCTTCCTGGTGAGCATGGGTTCATTGCTCAGTTGAATGAAGGCAGGCATTCCAAGAAACGACCAACTGAGTTCCGAGTGGACCAAGTGTTGCAACCCTTTGATGGCAAGAAGTTCAATTTCACCAAAGTTGGTCAAGAGGAAGTTCTTTTCTGCTTTGAGGAAAGTGAAGACGGGACCAGTCAGTACTATGAAAAGGCTCCAGTCTCCTGGAGTCCGAATGTGATTGCCATCAATGTAAGTGTTCACATTTTCCCCTAATTTATGTCACCCAATGTGGTCTTGGAAATGTTTTCATACTTTTGAGAGATTTGGATATTTGAGAAAAGTATGCCACTATTGTACACACTGTATATCAGTGCTAGTAGTCATTAACAGTGACAATTTGGTTGGTGTGTAGGTAAGCCCAATTGAATATGGACATGTATTATTGATTCCCGGTGTGCTTGACTGCACTCCTCAGCGGATTGACCCTGATACATTCTTACTAGCCCTTCAAATGGCAGTTGAAGCTGACAACCCCTACTTCAGGCTGGGTTATAATAGCCTCGGAGCTTTTGCCACGATCAATCACCTCCATTTCCAGGTACAATAGAACTGGCTCTTTCTCAAATCAGGTTTGTCATTTTGCGGGGCACAATTGGCAAGGTTCTGAGTGGTTTGCATGCAACTCAACTGTAGGATTCCAGAAGGCAAGAACTTAGTTTGGGTCTTGTTTTGTGGGTTGATAGCGAGAGTTGTTTGTCACCACTACTAAGTTCTTATGTCCTTTCCCTGGTTTACAGAAACAGCCTGATGATGTGTTAAATCTTGCAGGCCTACTATTTGGCAGCCCCTTTTCCAGTAGAACGGGCGCCAACAACACCGATTTGTCACCGCTGGAAGAAGGGCGGTGTCAAAATCCTCGAGCTTGGAAATTTCCCTGTTCGAGGACTTGTGTTTGAAGTTGGGGATAGTCTTGAGGATCTAGCCAATGCTGTTGCAAACACTTGCATTTATCTTCAGAATGCCAATATCCCCTTCAATGTTCTCATTGCTGACCGAGGTGGTCGTGTTTTCGTCTTCCCTCAGGTTTGGCCAATTCCAGCTCTTTGTCAGTGGTTAATTTTGCAATTACGTAAACAGATTAAAAATAAGAACTTTGTGCAAGATAGTAGATGAATATTAAAAACCCATCTCTTGAGATACTGAGTGTACATTTTTTCCAGATCTTATTTTGCCTATTCTCCCCATTGTAGAAATATGTGTGTTCTCATGGGGATGAAACTGTTGATGATGCAGTGTTTTGCGGAGAGACAAGCACGGGGAGAAGTGGAGCAAGAAATACTGGACACCCAAGTCAACCCTGCTGTATGGGAAATCAGTGGTCACATTGTACTGAAACGCAGGCTCGACTATGAATCGGCGACTGAGGAGTCAGCCTGGCGACTTCTGGCAGAGGTCTCCCTAACCCAAGAGCGGTTTGATGAGGTGAAGAAAAATTGTCTGAAATCTGTGTTCAATGCGCCAAACAAAGTCAAGGTGGAGATGCCCACCATGGACTCAAGTCTTCACCTGATGGGTAAGAGTGGTGTTGCCCTGAATGGCCAGTCGGAGCATTGTTTGGTGCTTCAGGTGTAACTAAGTGAGACTCATGATGATGTTTCAATTGCAAACCTGAGATCCATATATCATAAGGTTTGATTCTCAGTTTTCTATGGTTTACTTTCCTTGTCTGTGTTGAAGCAAACTTGACCTTCTAGCTACGAAGACGTTTGTATGATAGGTAGCATATGATTGTTTTTGTTCATAAATTCCTTATTTTTGGTGGTATGAGGAATGTGCAGACTGTCAGAGAGTCAATTCTCTGGAACTATATTCTCTGATTATAATCTACTGGATTACTTAATTGTATTCTCATTGATGGTGTATGTCTTGATTTTTTCCTCTGGGCAATGGATAGTTTGTGAGTAGATATCTCACCATTCATTATTAGCATTTTGAGTGTAAAGCTACAGAATACCATGGTCATTGCAATTTCTCTGTCTCATGTTTTCTTAATTGAAATTAATCTCAACTATCATAGTGGACACTCTTGATAGTTGAAATATTGATAAAGAGTAGTTACAATTCTCTTTTATGTATAAGAAACAACGGTGCTGTTGATGTCAATAGGGGACAATGAAGAAGCCTTCCAATTGGGTTCTTCCTAATCAAAGCAGAGTAGATTGGATTCCACCAATTTGAAAGGCCATATCATAATCAAGTCTTGAATTTAATATGGATCACTCAAGAGAAGGTCGATTCATACCTAGTTCAGTTACTCTCATAATGTTGGTCCTCTGTTTGTTTTTACATGGCCACTTTGATGTTAACTAGAAAGACTCAAAAGATATTCATTTTTCTTTTCAAAGCATGTTAGCATAATGCCTCTGACAACCAACCATTAACCTTAAAGTGCCAAAAACCAAATGTGAGTATATTATATTGAGCTAAATCTATCGTAAGAATCTTTAGTTATGTGCAAGTTAACAACAGCATGACAATCCTGGAGACACTAATTGATCAACATGAATGGATCTGAATAAAACTCCTCGTGAACTTGATTGTCAAATGGTTGGTCATGGATGATGCCCATGTGTTGAACCAGGTCACAAAGTCTTGTCTGAAGCGCTTGTTGAGGGATCTTTAAGAATGAAAGGGCTTGAAGAATAAAAGGGCTATCACATCAATGTTGGCACCTATTGAAACTCCTAGCGCATTATGCTTGGATTGAACATGTCCAGCGATTCTTGACCTTCTCTTGAGTGATCCAAATCCAGATCTGTATGTCAGCTGGTTGATAGGTATGGATCTGAGTTAGATTCTCAACTGGAAAAGCATGTAGAGCCTATTCAAACTGCAGAGTTGGTCATACAGAGCTTTGCTTGAGCTGCTTAATTTGAACAGGTTGTCCCTGGCTGAAGTTCCTTACTATTGCAGAAGTTTGAAACAAGTCAGCAGTTCTGAGATGTGTTAGTTTGTGAATTGCATCCTTGTTCTAGCTTCCAACTGTGCTCTTCAGGAAGCAAGAGGCAGAGATGCCTCAGGTTCATGATGTATGAGGATAAGCCCCACAATGAAACTGCAAGATCGGGTCAGTCAAATTTTTGAACTCCAAAAGGAATGAATTTTGCTATTGGCACACAGGATGAGAAACCAAAGGAGTGAAACTATTTGGTGAACTCTGAAACAAATGACTTCAGGACCCAGAGAGTGAAAATGTTTTCTGAACTCCAAAAACATTGGGTTAAGAATCTGAAGAGTGAAACAGTTTTCTGAAGTCCAAGCAAAAAAATTGAGAAACTAAAGAATGAAACTGGTTTTCTGAAGTCCAAAGCAAATGAGCTGAGATCCTGAAGAGTTATAACTTTTTTCTGAACTCCAAAGCAAAGAAGTTGAGAACCCAAAGAGTGAAACTGTTTTCTGAACTCTAATGCGAGTGAGTTGAGAACCTGAAGAGTGAAACTGTTTTCTGGACACCAAAGCAAATGAGTTGAGAACCCAGAGAGTGAAACTGCTTTCTGAACTCCAATGCAAATGAGTTGAGATCCTGAAGAGTGAAACCATTTTCTGGACACAAAAGCAAATGAGTTGAGAACCCAGAGAGTGAAACTGCTTTCTGAACTCCAATACAAATGAGTTGAGATCCTGAAGAGTGAAGCCGTTTTCTGACACCAAAGCAAATGAGTTGAGAACCCAGAGAGTGAAACTGTTTCCTGAAAGCAAATGAGTGTACTGTCTGATTCTCCTAACACATGAGGAGGAGCCCTAGAGTGAAACTGCAAGCCTAGGTTGATTATCATTTCTGAATTCCAAAGCAAAGACAGTAGTGCAATTCACATATCTATGAAAATTGCAGAGGAATTTGAAGATAACATGACAAACAAGTAGAGCAACTGTAAAAAGTGCAGCACAGCAAGTTCCAAGTCCAGGGTAAGTGTTGTGCACTTCTAGATCAGCACCCAACACTATCAAATTCCGACAACAAATAAACCCCTACACAAAACTAATCTTCTGCAGTAAATACCAGACATCAGTATCATATCTGAACTCCAAAGCAAAGACAATAGAGCAATCAATATATATATTAAATTGCAGAGGAATATCTCCACAAATTTTTTTTGGAGATAGCACGAAAATGAGTAGACCAACTGTAGAGTGATTCAACAAACTTCCACACAAAAACAAGAAGAGTTCTGAAAAGGGGAGCTTGGTTGTGGAATGAAGCAATTTCAGAAAGAATATCATGTTCATCACTGCAAAAGAAGACAGAATGTGGGGGGGCTTTTATCATCAGCCCAATATAATGAAAAACAATGAATCAAATCAAGCTTAAATTAGAGACGGGAATCTGGTTTCCACTGCAACCTCTTGCTCTGAAGAGGAGGAATCCAGTCAGAGGGCTGATTGCTAGAAAAAGATTCCACCTGCAAAATCTGTGCTGGCGGTTTTAGGTTTAGTGCTGGCAGACATTCGATCGGAGATGATGAAGGAGCGCATCTCGCAGTTTCGAAAGTATTGATGCAATTCATTCTTGACAACATCGGAGCAATCCTCTCCAAAGAGCTGCAGCATGTTGAAGATGAAGGTGCTATGTGACACCACTGCAATTTGTGATTCCTTGCGATTCAGTAGCCATTTTATGAATACCTTAGCCCGGGATTGCACATGATCTGCAGATTCTCGGATGTCTGCATTCCACCATGTGTCCTCTTCTGTTTCGACCTCTGAGAAATCAATAGCTGGGAATTGGGTCTTGTAATAGCTGATTTCCCTCCGCTTGTCACAAGGGTGTGATCCATGCATCTCCCTGCACCATTCATTTGCAATGATCAAAGGCGCTCCGGCACTGCTGATTGCTTCATGCCTAGGGTTTCCTACCCCACTGACCATCAGAGGTGAATCCGTGGCTTCTTGCCCATTTTGCAAAGAACCTGGTGTTCCGAATACACCTGCAGCAGTTTGCAAGGTTCGTGTGAGTGGAGATACTACCACCAGCTCAACTCTCTCCCGGATGTGGGTCTTCTCAAGATGTTGATGCAAAGCTTCTGCCTGCTGCCATCCAAGGGGAGTCAAATCTGCATCCTCAAACTCCCAGGACATGTACTTGGCATAGTCGAGCTCTCCTGCCACATTATGAAAACCCTGCCCATGTCGCACCACATGGATGACCTTACATCTGTGCAAAGGGTAGAGAGACGCTTCCGGAAAGCTTGCGGATGCTGCTGCTATGTGACCATTCATGGTGGCTCCCTTACCAAATCTCCGGATCTGAAGCTCAGAACAGGGAACACCCAACCGCCTGAAGAAGCTCAGATTTGTTGGACAACCGAAAGCCCGAGAATTCGAGAAACCGATTCCTGAGAAGGAGGAAGAAGAAGAAGAAGAAGTCACAGCAGATGATGACAACAGACTAGTGGAACCCAAGAAACCCACCCTCATTCCACAAATTCTCCTCCCAAAGAGGCAGAGATTCTTCTTCTTCTTCTTCTTCTCTCTCTCTCTCTCTCCAGAATCACCAGATCACACCACTGACTCACTCGATCGAGACAAGGAAGACGAAAGCAAGACAACGCAAATCTCCAAATCTAGAATCTCGCAACCCAAATCTCCAAACCTCCAAATCCTGGGAGAATTTGTGAAATCTCCCTACAGAATCAATAATGAAAATTCTTCGCAAATCCTCAAGAGCAGCTTCCCTGGATGAAACAAACCACACACAACTCGCTCCAATATCCCTCCTGCGCTCTTTCTTATGTCTTCTCTCCACCACCTCTTGCTGCAACAACAACAACAACAACAATGTCCCTGCTACTCATGACCTTCCTCCCAATGTTCCTCTTCCCGCTCATGACCTTCCTTTCCACCCACAAAAAAAAAGGAAAAACAATGACAAAAAAAGAAAGAAAACCAAAAAAAAATTAAACAAAAAACAATTCTGACTACGAATCAAGGCATCGAAAAAGGGATAATTCTCCTACCAAACTTGCAGTAAGGAGTGTGGTGGCGGCCAACTGCCAACTGCCAACTGCAACCACACATGGAACTGTCTTGGAAGGAAGGAAGGAAGAATCTGGGAAAAACGAAGCGGAAAGGTGGGAGAGGACGACGGAGCGAGAGGAGACGAGAGGAGAGGAGAGGAGCACAAGAGTCAAGGAAGACGGCGGCGGCCAACAGCGGCGACGGACGGACGGACGGACGACAGTTGCTGATTTCGTTGGTTGGTTGGGATTTCAAGTATGCTGACCTCCCAACCGTGTTGTTGTTGCTGTTGTTCTTGAACCCCTCTTCTTTTTTTTTAACCTCTGCCCGTTTGGGTAAAAAGATTTTCACCTCGGTATAAGATTCTGGGAGACCGGTAGGTTTTAATTTAATTTATTTTATTTTTTTCATTTTCTTGATGTATCTGAAGCGGTGATCATCCATAAGGCAGTTTAGCCAAATTTGGCTACAAAACAGATATGAAAGCCAAAAAAAAGTTTAAGCATCCTTCATATTTTTGTCTACATGCTAGAAGCCAATATTAGAGAGATCTGGCGATTACTGAAACAGAGAAGTCTTTCATTTTTTCGAAATTTGGTCACTAGAAAACCAAAAAAAAAACACAGATATAGGCTATATATTTTAGCCACTTTGAAAAAGAATTTAGCCAAAAAAAACCCTGGGGGAGGGGTGAAAAAAAACCCTTTCACATTAGTGTAAGATTCTGGGGTAAAACTTTTTTGAGATCTGGACTTGGAACTAATGGTGTGAGAGCGACAGCTGGAGACTCCGTATTGGATTTGAGAGTAAACTTTTTGTCTTGACCAATGAGTGAGTGACAACTGGCAGATCAACTGTACTCTGTGCAGTGATTCTCTTCTCCAGGACAAAAAGCGTTTGGACAAAAAATTAATTGCGATTTTTTTGGCAATTTGTTCGCTTTTTGTATTAGTGCAAATTTGACTAAATTTGTGGGAATTTTTTTTGCCAAAAATATTGATATCATTAAATAGCCCAAAAAAAAAAGAAAAAAAAAAAAACACCCATGACTCTGTGCCTTCTAAGATGGATGCATTTAAGAAAGTTCTCAAATTTATTTTGTTGCACAGCTCTGTCGATTTTGCAAAAAAAACCTACAATGTCAATATATGAGTGTAAAATAATTTTAAAAAAATAAAATTATTAGATTTATTTTGTTCCACAAGTGACCGATTTGAGTGTAACTTTCACGCATGCACATCTCATGTAACTTGTTTAGAATAAATGTGATGAAAAGAACAGTTTTTTAGTTTTCAGCACTACAGTGATGATGAAACCGTGTGTGATTTGAATCCAAAGCTTGTAAGCATTACAAGCTTTGGTCATTTGCTTGTGCTTTTTGACAAGCGGCTTGCTACGAAAGTGTTCTATGAGATTGGTGTTATACCATTGTAACCATGGATGAGATTGGTGTTACACCGTTGTAACAACGGATGAGGTCGGTGTTGTTGTAGCATTATAACAATGGATGTCAAAAATAATAATAACTTTCATGTGTTATAAATAATAATTTGTTTAATTGTTAGCTTTTTCATTCATACAATGGATGAGGTTGGTGTTGTTATAGCATTATAACAATGGATGTCAATAATAGTAATAACTTTCATGTGTTATAAATAATAATTTGTTTAAATTGTTAGCTTTTTCATTCATACAATGGATGAGATTGGTGTTATAACCGTTGTAACAATGGATGAGGTCGGTGTTGTTATAGCATTATAACAATGG
>Ga0116231_10013901_pt1 | contig 11057 bp, 14 predicted proteins | sample S1TSphgellanicum_2_FD_89695 | JGI IMG/M metagenome (GOLD analysis project Ga0116231, IMG submission 89695) | Host-associated microbial communities from peat moss isolated from Minnesota, USA - S1T2_Fd - Sphagnum magellanicum MG | ecosystem: Host-associated > Plants > Peat moss > Unclassified...
CACGCTACCCACGTCAGCTCGGACCTCTGCGACCGTGTGCGTTCCGGACCGTGAGGCCGCCGCGCGAGAGCGTTGGGACGCCTGCGCCTCGTTAAATGAATTCATTGCCGAGATCGCTGCGGCCCAGCGCGCGGGACGGCCGATGCTTCGCCCGACCCCTTTGCAGATTGCCTGGGGGGAGTGCAAAGTTTTCGTGCGGGACCTGGATGCGGCGCGCCGGCAGGGCACGGCGCTTTCGGACGGGACCCGCGCGGACTTGGCGGGTCGCCTGGCCTTCATGCGCGCGAACCCTCCAGCCTTCGGATACCTATTGGGACGGATGGATGTCTGGATGAGCACCGCGATCGCGAGACTGCTCGGGGAGCCGGTATCGGCCGCGGCCCAGGCGGACTTGGACTGGTACCTCAAGGGGCTCCGGCGCGAGGAGGAGGCCCTGGCGCGCGAGAATGCCGAGGAGGAGCGGAAGGCGGCGGAGCTCGCCCGACAGGCGGCCGAGGGGCTCGCGCGTAAGGCGGCCCTGGTGGCTAAACAGGCGGACGCGGAAGAGGAGCTGGACGACGGAGAGGATGAGGAGAGTGGCAGCGGTAAGCCGGGCGGGATGACATCGAAGATGCGCAAGCCTGCGCCCAAGGCCGAGTCCAACGATGACGACACGGGTGGCTGGCGCCGTGGACTGCGACCGCCGAGGCCGCGGTGATGGAGACAACAATACCAGGACATGACGCCCGGAAGAGCGTGTCCAAGGGTAGTGCGAGCACATGGGTGAGGGGAAGACGCGCTCTCCCTGATGGACAGCTTGGTGATTCGCGTCGCTCAGCAGCGTCTCGCTGCTAGTCAAAGAGTATAGGAGCCGAATCGATGGATATTTTCGAACAATGCCACTGGGAATTCCGCCTCGACCTGATCGGCCTGGACGATCAGGCTGCCCTGGAAGCGCATCTGGCGCTCGCACCCGTGGGTCATGCGGTGGCGACGCGCCTTAGGGAGTACCTCGCCGAGCAGGTCGGCGAGGACGACGACGAACTGGACGAAGAGGCCCTAAGTTCCGCGGAGGAGATCCTTCGCATAGTCCGGGAGCGGACTTGCCAGACGACGCATCCCCAGCCCCATACCCACGTTCGGGCAGCCTGAGGGGCCGCAGTTGCCTACGACTGCGGTTGACGTTGAGGAAGGCTGACATAAGGGCGAGATACAAGCCCTCCAATGTCCCGCTCGTTGTCAACCCCTTGCGGCGTTGAGCAAGGTTGGATAAGTTGTATTAAGCATTATTCGGTTGGCGTCAGCCCCCCACGCGTTGGGTGCGTGGGGGCAATGGCATGAGGGCGATAAGCAATGAGCGGCATGACCCTGTCCGAACACCAAGCCCTCTACTCCGCCGTCACCGCGGCCCCGAGCGTGGCTGCCCCGGTCCGCCGACCGCTTTTTGGTCGCGCGGACGAGACCGAGGGCGCCCAGCCCGCCCAGCAGACGGCATCCAAGACCGACACCACGATTGCTGCGGTCGAGCGCAAGCTCCTCGCGACCGTGGCCCGCAGCCCCGCACTCCTGTCGGACGCTGCAGGCCTGGAGCCCTCGCACTTCGTCACGGCGGGCCTGGACAAGGCGTTCGAGGTGCTCCGAGCGGCGCAGTCAGGTGACCTGGACCTACTGCGGCACCGCTGGGCAGAGAAAGGGATTTCGGGTGCCACGGTTGACGCGATCCTCGGTAGCCCGGTGGCGAGCACGGAGGACGTGGGGGCGCTGACGAAGGCGGTCCGGGATTCGCACCGAGAGCGGTGCATTACCGCGGCGGCCCTGGCGATCCACGAGACGCCGGCCGATCCCGAAGCGCACGAGGGGATGCGGCAGGCCCTGGAGCAGGGCAGCGGCGCCGATGCGTCGGCCTTCGTTGGCCCAAGACATCGAGCGAAGATTTCAAGGCGGACTTCGAGCGGCGCAAAGCCGGCGAGGTTCGCATGATTCAGACCGGCCTGGTGGACTTGGACCGCCAAGTTGGCGGAGGTTTCACCGAGGGCCAGATGGTCGTGGTTTCGGCGCGACCCGGCAAAGGCAAGACAACGCTGGTAATGCAAGCCGCGGAACATGTCGCACACCGGTTCCCCGATGAGCTGGTTGTCGTTGTCTCCCTGGAAATGCCCCGGGTGCAGTTGACCACGCGCCGTGTTGCCGCGGCATCAGATGGCCGGCTCACGGTCCACCAGTTGAAGAATCCCGGTGGCCTCATGACAGCCGACGAATTCCCGATCGTCGAGGAATGTCTGGGCAAACTTGCCCCCAATGTGGAGGTATGCGACCGGGCAAGCCAGGACATCGATTCCCTGGTGGCATCAATCCGGGACATGGCGGGGCGTCACAAGGTCGCCCTGGTCGTCGTTGACTACCTGCAGCTCGTGCAGACCAAAAGCGCCTCAAAGAGCGACACCCGGGAGCAGGCTGTGAGCCGAGTTTCTCGGGCACTCAAGGTCCTCGCGCTCGATATTGGGTGCCCGGTCATCGTGGTGGCGCAGATGAGTCGGGATATCGAGAAGAGCGTAACCGGCCGGCGACCCGTCCTCGCGGATTTGCGCGAGTCGGGCGCTATCGAGCAGGACGCCGATATCGTGATCTTCTTGCACGCCGACGCCGACCTCGATTCAACAGCCGAGAGAAAGCCTGTTGAAGCGATCGTTGCCAAGGCCCGCGATGGGGGTGAAGGCATTGTCGGCCTTGTATTCCATGGTGCCTGGGGTAGGTTTGAGAACCTGGCTCCTACGGAACTGGAGCGGCGTGCCCCGGAGGCGCGGAGCGCAGAGGCGGCAGTTCCTGGGCGCAAGGGGGGCAGGGTGGCTAGGGGCGTCGAGGCCGCACGCTTCAAGGCGCACGCGGAGGCGCAGCGCAGCGCCCGTTCCGTGACCCAGCGAAGGCTGTTCGATGAAACCCTGTGACGTCCCGCTCGAACTCCTTATCGCGTCGCCCCGGGCCACCAAGGTTTCGCTGCACCATGCGCGCCTGGAAAAATCGCACTGCGTTGTTCCGGGCTTGTTTCGGTGTCTCCGAGACGGGGAGCGCAAGGAAGCCAAACTCGACGTTTGGCATCAATACTCGGAAGACGAGTGGGTCCGGTTTTGGGGTCCGGAGCCACTTGGTCCCGACGATCTCCTCGTATCGCCGGGTGGTAACCCGGGCGTCCCGTCTCGGCCGCTGTCGCCCGCTCAAACCCCAGCGCCTTCAGGTCGAGCTCGTCGACGAACACATCGACCACTCGCACGGGATTGTTCTCGGAAATCCAGTCCTCAAGCCGCTCCGGGAAGAGCACGCTCTGCGACCTCTCTTCCCCCTCGACGAATCGCGTCATCAAGAGCCTCCTCGCGTTTGAGGAATATTAAATCCTCTCTCACGAGCAGTGAAGAGTTTTCACACAATCTGGACCCCAAGGAGACTTCCGGCCATGTCCGGTATTGGGAGGTGCAAAAAATTGCAGGAGGCCCCATCAACCAGGGGGTAACCCGTCCTCGACAGCTTGAGGTGGGACAGGATTGGCTGGCCGCTGCAAAAGGAATCGACCCGCGTGCCTTCGCACCAAAAAGATAATTGCTCCTAGCGGAATGGTTACGCTAATTACATACGGCGAGAACGCATCCGCACGAAAGAAACCGCTAGAGAAAAGCATGAAATTAGCCGGGTGGAACGAATATTGTCCACTGGTCCAATCTAGGCTGACCTGCCCGACGCCGATCAAGGTAAAAATTGCCCAAAGAATTTTCCGTTTTCGCGTCATTGGCGTACGCAGGCAAACTACAAAGGCGAAGAGAGAAAACACCGGCATAGCAATTGCCGACACAAAGATTACAAGGTGTCGGAAGGACTTGTCGCTAAGAGAAAATCGATTGATTACGTCTAATGGAGCTGAATGCGGATAGACGCCAAATCCCTCTAGGACCCTGTTCCCATCCACCACCCGCCAGGTCGCGTAAGCTTCAATCCACCGGTCTGAATATTCGTACTCGAACGTCACGCTGGACCCTTGGTACGTCATTTGTCCATTTCTGAAATTGTTCCTAGTGCCCCAATGGACAACGCGCTCAGACTTCGGTGGATCTCGTGGAATGTACGAGGAAGCAGTTGCAACAAAGGATCGCAAATCTTGCTTTCCAAGGTTCGTATCAGCTATCGCCTTGATGGCGGTCCAATTGTTACTCCGCAGATCGCCGTAGATCTGTTTCGCAAAGGCTGCGTCCGACAAAGATATCGAATCAGGAGCGCCACCGAAACCGCAGCCCACCATACAGAGGGCAGTGCAAAAAGCCAGAACTCCTCTCCGAATTGAAGCCATGACAATTAGCACTCCGAGGTACCAATCTGGTTACATCTACGTCGGCCTCTCTCCATGACTGCTCTCGGCGCATGTCCACTATCCGGCGATCCGAAAATGCAAGCGAAGGCAAGTTACAGCCTGCGAGGGCGCTTTCCATTCTTCACTAGCGTTACGCCGCCAACGACAGCAACCAGTGCTGCCCCAACGGCACGCGGACTGCTGGTGCCATTCATAGCACATAGAACCAGCAAAGCAACTCCGGAGCCAAGAAACACGTATCCAGTCGCGGAAATAGCGTTGCCGGTCGGCTTTGAAGGCTTCGTAAATGCAATGCGCCAAAGAAGGACCGCGGCCACCAAGAACAGAAAGAGTGAAATTGCAAACGGCCAACTAGTCCCGCCTTCCAATTTACCGGAGAGAAGAAGGTGATACGTCACGAACGAAAGAAACGCAGACGTGGTCAAGAAAAGAAACGTCGCGACAACGATGCCAATAGTTCGCTCTGGCTTCGTGGGCAGCCGTCCAAATCCCATGTGCGATCTTCGATTGGCATTGCGATCTGGGATTCCTAGAGACTCGCGGGCACCTGGGATGACCGGTATGGCGACCTTGTAAGGCCGTCGCTGACTTCCGCTTGTGGCCGGCAACGCCGAAGGCGCCGACTGCTTCCCCATGTTGCCAAGGTTCCCTTCGGAGCGCAATGCCGACATGGCACGCCCCAATGCCCGGTCTGGGATGCATCGCCGACCTGGCCTCGAACTGCGGTCAGCGGACCCAAATTCGACGACTCGACCCCAAGCGGAAGTCGCCGAATGTCCGCGATCGATTGCTCCAGTTTGATGGGCATTAATTGCATTCTTACGAAACAAGCCAGGTGCCGTATGCTTCCACAGCAAGGAGCAAATCGGGAAAATTCTCGACCCCCACAAACTCCTCCGACTCTTCTTGTCCTTTCCAATATTCAACTGCATAGCCGGTACCGCTGGGGTGCAGATCGATAGATCGGACCAGGCTATGCGAGATGGCCAGGATGATAGGAATATCTTCTTCATCTCGAACGGAGACGTGACCGCACAGCGATTCGAAGCGTTCAGCGGCGAATTCAAGTTCGGCTTTGACGTTTTCCAGCGACATTTAATTTCGACCCGAGGCGGAACGTTAAACCGGTCGGCATTGCGGCGATGCTCATCTGCCAACGCAAGTCAGACCGAGGCGCTGAATGACCTCGCTTGCATCGGCATCGTCATATTCGACTAGCACGATCTTGTGTTTGTCATTCTCCGGACGCTCCTCTGCGCATTGATCCGAGGAGATGTACCGGACCGATAACATCATGAAGCGCTTCTCGTCAGGCTTCAGCCAAATGTCCCCGGTCCGATGAATCATTGTCGCTGGCTTCGCTCTTCCATCAAGAAAATGTTGCCATCTCTTAAACCATGTACAACGCGTCCAGGATTTTTCCAGCAAAGCCGCGTAATGGGCTAAGGCCGGATTCGCTGGAAATTTCGCAGTGAAATTGAAGTGGGTCTGATGCGCGTGGCCATCATTGAATGTGTGATGCTCAACATCAACCGCACCCGGCGGTGCAGCCAAATCCGCGGGACGGTTCTCCTCTGCGTGCAATGAGACAGCGAACCCAACAAGAAGCGTGAACGCCACGATAGATTGTCGCACAATTCACTCGAGCCTTTTGCCTCGCAACATGGCCGCTTTTCGATTTGGAAATATAAGGGTGCCTTGACCGCATTGTGAAGGGTTGGCGGACGCCCGCCCGGGCAAGTTTATGCCGTCGAGCTGGTTAGGCAAAGAGGGCGGGGGTCCGCCAACCCCCAAGGGAGGAAACCGCGGGCGGGCTGAGGACGGTGTTAGCGGTGCGGTGCTATGGGCATTTGATTGGCGGTGGGGCGGGCTGTAGCGACAGAGCCGGGGCCGAGATGGCTGCTGGGGCGCTGCGGTACGCCTTTGCACGGTGCCGGATGTCCGCCTTAGGGAAGGCCGATCGCCAAGCGGACCTGGATTGCAATTGTGAAGGGTTGGCGGACGCCCGCCCGGGCAAGTTTATGCCGTCGAGGTGTTTTGGCAAAGAGGGCGGGGGTCCGCCAACCCCCAAGGGAGGAAACCGCGGGCGGGCTGAGGACGGTGTCAGCGGTGCGGTGCTATGGGCATTTGTAGTGACGGATGCGGTGGAATCGGCCCGGCAGCGCATGCATCAGGAAGCGGCGGATGAACTCGCCGGCGGCCAGGGTCATCGTCTTATGGGGGGTTCGTCCCTTGGCCCGATAGTCTTTCCACCGGAACGTCACGCCCCGCTCGTCGAAGCTGACCAGACGGCTGTTGGAGATGGCCACCCGGTGGGTGTAGCGAGACAGGTAGGCCAGAACCTGCTTGGGGCCGGCAAAGGGGCGCTTGGCGTAGACGACCCACTCGCAACTGCGCAGCGGTGCCAGCGATTGCCGGAACAGCGCCGGATCGGTCAGGTCCTGGTACTCGCCGAAGAACTGCAGCAGCCCCGCCTGATGAGCCTGGGTCAGCGCTTCGAGAAACCGGCGCCGGAACAGCCTGGAAAGCACCCGTACCGGCAGGAAGAATCCCGGTCGGCACGACACCCAGGTATCCGAATCGACCGCCAGCCCACCGCCGGGCACGATGCCGTGCACGTGCGGGTGGTGGGTAAGGGCCGAACCCCAGGTGTGCAGCACCAGGGTGGCTCCGATCCGCGCCCCCAGGTGCTTGGGATCGACCGCAATGGTCCGAAGCACCTCGGCGGCGATGTCAAAGAGCAGGCTGTAGACGACCGCCTTGTTGTAATACCCGATGGCGGCAATCGGCGCCGGAAGCGTGAACACGACGTGGAAGTACGGCACCGGCAACAGGTCGGCCTGACGATCCTCGAGCCAGCGCACTGCGGCCCTGCCCTGGCACTTGGGGCAGTGCCGGTTGCGGCACGAGTTGTAGCTGATCTGCGGCTCGTTGCACCCCGTGCAGCGCAGCAAGTGGCCGCCCAGCCCGCCGGTGCGGCACTGTTCGATGGCCGGCATGACCTTGAGCTGGGGCAACCCCAGGTGGCCCCGCTGCTCTGATCGATATGCCGGCCCGGCGGTGCGGAAGATATCCGCCACCTCCAAAGCGGGGCGCATGAGGCGCCCCTACGGCGTGCGCTGGCTCTCGATAGGGCTGACCACCTCCAGCAGCACCTCGGTGGCCACGTGCGTATAGACCGTCGTGGTCTCGATCTTCTTGTGGCCTAGCAGCACCTCGATGAAGCGGATATCCTCCTTCTGTTCCAGAAGGTGCGTGGCAAAGGCGTGCCGCAGGCTGTGCATCGACACGCGCTTATCCAGCGCCGCGGCGCGGGCCGCATCGTGGATACCGCGGTTGAGATGGCGTGTGGTCATCGGGTTGACCCGCTTCTGGCCCGGGAACAACCAACCCCCATCGACAACCTGGTTCTGGCCCTTGGCGTAGCGCCACCACGCCCGAAGCCGCTCAAGCATCAGCGGCGAGAGCATCGCGTAGCGGTCGCGCCTGCCCTTGACTTGCTCGTAAGCGATCAATAGACCCCGTCCCTTGCGGGCGCAGGCGCGCCGTGGCAGGAGTCGATCAGGATGTCGTGGGTTGGAGGCGCCAGGGCAGCAGCGCCTCGTAGTGGTCGGCGGTCTTGGCCAGAGGCAGGCGGGCGAAGATGTGCCGCAGGTACTGGTAGGGCTCGACCCCGCAGGCCTTGGCTGTTTCGATGAGCGAGTACAGATTGGCGCTGGCCTTGGCGCCGGCGACGGTATCGCTGAAGAGCCAGTTTTTTCGTCCTACGACGAAGGGGCGGATGGCATTTTCGGCAGGGTTGTTGTCCAGCGGGATATCGCCGCGCTCCAGGAAGCGGATCAACTTGGGCCACTGGCCGTGCAGATAGTGCAGCGCCTTGCCCAGCAGCGACTCGGGCGCTACGGCATGCAGGTGCGCCAGCACCAGCGCCTGGATCGAATCGATCACCGGCCGGCTGTGCTCCTGGCGCCGCGCCAAGCGCCCGGCGGCATCGAGTTGCTCGGCGCTCTTGTCGACCGCATAGAGCTGCCCGATGGCCTCGATGATCTTGGCCGCCGGCTGATCGGGCGTGCGCGCGGCCTTGGGAAGGGCCTCCAGGGCCTTGATGAAGCCCCGGCGGGCATGGACCCAGCAACCGGCGTGCAGGAGCCCGTAGCCCCTGGCTACAGCGTCGTAGCTGTCATACCCATCGGTGAGCAGCACGGCGCCGGGGCGCACGCCGGCATAGAGGTCCAGGGCGAACTTGGCGCTGCGCGTGGGCGCGTAGGTGAACAGGCGGATCGGTGGATCCGCCCCGGGCGTCCCGGGGTCGGTGGCCCGCAGCCACATATAGCTCTTGCGCTGCGCCGCCCGCCCCGGCTCCTTGAGGACCTGCAGCTCGGTCTCATCGCCGTGGATGACCTTGGCCTCAAGTAGCTTGTCCTGCATCAGGTTCAAGAGCGGCTGCACCGCAAGGCCTGCCGCGTTGACGTTGCCGGCCATCGTGTTGCGGGATATCTCCCCACCGAACCGTGCCAGCAGCGCTGCCTGTCGGTACAGCGGTAACCCGTCATGGAACTTGGCGCTGATCACCCAGGCCAGTGTGTCGTCGCTCAGGATCCCCCTGGGGATCAAGCGCGGCGGCAGCGGCGCCAGGCGCAAGCCCTTATCGCAGCACGGGCAGGCGTACTTGACCCGCTCGGTGCGCAGCACCTTCACCTGCTAGGGGATCACGTGGTACTGCTCGCTGGCTTCGACGCCGATCTCTTGGAGCGCGGCCCCGTCAAGCGGGCACACGCGCTCGGACTCGGGCAGCTCCACGCGCACGACCTCGCGCGGCACGTTCGGATCGATGGGCTTGCGACCCCGCTTGGCTCGCTGGTGCGTGCCGACCGTGACTTTGCTCTTGGCTTGGCTATCGGCCGCTGGCGCCAGCGCCTCGGCCTCGTTGAAGAAGAAGTCGCGCTGGTCCGAAACGCGCACCTCGCTGCTTGCACCGAAGAGCTCGCGCTCTTTGGCGCGCAGCTTCTCCTTGTACAGGTCGCGCTCTGCCGTGACGAGGCGAATCTGGCTGCCGAGGGATTCGACTTCACTGCTGAGCGACGCCACTTCGGCGCGCAACGATGCTTCGTGGGAGCGGGCCTGCTCCAGCGCTTGGCGCAGAGCGTTGCGTTCTTCTTCGCTGTTGACAGGCATACGCATCGCCGAGTTAGACCAGCGATGCGCCGCCCGCGTTCATCAACTCGCGCGCCGATACCTCAATGCGTGATGGCCGCGCATCGCCGCCAGATCATAGCCTTCGAGCAGCCAGTGCAGCTGCTCCACGCTCAGGTTCACGACCGCTTCGTCGGCGCGCGGCCACACGAAACGATCGGCCTCCAGGCGCTTCAAGAGCAGCCAGAACCCGTTCTTGTGCCAGCCCAGGATCTTGATCCGGTCGCGACGCCGGTTGCGAAACACGTACACGGCCGGGGCAAAGGGATCGCGCTTGAGCCCTTGCTCAACGAGTGCCGCCAGCCCGTTTATGTTCTTCCTAAAATCGATCGGGTCGCGATGCACGTACACCGCCAGCTCCTCGCTCAGGCGGAACATGGAAGCTTGGCCAGCACGTTGATCGCCGCGACCAGCGTCGCCGAATCGCCAGCCCCGATCGCCAGCTCCAGCATCACGCCGTTGGGAAGCTGCGCGCGCAATGGCGCGGACGCAGGTGCCAGTCGCACCGTGGCAAACGCGCTTCTGGCCGCTGGCACGCTCGGCGCCGCCGGCTTGCTCGCCCGCCCTTGCCGTTCGATCAGCTGCCGCCTGGCCCAGTACATCGACCAAGCCGATAACCCGCGCTCCGAGGCATACTCGCGAACCGACTTGCCCTCTCGGCGCGCCGCTTCCACGTGGCCTTCCCACTTCTTCGAATCAAATGCCTTCTTCATCGCACGCCTCCCTTCGGTCAAAGCGTGCAGATGTACGCCGATCACGCGTCGCCGGAAAGAACGGGGTCTATTGATCGCTTACGCTTGCTCGATGCGCAGCACCATGCGGCCGCTGTCCACATCCCCGGTCTTCAATGACACGACCTCGCTGGAGCGCAGCCCCGCCCCGTAGGCCAGCGTCAGGGCGGTCTTCACCTTGAGGTTCGGCGCCGACTCGATCAACAGCGCCACCTCCTCGCGGCTGAGGATCACCGGTAACTTCTGCTCCACCGGCACTGGCCGCAGCTTGGCCACCACGTACGGCCGATCCAGCGTGACCTTGAACAGGAACTTGACTGCCGTGAGCGTCGCGTTCAGCGTGACTGGCGGCACTCCCTCCTCGACCAGATGCAGCTGGAATCGCCGCATGTCCTCGGCCGTTGCCGTCAGCGGCGAGCGCTTCAGGTAATCGGACGACGCTTACATTCGTCCTCGCCCTTGTTGAAGATCGCCTCGAGTTCTTTTGAGAGCACCAGCAGGGCAGTCGTCTCGGCCAGCGCCTTGTCCTTGCGCCGCAGCTCGCGTTCGAGCTCCTTGATCCGCCGTTTGTCAGCCCGGGTCTGCTGCGGGGTAGCCCGTGCATCCTCCGGCTCGGCCAAGGCCTGCGTGGCCGATTCGCGCCACGCCGCCAGCTCCTGCGGATACACCCCGTTCTTGCGGCACCAGGCCCCGCGGGCCGCCTCATCCATCGACGCCGTCGTCAACACCGCCTCCATTCGCGCCGGCGCTGTCCACGCCCGCTCGCGAGCGGGCCTGGACAGCGCTTCACTGCGCCAGCG
>Ga0116231_10013902_pt1 | contig 11056 bp, 7 predicted proteins | sample S1TSphgellanicum_2_FD_89695 | JGI IMG/M metagenome (GOLD analysis project Ga0116231, IMG submission 89695) | Host-associated microbial communities from peat moss isolated from Minnesota, USA - S1T2_Fd - Sphagnum magellanicum MG | ecosystem: Host-associated > Plants > Peat moss > Unclassified...
ACCGTTCGGCTGCAATGGTGAGGTCTGTCTGGAGTTGGTCGCGCAAATCAGCAACATTCTCAGGTTCGACGCGACGCTGATCATCGGCGGCGCTGAGGTTTGCCGTCTGCTGTCGTTCCAGGGCGGCATCGAGCAGGGCGTAATCCGTGGCCGCGGCGCGTGCGTAGCTGATAGAGGTCAAGGCGCCGTCGAAAATTTCTGCGGTTAATTGCCCGGCATGACCAATGGAGCCGACAGCGTAAGACCCGAGACCGCCGGAGATCGCTGCCATCGCCAGGAACGCCAGGAAGATCTTCCGGCGCAGCGTCAGCAGACGGCGCAGCTTGGGTCTGACGGCAGGGTCTGCGTAAGGCATAAAGACAGCGGCCCCAACGATGCGGAACAGAATATTCAATTTGGTCGCACCTCTTTAATAATCGCCTAATGTTCGTAGCCTTTTGCGAGACCGTTCTCTTTTGAAGCTTGCATACTCAGGCTTAACCTTTGCTTCACTTTTCCCGGGCACACTCGATATGTTCTTGCCGGTTGAATCGCAAAATGCGTTGTTTGACGATTATAGCCTTGATGCTTTTGGTCTTGGGCTACGCTGCTGCGGTTCGCGCAGCAGAAACGGTGAATTTGTCTGACAACGGTGACTTGTTTGACAGCGGGCGGTTGCTTGGCACCGGCGGCGTGACTGAGGTTGAAGGGCAAGGCGGCGGTGGCGTGGTGCCGTGGGCGCTGATCACCGGGTATGGCACGCGCGATAGCATTGGTGCCAACGGGCATTATTCGTATGTCTATTTGCCCAATTACCAGCTTCATAGCTTCGGGGCGGCAACTGGGCTGTTTAACCGGGTCGAGCTTTCTTACAGCCGCACCACGTTAGATACCGGGGCGACCGGTAAGGCGCTGGGGCTGGGCGCTGGGTATACCATTCGGCTTGATACGCTTGGGATGAAGGTCAAGCTGTTTGGCGATGCGATCTACGATCAGGACACCTGGCTGCCGCAAGTGACGGCCGGATTGCAGTTCAAAGCGAACAACCGCGGCAGTTTGCTGCGCGCCATCGGCGCCCGCGGCGACGAAGGCGTGGATGGCTATTTGGCTGCATCTAAGCTTTTTCTCAGTGAGAGCCTGTTGCTCAACGCAACCTTACGCATGACGAAAGCCAATCAGACCGGGTTGCTTGGCTTTGGTGGCGACCGGCTCAATGCGTATCGTCCGCAACCAGAGCTCTCAGCCGCCTATTTGGTCACGCGACAAATTGCTGTCGGGGCTGATTATCGGTTTAAGCCAGACAATTTGCGCTTTGCGCACGAGAATAACTGGGCCGATGTATTCGTCGCGTATTTCTTCAATAAGCATATCTCTGCCACGTTGGCCTTCGTTGATCTTGGCACAATTACGATCCGCAAGAATCAGGAGGGTGTCTGTGCGTCGTTGCAAATTGGTCTTTGAGTGCCTTGTCTTCCTGCTGTTCATTCTCGCTGGCCCGTCGGCACGTGCTGAGGAGACACTTTATGATAGTCTCGGCGGCCAGCAAGGTGTGCAACGCATTGCACATGGTCTCCTGCAGCGGGTTAAATCAGACCCGCGCGTCACCGACAAATTCGAAAACATCAATATTGAATATTTGGAAAAGCGTTTTGTTTTGCGCCTCTGCGCCTGGACGGGTGGGCCGTGTGAGGCAAAGGGGGCAAGTATGAAGGGCATCCATGCCGAACTCGGCATTACCGACAGAAACTTCAATGCCGTCGTCGAAGATCTGGAATCATCGATGGCCGAAGCCGGAACGCCTTACCACGCACAGAACCGCCTTTTGGCGCTCTTGGCGCCGATGCATCGCGATATCGTCAGCAAATAGAAATAGGGAGCCGGTGGTGCGCCTTACCCTTTGCTGCGTGTTGCTGTTTTTCGTGCTGATGATCGGCTTCATTACAGATGTGAGAGCGGGTGCAGCGGTGGAACACGTGTCGCAGCGGCATCGCGCCTTTGCACCGCTCAGTTTGCAAATCAGCCGAGGAGGCACGATTGAAATCGTCAATGACGACGGTGAGTTAACGCATCACGCTTATGTCAAGTCGCCTCAGTTCAATTTTGACTCGGGCGAGCAACAGCCAGGCGACAAGGTCGATATCGTGTTCCCGATCGCCGGTAACTTCACCGTACTTTGTGGTATTCATCCGAGGATGCATTTGGAACTCGTAGTCCAGTAAAAAAGATCTCTTTTCTGCTCTTACGTGGCAACTTCATGAGGTGCGCGATTGAGTTTCACGCTTGGCACCAAAGTCGACACAACCAGGGTCAGCGATGCAATCGCAAACACCGTCCAAAATGCTGAATGCAGCGACTGGCCCAAGGCCGCGCGCACCGTATCGTCGCCGATGGCGCTTCCGGGGTGATCCAGCAACGCCCGAATGCGATTGTAATCCACGCCCTGACCGCCGCGATGCGCCAGGCCGATGTTCAGAACGCCGCCTAACACGGTGGCGCCCAAGGTGCTGCCGAGGTTGCGGGAAAACACGCTAGATGCCGTCGCGGCACCGCGCTCAGACCAACCAACACTTCCCTGAACAATGACAATGGCCGCCGTGTTCAGAAATCCCATCCCGAGCCCCATAACCAATGACCCAAGTCCAGCCACAACCGGTGATGTCGTGGGCCCAAGTGCGACAAATGCGATGGCGCCGGTCGGCATTAACGCCGCGCCGAAGAGCAATGTGTTACGCAATCCGAAACGAGGAAATTGTTTGGCAGCCACGGTTGCGCCGATCGGCCAACCCAGCACCATCATGGTCATGGCAAATCCGGCCACCAACGCCGATTGGTTCAACACACCCTGCACATAAAGCGGCAAAAACGCCGTAAGGCCCACCAACGCCATGCTGCTCAGCACTGTCGCGGCATTGGCGGTCGCAATGGGGCGAAACGACCACAGCGAGAAGGCCAGCATCGGGTCACGCGCGCGGCGCTCTTGCCAGACGAACAACACGGCCGTCACGCCGAAGACACAGAGCGCGGCGCCAGCGGTGCGATGATCCGCGGTGCCGAGTTCGGTAATCGCGACCATCAGCGCGGCGATTGTGATCGCAAACAGCGCAGCGCCGGGGGTATCCACCGAGCGTCGTTCGCTCGCAACATTCTCACGCAAAAACAGGGTGAATCCTGTCGCAGCCGCGAGGCCGATGGGAATGTTAATCCAGAAAATCCAACCCCAATAGAGATGCTGAATAATCAATCCGCCGGCGAGTGGCCCCAACACCGAAGAGATGCCCCACACGCTCGCCAAATAACCCTGGATTTTCCCCCGTTCTTGCGCAGGGTATAAATCGCCCACAACGGTCAGAGCAACGGGTTGAATGGCGCCGGCGCCAATCCCCTGGATCAATCGGAAGACAATCAGCATGGGCATCGACCGAGAGAAGCCGCAGAGCACCGTGCCGATGAGAAAAATACCGATGCCAATCAAAAGGATTGGCTTGCGGCCGTATAAATCCGCGAGCTTGCCGAACACCACGGTTGTCGCGGTCTGTGTGAGCAGAAACGAGGAAAACACCCAGGCGTACAGGTGTAAATCACCCAATTGGCCGGCAATTTGCGGCATGGCCGTGGAGACGATCGTTGCCTCAATGGCGATAATGAACATGGCGGCCATGACCGACGCCATGACGAGAGGGCGGCGAATGGTGGGGGATGTGAGCATGGCAGGTGAATTAGTGCGTTTCGGCGAAATGCGAAAGGTCGCGACGGTCAAAAATCAGCCAGTCTTCTTTTTGAAAAAAGAAGCAAAAACTTTTTGCTCTTGAAGGCGGAGCGCTTGGTCAATCAGGAAATTCGACGTCTTCATATAATTCCGCAACCGGAAAGCCGATATTTGCCTCTGGCAGTTCCAGCAGATCGTCGGCCGTCAAGGGCAGCTCTGTGAAGGCGACGTCTGCGGTCTGCCGATGCAGCACAAGGACGCCAACTGACGTAGATTCCACAATTATGTATCGTAAAATCGATGGAACAGCGGCGTATTCGTGTCGCTTTTCGATACGGTCACGCCGTCCCGAATCGGGGCTCAATATTTCAAACACCACCCTGACATTGGGCGCCAGCCTCTCATTGCCAGGAAATTTTGTGCAGGTGATGAGAGCATCGGGATAGCGGACCGCGTTGCCAACCGTCTGCACGCCCAAATCTGGACCATAGGAAGAGCATGGCGACCCGCGTAACCGAGAACCCAAGGCCAAATATAGATTTTGTGCGATACGGTTATGCCAACCCGAGCTCCCGGTCATGGCGACAGGTTGTAGACCATCGAACTCGTACCGCTCCTCCTGCTGGGCGGCCCAGTTCAGAAACGTCTCAACGGTCCAAGGCTGCTTCAGAGCAACGTTCATACTCAAGGACTTTACAACGTCTGCCGGAGCTTATCCAAGCGCCAATCTGTGATCATCCCGATCATAGACACGACGCCCAGCGACATAGGTGGCCCGAACCGTCCTATCATCTGCCAAAGTCATCAAAACAAACAGCAAATCTTCGATGTTATCGCAATGCGCGGTTCGGGCGCGCAGCATGGCTGTGGCGTTCGGGTCCAGAACGGCGAGATCGGCGGCATAACCGGGTGCCAAACGCCCGATCTGGTCGTCCAGATACAGCGACCGGGCGCCGCCAAGTGTTGCGAGGTAGAAGCCCTGCAAGGCGCTGAGTTTTCGGCCCTGCAACGCGGCCACTTTATAGGCCTCCCCCAAGGTTCGAAGCTGTGCGAGGCTGGTTCCGGCGCCAACGTCGGTGCCAAGCCCGACGCGCACCGGGCGCTTGGGGTCGATGGCGTCGAACAGGCGAAACAGACCACTGCCGAGAAAAAGGTTTGAAGTCGGGCAATGCGAGAGCGCGGCGCCGGTGGCGTGGCAGGTGCAAAGCTCCGGCTCCGAAAGATGGATGGCATGGCCGAAAATGGATCGGGCGCCCGCAAGGCCGGCATGGGCGTAGACATCCAGATAATCCAACCGGGCAGGAAAGAGCTCCTTGACCCAGGCCACTTCGCCGAGATTTTCCGACAGATGCGTCTGCAGGAACAGCCCCTCATGCTGCCGCAGCAACGCGCCGCAGGCTTCGAGTTGTGCCTCGGTGCTGGTTGGGGCGAAGCGAGGGGTGACGCAGTAAAGCTGTCGGCCGTTTTTATGCCATTTCTGGATCAGCGCCGCGCTGGCATCGTAGCCGCTTTGGGCCGTGTCACGCAGGGCCTCCGGGGCGTTACGGTCCATCATGACCTTGCCGGCAATCATGCAGGAATTGTATCTGGCACTTTCGGTGAAGAATGCGTCAACCGATTGCGGATGCACGGTGCAATAAACCGCCGCGGTGGTGGTTCCAGAGCGAAACAATTCTTGTAAAAAGAGTTTGGCGGCCGCATCGGCATAGGCCCGATCTTGAAATTTTTGTTCGGTTGGAAATGTGTATTTTTCAAGCCAGGCCAACAATTGTTCGCCGTAAGCGCCGATCATTTCCAACTGCGGATAATGCACATGCGTGTCAATAAATCCGGCTGTTAGAATGCCGCCCTGGTATTCTGTAACCGGCGTCGCTCCCGGCAAGGTGCCGATCAATTCACTGTAGGGGCCAAAGGCTTGAATTGTTTCGCCGTTTATAATGACTAACGCGTCGTCGCAATACGTGAAGCAGGACGCCGTTGGCAACTCAAACGGATTGCCTCGAAAGTCGATCGCTAGCCCTCGTATAGCGCTGATATGCGTGCTCATGGGGGTGCACATAGCCCGCGACCGGCCGCTTCCGACTTCAGCGAGTCATCGTTGCAGCGGCTCATAAGACGCGGTCCCTTCGGCAGTCGACGACATTTCGAAGCCGATATTGATGCAAAGGTCATTCCGGCATCTTCGGCCACGTTTTTCTGCGCATCCATCCCTAAGATCTCAAATTATGCCCTCTCCCCAAAATCTTAATTTCATGAGGTTCTTCCATCTCTCGGCCAGTCTTGACCCGCGAAAACGTGAGAAAACAGCATTCCCCGACTCGGGAAGGTTGAATTACGATTGATGACATCATGAACGCAATGTCAAAACTTAGCCTGCAGAATGATTTGTGGTCCCGCTATCAGGCACTTTCGCCGGTCGGGAAGCTTATTTTGCAAGTCAAATGCCTGTTGGTTCCTCAGGTGCCCAAGAATGTTTTCCAGCAGGGCGTGGCGCATGCCGGGCTGACGACACCGGATGGCAAAACCTGGACCGGGCCGTGGTTGAGTCGGGCGCTGGAAGAACTTCGTACGCAGCGGTTGCTGTCTTCTGAGCACCAAGTGGACAAAAGCCTTTGGCACCCGGTCGCGGTCGATGCAATAAGCTCAAAAAATGGCAAAGCTCTTGTCGCTGCGATCCGCAAGGGCTTCCCATGGCAAGGCGTCGGGCGCCACGGTTATAACCATAGCCCGCCAGACGAAGCTGCAACGGCTCGTCTGATTAGGTTGGCCATTTATGCTAACGAACCAACCGAATTTGCCATACAGTCCAATCGTTTTTCGCAGCGTTTTGGTTCGTCTAAAGCGAACGATCTGCTGAACAATATGTTCAGTGGCCAATCGATTTCAACCGATTGGCTGGCAACGCGCCATCCGCTCATCCAGAGCAAACTTTTTGAAACGAAACTCAGCGAGTTTCTCAGTACTGGTGTCAAGCCAGACGATTTCGAACGGCAACTCTCGCATTACCGTGCTTTACAGCATGACCACGTCTTTGCTGATTTGGCATGGGCGATCGGCTATCATGATTTGTTGGCCGGGCGTATTGCCGACATAAAAAACGCTTTGCATGTCATCAAACCGACAGATGCCGGCGTGATGGAATTGTTGATGAACGGCGCTGTGGCTTTGCTTGAGGGCCAAGACGATATCGCACTTGGCCATTATCGTGAGGCACTCAAGCGCCACCGCAAAGGTCTCGGCACGCGTCGGGTGTTTTTGCCGGGTCTGCATGGCTTGCTTTTTGTGCTGCTGATGCTGCGCAAGAATAACCCTGCGCTGCATAAAGAGATTGAAAGCGGCATAGAACTGGCCATCGACACTCAAGGATGGCGCCCGGTGTTTGAAGCAGCGCAGGTGATGTTGCTGGTGACACAGGGGCATCAGGCCGCGGCTGTTGAATTGGTCGGTCGATTACGTAAAAACATGCCGAAAGATCTGGTCGGTCCGGTGTTCATCGCACTCGCGGAACACGCGGTCGACAAAGAGCAATCGCGCAAGCATCGCGCCGATTTGGCTGAGCGTTTTACGCGTGTGTCTGCCGCATTGCCGCTTATCGGGCATATATATGCGGAAATTCTGGCCGACGTCTCCCCTTCACCAGAAGAATACAAGAAGTATTTACAACAACAAACTGCCGCCATCGTCACAAGGTTCACCAATATAGTCGAATCCCGCCCCCCTTGGGAGCGCGCATTGCTGAGCCTTGATGTGTTTCTCGGCGGTGGGCCGGCGGCGAATTTGGCCAAAGACACTGTCAAAACCAAACGCCTCGCATGGTTTGTCGACCCAGATCAGCGCGAAGTTGAGGTCGTCGAACAGTCGGTGAAGCGTGACGGGTGGACGGATGGGCGGCCCGTTGCCCTCAAACGCCTGCACGAACGTGACCCGAAACTTGATTATCTCACTGAGCAAGATCGGAACGTGTTGCGCGCCATCCGCGTGGAGCGTGGCCCATGGGGCCAAAGCGACGCCTCGTATTTCCTTGACCCGCTGAAAGCTATCGCCGCTTTGGTGGGGCATCCACATGTGTTCGATGCCCGCAGGCGTTCGCAATCGATAGAACTGGTGGCTTATCCGCTGGAACTCGTTATCACGCCACACAAAGGCGGCTACCGCGTCGCGCTGTCGCATAACGCTGTCGAGCCGACGGTGTTTTTGGAACAGGAAACACCGACCCGCTATCGGGTGGTTGAGTTTCCGCAAAAAATGCTGGCAGTGCAGGCCATTGTGGGCGCGCATGGGCTGACCATGCCGGAAGCCGCGCGCGACAGGCTGGTCGAACTCGTGCGGCGCAACCACCCAGCTTTGCCGGTGCGCGACGAAATTGGCGCCGTCGCTGACGCTGCCATCGATGGCAACGCGCAGCCGGTCGTGCAGTGCAAACCGTTCGAAGCCGGGTTGAAGATCAACCTTCTGGTGCGCCCGTTTGGCGCCGAGGGGCCAGCTTATGTCGCCGGGCTGGGCGGCCGATCTGTGCTCGCCACAATCGCCGGGCGGCAATTACGCGCCAATCGTGACCTCGACACCGAACTCGCTCAGCGCCGCGCCCTCGTCGACGCGTGCCCCACTTTACGTGACCGCGCCGGCGCCGATGCCCATGAACTGATTATTGAGGATTTGGAAGGCTGCCTGGAGTTGCTCGTCGAACTCGCGGCTTTGGGTGGGGCGGCGGTCATTGAGTGGCCAGAGGGTCACAAAATGCAGGTGAGCACGGTCAATGCGCAAAAGATGAAATTGCGCGTGGCGCGCGACAAAGATTGGTTCAGCGTTGACGGCACTGTGGCGCTGGATGAAGAGCAAGTGCTGGAGATGCGCTATTTGCTGGAGCGTCTCGACCGTGCTCAGGGCCGTTTCATTCCGTTAGATGATGGCCGCTTTATCGCCCTTACGCGCCAGCTTCAAGCGCAGCTTCAGGCTTTCGCTGCGGTTTCGGAAAGCCACAAAGGCGGCCGGCGCGTGCACGCGCTGGGTGCGCCGGCACTCGAAGCGGTGCTGGAGCAAGCCGGCGATGTGAAGGCAGATGTCGCCTGGAAGCGCCATGTCGCCAATATTCGCAACGCCGAGGGTTGGACTCCAAAACTCCCACCAACCTTGCAGGCGGAGTTGCGGGATTATCAAGTTGAAGGCTTCGCCTGGATTTCCCGCCTGGCGCGTTGGGGCGCGGGGGCGTGCCTGGCCGATGATATGGGCCTTGGGAAGACTGTTCAGACCATTGCGGTTATGCTTGACCGAGCGGCACAGGGTGCGTGCCTTGTGGTTGCTCCAACCTCCGTGTGCCCCAATTGGGAAGCCGAGATTACCCGTTTTGCGCCGACCCTTGTGGTGCACCGCCTGTCACGTGCATCCGATCGTGCGGGGCTCATCGCGCAGCTTGGACCGTCTGACGTGCTGATCTGCAGCTATGGCTTGCTGCATCAGGAAGCCGAAGCGCTGGGCGCCAAACAATGGCAGATGGCGGTGCTGGATGAGGCGCAAGCCATCAAGAACGCGGAGTCGCGCCGCGCAAAAGCCAGCTTGGGGCTGCAAGCCGGGCTACGCTTGGCGCTGAGCGGCACACCTGTTGAGAACGATATTGATGAGCTGTGGAGCCTGTTCAGCTTCGTCAATCCGGGGCTTCTGGGTTCTCGCGAAAGCTTTCAGAAGCGCTTCGCCATTCCGATCGAGCGCGATAAAGACGTGCCGGCACGCCAGGCGCTCCGCGCGCTGATCCGGCCGTTTCTGCTGCGGCGAACCAAGACGGCGGTGCTGTCGGAGTTGCCGCCGCGCACCGAGCAGACGATGCAAATTGAAATGAATGAGGCGGAGCGCGCGTTTTATGAAGCCTTGCGGCAAAAGGCCCTGGAGAATATCAAGCTTATGGATGCGCAAAAGGGCAAGCGGAAGATCCAAATTCTTGCAGAGATCACCAAGTTGCGTCGCGCGTGCTGCAACCCTGCGTTGATTGACGCCGCCGCAGGCGTAAGCAGCGCAAAGCTCAGCGCCTTTTTGGAATTGGTGGACGATCTGATTCGCAATCGCCACCGCGCGCTGGTGTTCAGCCAGTTTGTGGGGCATCTGGGGCTCATTCGCGCCGCACTTGATGAGCGTGGCATTAAGTATGAATACCTTGACGGCAGCACCCCCTCTGCTGAACGTGAGCGCCGCGTGGCAGCCTTCCAGGCCGGCGGCGCCGATCTGTTCTTGATCAGCCTGCGCGCCGGCGGCACCGGGCTGAACCTTACCGCTGCGGATTATGTTGTGCATTTAGACCCGTGGTGGAACCCCGCCGTTGAGGACCAAGCCTCTGACCGCGCCCATCGCATGGGGCAGGAACGGCCAGTCACCATCTACCGCTTGATCATGCAAGACAGTATCGAGGAGCGCATTCTACGTCTTCACCGAGACAAACGCGATCTGGCGGCTGATCTGCTAGACGGTTCAGAGACGACGGCCCGGCTCAGCGAGGAGGAGTTGCTAGACCTGATCAGGGTGTGATCGATTGGTGCGCCGTTGGAATTTGCTCGAATCACGGAGAGTGGGCTGCTTGCAGCCGACCCTGTGTGGGTGCGTTGCGGTCTTTGCGTTATTTCTCCTGCCGCAGAGGGCGATTGCTCAAGAACCCTTGCGTTTCAAGAGCCCTAGCCCTTGGCAAGTCGCTCAGCGCGATCAAACCAATAAAGGCGTCGTTGTGGTTGCTGGCACGGCGCCTCAATCCGGCGCATCCATTGAAATTCGAGTGTTGAACGGACAGAATAAAGCGGTGGCGCAGGCAAAAGCCGATATTCCCCCCGCGCATGAATTTTCGGTTGAGGTCGCCGTGCCGGCCGGCGGTTGGTACTCGTTTGACGCCGCTGTTAAGGACGCGTCCCAGCATATCATTGCCGCCGGTCAGGTTTTTCCCGTTGGGGTGGGGGAGGTATTTGTCGCAGCCGGGCAAAGTAATTCGTACAATTGTTGCGGTGAATCACCCCAGAAGGCCACAAGCAAACAAGTGAGCGGCGGGTTTTTGGCTGATGGGCCAGAACGGTCGCAGGCACTCCAATGGAGTGAAACGATAGATGGCGGGCCGCTTGCACCGGCAGGCTCGGCTGTCGGCGGGGGCGGCGGTCCGTGGCCGGCCTTCGCAAGTGGTTTGGCTGAGCGCCTGCATCTCCCCGTCGCGGTCATCCAAATTGGGTGTGGCGAAACAACGAGTGCGGACTGGCTTCCGGACCAGCCGATGCAGCCAAGCCCCGATTTGACGAAAATCACCTATAAGCCCGAGCTTGGTCTGTGGGAGTATAATGGTGTGGTCTATCCCGACTGTGGGGCGGACACGAAAACCCCCGGCGGCCTGTATAACCGCCTTGCCAC
>Ga0116231_10013903_pt1 | contig 11055 bp, 12 predicted proteins | sample S1TSphgellanicum_2_FD_89695 | JGI IMG/M metagenome (GOLD analysis project Ga0116231, IMG submission 89695) | Host-associated microbial communities from peat moss isolated from Minnesota, USA - S1T2_Fd - Sphagnum magellanicum MG | ecosystem: Host-associated > Plants > Peat moss > Unclassified...
ACCTGTCCCGGATCGACCTCGCGGCGGATACGGCTCATTTGCCGTTTCCGGCGGATGGTGCGCCGTTGATGACGGACATTCCTCGGCTGCGCGCCGGCCGGGTGGGCGGGCAATTCTGGTCCGTGTGGATACCGGTGAGCATCACGGGCGCCGAGGCGGTCGACGTAACGCTCGAGCAAATCGATCTGGTCAAGCGGATGTGCACCCGGTATGCCGCGGACTTTTCAATGGCCTATACCGCAGCGGATGTGCGCCGGATCCACGCGGATCGGAAGATTGCCTGCCTGATCGGTATCGAAGGCGGCCACCAGATAAACGACTCACTCGCCGTGCTGCGGCAGATGTATGCCGCCGGTGCGCGGTACATGACCTTGACCCACACCAGCAATACCCGCTGGGCGGATTCGGCCACCGACGAGCCCGTCCATCATGGTCTCAGTCCGTTCGGTGTGGAAGTCGTGCATGAAATGAATCGGTTGGGAATGTTGGTGGACTTGAGCCATGTGTCTGTGGACACCATGCGCGCCGCCCTTGCGGCAAGTGCTGCGCCGGTCATGTTTTCCCATTCCTCGGCGCGGGCGTTGGTCGATCATCCGCGTAACGTACCGGATGAGGTGCTCAGACTGGTAACGCGCAACGGCGGCGTCGTCATGGCTAACTTCGCCCCGGGATACGTGTCGGACGATCGGCGCCGCTGGGATGCCGATGCCGCAGCGGAGCGAACTCGTTACAACAGTCCGCCGTATGTAGGTCTCTACATCGGTCAGCCAGAGCGTGCTGCGGCAGCGATGGCTGAGTGGGAGAAGCAGCATCCGCGCCCGTCGGCAACGCTCGAACAGGTTGCCGATCATATCGAACACTTGCGTGCCGTAGCGGGCATTGATCATGTGGGGCTGGGATCGGACTTCGATGGCATCGACGATACACCGGCGGGCCTTGACGGCGTAGACCGATATCCCGCTCTGCTCAAAGAGCTCATGCGCCGGGGCTGGAGCGATGCCGACATCGCGAAGCTCGCCGGCGGCAATGTGTTGCGAGTGATGGCTGACGTTGAGCAAGTGGCGCAGCGCATGCGCGATCGACCGCCGTCCGCTGCGGTGTTCAAGCCTTGATGCGGGTGCTCAAGGTGTTGCTGGCGTTGCTGATTAGCGCCGGGCTGAATGTGACGCCCGCATCTGCGGCGAAGGTCGAGACGGGCATCCGGCCCTTCGTACTCTACATCTCCATCGACGGCCTCAAGCCCGAGGCGATTCTGGATGCTGCTCAGCATGGTCTCCACGTGCCCCACCTACGCGCCTTCTTGGTGGACGGCATGTATTCCACCGGGGTCCACGGCGTGCTGCCGACCGTCACCTACCCCAGCCACATGACGCTCATGACCGGCGTATCGCCGGCGAAGCACGGGATTTACACGAACACCACGTTTGATCCTTTCGATCGCAACGAGCGGGGCTGGTATTGGTATGCGGAGGACGGAAGGGTTGCGACGCTCTGGGGGGCAGCGAGCGCTGCCGGTCTGAGGACGGCCAACGTCTACTGGCCGACCAGTGTCGGCGCGCCGATCCTGTTCAACCTGCCCCAGATATGGCGCACGGGAACGGCCGATGACCGCAAACTGCAACGCGCCTTGAGCACTCCTGGGTTGGAACAGCGGCTTGCGGCCACCCTCGGCGACTACCCGGGCGGTGAAGACGAAACCGTAGCCGACGACGAGGTGCGGGCGCGCTTCGCGGTCAAGCTCATGGAGCTCGAGCACCCGGACTTCATGACCGTGTATTTGACCGGCCTCGACACGGAGCAGCACAAGTCAGGTCCTTTCAGCGCCGCATCGAATGCGGTGCTGGAACGCCTGGACGTCGTGGTCGGCGCGTTGCACGCTGCGGCCGATCGCGTGGCGCCCGGCCGGGCGACCGTGTGCGTGGTGTCCGATCATGGCTTCGCGCCGGTCGAACATGATGTCAATCTGTATGCGGCCTTCCTCGAGGCCGGCCTGATCCAGCTCGACGACTCCCACCATGTGGTCAGCTGGGAGGCCGAGCCCTGGTATGCGGGCGGGACGGCGGCGGTGATTCTGGCCCATCCCGATGACCCGGTGCTGCGTGCACGCGTGGGTGCCTTGCTCGATGGATTGGCGGGCGATCCGGCCAACGGCATCGATCGTATCGTCGGTCACGACGAATTGGTGAAAAATGGCGGTTTTCCCAATGCCACGTATCTCGTGGCGCTCAAGATCGGCTACGAAGTGGGACTCAACTTCGCAGGTCCCGTGCTGACGCCGCCGAGTAATCTCGGCATGCATGGATACTTACCCGATCGACCGGAAATGCGCTCGACCTTTCTCATGGAGGGGCCGCGCGTGCCGCGCGGCAGGTCGCTGGGTGAATTCGATATGCGACGCATAGCGCCGACGCTTGCGGCAGTGCTTGGACTTTCGCTTGCCGATGCGGAGCTTGCACCGTTGCCGCTGAATTAATCCGGCGGTGGTACGCTGACGTCGACGCTGTCTGTCGATGCGGTGGCGATGACCAGATCATGAGTGCCCGCCGGGTTGGCCGGCGTGCTGAAGCCGGGAGTTTGCGGGCTGCCGACCTGCGGACCTGCGTTGGCAAGTGAGCTCGCACTGCTGACGGAGGTTGTGCCGACGCTGCTCGAAAAGTCGTCGCTTCCGCAGCCATGGAGCAGCGACAGCGCGATGCATCCCAACACGACTGGGTGGTATCGCATGATTCATCCCCTCCCGCGTTGGATTCCTTCGGCGCGAATTGGGGTACGGTATGTCGGGTGAGTCCCGAGCCGTTGTTAACTGCGTCACGCGCAGCGACCTTGCCAATTATGGTCAAATGGAATGTCTCCTTGAAACGACAGAGTGACCGGATGACAAGACGAGCGTGGCGGCTTGCACGGATGGCCTTTGCCTCCGGTTGCTTGCTGGTCTGCGGCGCGCGACCGTACGGCGCGGAGATCTTCTATCTCGACCACGACGAATTCACGCACCAGTACACCGGCCCCGTCGGGCCTCTGGTGGTATCGGGCGAGATCGAGGCGGGAGAGACGAAGCACGTGCTGGAGAAAATTTTCGCAGATCCGGAGCGCTTTCTCGAGCAGAACACCGTTGTCCTGGCCGGGCATGACGGCGATGTCGCCGAGGCCATCAAGCTCGCGAAATTGCTGCAGTCCTTACACTCGCGAGTGCGCGTCGGTGAGCTTACGGGAACTTGTTCAGGTGCATGCTTTCTCGTTTATGCGGCGGCTGATGAACGGGTTACGGATGCGTCGCATCTGCTCGGCATCCGCCGTTTCGACGAGGTGGAGTCAGCGAATCCGGATGTGCGCGATTTCATTCGCAACGCTGCGATCCCGCCGCAGCTCCTGGAGCCGATGCTCCATGGATCGGCGGGCTCCGTGTACTGGTTGTCCGCCCAGGATGAGGCGGACCTCGGGCTGCGATCGGCGGCGTTCATTCGCTACCTGACAGGGCGCTGCGGCTGGGATGTGAAGTTGGAAAGAGCGGCGCTGTCGGGCCGGCGGTCCATGTCCGACCTTGAGCCTCTGCTGGCCTGCCGTCGACGGGTCGCGCTGGCCGATGCGCGCCGAGTACTCGCGGATGCACGTGAGAGTGGCGCTCGCAAGGCACTTCTTCCAACTCAACACTGACGGAGGCCGGAGCGCTGCTACCGGCTCGCGGCATCGAGCGCCGCTCGCGTCTCGTCGTCGAGTTCGAGTTGCACGCCCCGCATCAATTCCTTCAATTGCGCGACAGTCGACGCACTGGCGATCGGCGCAGTCACCACCGGTTGCGCGAGCAGCCAGGCCAGGGCGATCTGCGCGGGTGTGGCGTCGTATCGGGCAGCCGCCGCATCCAGGGCCGCGAGGATGCGCAAGCCACGGTCATTGAGGCGCTCTGCCATGCCCGCACCGCGTGGACTCTTGGTTAAATCGGCGGCGGAACGATACTTCCCGGTGAGGAAGCCGCTCGCGAGGGAATAGTAGGGAATAACCCCGATTGATTGCTCGACACACAGCGCCCGGAGGCCGTCTTCGAATTCGGCGCGGTCATAGAGATTGTAATTCGGCTGCAGGCTTTCGTAGCGCACCCAGTCGTGAGCCTCACTCACGGTAAGCGCTTCGCGCAACCGCGGGCCGGAATAGTTCGACGCGCCGATGGCACGCACCTTCCCGTTGTCGATCAACTGTTGATAGGCTTCGAGGGTCTCATCGAGCGGCACGGTGGCATCGTCGAGATGAGACTGGTACAAGTCGATGTAGTCGGTCTGCAGGCGGCGGAGCGAAGTGTCGACGGCGCGCAGGATGTAGGGTTTTGATAATCCCTTCATTCGGGGTGCCATTTCATTCCCGACTTTGGTGGCGATGATGACCTTATCGCGGCCCCCTCGCGACTTGAGCCACCTGCCGATGAGGGTCTCCGATTCCCCCCCTTCATTGCCGACCGCCCAGCGGGAATACATGTCCGCGGTATCGATGCAATTGAAGCCGGCTGCCGTAAAGGCATCGAGTAGTTGAAACGACGTGGCTTCGTCCGCGGTCCAGCCGAGGACATTGCCGCCGAACACCAACGGGCTGATTTGCAAGCCCGATCGTCCCAGAAAACGCTTTTTCATCTCACACCTCGAGCGGCGGGCGCCGCGTGATTACGGTATCTTTGCTTCATGATGAGACATCCGAAAGCCCACCGGGTTCTGGCCATCGATATCGGCGGTAGCCATGTAAAAATGCGCGTCTCGCACCGGCGCGACCTGCTGCAATTCGTGTCCGGGCCGGATCTCACCCCCGCCGAAATGGTCGAGGGCGTTCATGCACTCACGGGCGATTGGCAATACACGGCGGTATCCATCGGCTATCCGGGGATCGTCATTCACGGCAAGATCGTCGCCGAGCCCAAGAATTTGGGAGCGGGGTGGGTGGGATTTGATTTTCGTGCGGCCTTTGGAAGACCAACGCGCCTCATCAACGATGCCGCAATGCAAGCCATCGGCAGCTATGAGGGCGGCCGCATGTTGTTCCTGGGACTTGGTACGGGTCTGGGGTCTGCGATGATCGTCGATGGCGTGGTCGAGGCCATGGAATTGGGGCATATGCCGTACAAAAAGGGCAGGTCCTTCGAGGACTACGTGGGTGACCGGGGCCGGCGACGCCGCGGCTACAAGAAATGGTCGCGTGACGTCACCACCATCGTCGATCAACTCAGCACCGCTTTGGAAGTCGACTACGTGGTGCTCGGCGGCGGCAACGCGAGCAAGCTGAAGACCATGCCGCCGCGTTCCCGCCTGGGTAACAATGATTTTGCGTTCATCGGCGGCTTTCGTTTGTGGCGCAAAGCACGTAGCCGCAGGCGCCCGATATTGGTCTGACGATCAATGGTCTGACGATCGAGTCTGTGGCGGCGTGGGCGGCGTGGGCGGCTTGCGCTTGGGCTCCGGGTCGCGGTGATACGGCAGCCAGGCGTAAATCTCCGGCGACGTTTGCGGGTAGGCGAGAAATCCCTCCCGCTCTTCCGTCGTGGCATCGCGATGGCGCCGATACAGCCGCCACACGGTGTACAGCGTGAATGCCAATGTCAAAACGATGACATAAACGAAAAAAGCGCCCGGCCGTGTGAGCTGAATTGCATAAGTGCCGGTGGTGGGTCCGATCGCGCCGCCCAACGCCCAAACGAAGAGCAGTGTCGATGACAGTCCCACATAATCGACGATCGCAGCCCGGTCATTGGCATCGGCGACCCCGACCGCATACAGGCTTTCGCCCAGTCCACCAAAAATTGCAAACAGGACTGCGAGCAAGATGAACGGGGTGTGTCGGTCGACCACCACGAGCACGGCGGCTACGCAGAGAATTCCCGTGCCCAATCCGATGAGCGCGACGCGCCGATCGATCTTGTCCGATATATAACCGATGGGCCATTGCAGAAACAGGCCGCCCAAGGACACGCAGGCCATCAGGATGACGATGTGGGATTGGTCAAAACCGATCCGTTCGCCGAACAGCGGACCCACCGTAGTGAAGGCAGTGAGGATCAAGCCGTTGAGCAGGCAGGCGAACACGCTGACCGGCGAGGTACGCAGCGCTTTCAGGATCTCGAGTTTGACTCCCTGAGGGAGCACGGGTGCGCGCACATCGATGGCGACCATGGGCACCAATGCCAAGATGGTTGCCATCCCCGAGAGGATCAGCAACTCCGGGCCGCGCACGTTGAGATTTTGGGCAACCAGCTGTCCGACACCAAAAAACAGGCCGTACACGAGCACGTAGATCGTGAGCACGCGTCCGCGCTGTTCATTCGGCACCAGAGCGTTCAGCCAGCTCTCGACGATGATGGAGAGGCCCGCCGCATTCAGGCCGATGAGAAACCGCAAGGGTGCAATGCTCTGGACACCGTCGGCGAAATGTAAACCGAGAATGGCAACCGCCTTCATCCCGGCGAAGGTGGCATAGGCTCGCTCCAAGCCCACCGGCGCGATGACCTTATGGGCGTAGAGACAGCCGACCAGAAATCCCAAAGCTTCGGCGGTGGCGAACAAGCCGATGACGCCGGGCGTATACCCCATGGCCGAAAAGCGCAGCGGCAGCAAGGAACCGACGACACCCGCGCCCACCATGATGAACGCCGTACTCACCAGGGGCGGTGCCACACGCCACGGGACCCCGGGCGCATCGATGCGCTTGGCGGTGAGTTGCTGGGCGACCATTCCGCAATTATAGGAGACTTCAGACCGCCGCGGCGTGGCTATCCAGCCACTTCAGCACGTTCGCCACCGTGTCGCCGTAGAACGTCCGGTAGAGCGCGCGCGACACGTAGCCGATATGCGGAGTCGCCAGCACCTGATCCATGTGCCGAAAGGGATGATCGGGGGGCAACGGTTCAGTATCGAATACGTCGATGGCAGCGCCCGCTATGGCGCGGCGCTGGAGCGCCTCGATCAATGCGGATTCCACCACCAAGGGGCCACGGGAGGTGTTGATGAGCCGGGCCGTCCGTTTCATGAGGCCTAGTTCATGCGCGCCGATGACGCCGCGGCTTCGATCGCTCAGGACGAGGTGAATGGTCACCACATCCGCTTCAGTCAGCAATTGCTGCTTGCCGACCGGCCTGGCGCCGACGGCTTCCGCCGCCGCGGCGGTCAGATTCTGACTCCAGGCGAGGACGTTCATGCCGAAGGCCAGACCGATCCTGGCAACCTGCGATCCAATGTTGCCCAAACCGATGATGCCGAGAGTACGGCCCGCGAGGTCCTCACCGAGGGTGGTCTGCCAGCCGCCGCTGCGCAGGGCGGCATTTTCCTGGGTGAGATGTCTGGCGCTCGCGAGGATCAGCGCCCATGTCAATTCGATGGTCGGAGTTGACGTGTAGCCGGTATGCAAGACCTCGATTCTGCGCTCGGCCGCCGCCGCGACATCGATGGACGCGTTACGCTTGGCTGTCGAACAAATGAGTTTGAGCCTGGGCAGTCGTTCGATGATCTTACGCGTGAGCGGCGTCCGTTCGCGCATCACGCACACGACATCATAGGGTTGCAACCTCAGGGTAACGGCCTCGGGATCGGCCAGGTGATCCGAAAAGACATCCACCTGAGCGCGCGCCTCCACCTGTGACCAGTCGGCAAGCTCGCGCGCCACGCCTTGATAGTCATCCAACACGGCGATTCGGATCGGAGATGCCGCAATCATGCTTAATCCTCCTGTGCGCCGGACCGCAACCGGCCGCGGGGTTCAACCGGGCTGAGTCGCCGCAAATGATTCGCGTTGGGCCATCTCCAAATACCAGCCGGCGAGTCCAGGGTGTTCGTCGCGCCACGACAACGATGCGAAGCGAAAATCCAGATAACCCAACGCGCAGCCCAAGGTGATGACGCCGATATCAAGACGCCCGGCCAGCGCCGACACGCGCTGCTCGAAATCCGCAAGGCCGCTGCGAACCTTCTCGAGTTGGCCGCCGATCCAGTCGTTCCAGCGCAAACTCTCCGGGCGTGCGACCGTCTCGTAGCGCGTCAAAACCGCCGCATCCAGGATGCCATCGGCGAGTGCCTGATCGACGAGCGCATGCCAGCGCCGCGGGCCCGCCGCGGGCAGTAGATGACCGTCCCCGAGGGAGTTCAAGTACTCGCAGATGACCTTGCTGTCATAGAGCGCCTCCCCGTCATCGGTTATGAGTGTCGGAATCTTGCCGAGTGGATTGTGTTCCACCACCGAACGGTCGCGGTTCACCGGATGCGGTGCCGCCGGCGCCAGCTCGATTTGGTCGCGAACTTTGAGTTCATGTGCGCAAATCAGGCACTTGCGGACGAAAGGTGAGGAGGCGGCGTAGTAGAGCTTCATCGGATTCCTGCGGGGCTGAAGGCGCGTCATCATTATGCAACGAGCGAGAAAAATAATCTCCAGTGTCAAAGATGCTAGCCTTAGCGCCCCTCAAAATTCAGGAATGACGATGACCAACATCCATTTGATCGGCGGTGAGAAAGGCGGCGTGGGCAAGTCACTCGTCGCGCGGCTGCTCGCGCAGTACATGATCGACAACAACATCCCCTTCATCGGTTTCGATTCGGATCGTTCGCACGGTGCGTTGCTGCGATTTTACTCGGGCTATGCGTCGCCGGTGCTGATCGACAGTTACCAGAGTCTGGACGCCATCGTCGAAGCCACCACGGAAAATACCGAACGCCGCGTGCTCGTCGATCTTGCCGCACAGACTCAAGAGCGTCTGACCCAGTGGATGGACGACTCGCAACTGCTGGAGGTGGCGTCGGAATTGGGGTTGTACATCCGTTACTGGCATGTGCTCGACGCCGGCAAGGATTCGGTCGATCTGCTGAAGCGGCTCCTCGACCGGCATGGCAACAAGTTGAATTATGTGCTCGTGCTCAACGAAATACGCGGCGACGATTTCCGCATTCTCGATGCATCGGGTGAGAAGGAGCGGGCGCTCAGCCTGGGTGCGGTCATCATAAGATTGAGGCGCCTCCACGAAGTCTCGATGATCAAGATCGATGCGAGCAGCGCGAGCTTCTGGGCCGTTGCCAACAAGGGCGAAGGCGACACCAGCGGCCTCGGCATGCTCGAGCGACAGCGCGTCAAGGTGTGGCTGAAGAGCGCGTTTTCCGAGATCGGCAAGATCGGCGTGTAGGGCTCGAGCCGCGCGATCGGCTCGCGGCGCGTTTCTCGCCGAATCGGACAATTTAGTTCGTTTCGGTTTCCGCCCGCTGCTCCCAGACTGCATGGCACGCGAGCGATGAATTCCTCATCGCCGCGCACCATCACTCAAGGAGTCATCATGAATAGTTTCACCGTAACGGCCGTCGGCAATCTCGCCAAAGATCCAGAATTGGCGGTCAAGGGCGATACCACCTACACCCGCTTCTGCCTGGTCGGCAATGACTATGCCGGCAAGGACGACGATGGCAACGTGCGCGAAGCCGTCACCAGTCTTTGGTTCGTCGCGTTCGAGAGTCTGGGCGAGGCGATCGCCAAGAATACCCGCAAGGGCGATCAGCTCATTCTCCAGGCGCAGATCCGGTCGAACAACTGGACCGACCGGGAAGGCGAGAAGCAGTACGACTATTCTTACGTCGTACAAAATTTTCGATTCGGAGCTCCCGGCAAGCTCAAGCGCGAACAGCTCGCCGCCCTTCGGGATGAACATGAGTTGAATGCGCTGGAAGCGGAAGTTTGATACGCCTCTGAGCCATTCTTAACTGGAAAAGGAGTTCCGCCATGCATCATCCCCTCGTACCGATCCCCCGCACATTGCGCCGACCGGCGTGGTCGCTGTTCGCTGCCATCATGCTCCTGCCCGGGATGGCTCTCGGGCAGGCGTCGCCGTTCATGACGGGTGCCACCGCCTTGCAAACCAATATCCTCGCCTGGTTGACGCCGGTCGCCATCATCCTGGTCATGGTGTTGGGAGGGATGGCGATGGCAAATCGAATGTCGTGGGGATGGTGCCTTGGCGCAATCCTGGGGATCGCAATCGGCTTCGGCGCACCCCAGATCGTCACCTGGGTGCGCGGCATGTTCGGCGTTTGACGGCCATGAGCGAATCGCCAATGCCTGTGTTCCACATCGGTCTATGCGACGACCCGCTGTTCGTCGGCGCGACCCGCCCGCCGATGCGCTGGGGAGTCACTTACTCGGCACTGCTGTTCAATATGGTATTCACGATGGAGGCTTTTCTAGTCACCAAAAATCTTCTGACCTTGTTGCTCAGCGGACCCATTCACGGAGTTTGCATGCTGCTGTGCGCACGGGATGCCCGCTTTTTTGACCTCATGCTGCTGTGGGCACGGACGCGCCTGCCGGCGTGGCTCGGCAATTACCGGCTATGGCGGGCGAGCAGCTACTCACCGCTGGCGCTCGATCTGCCGGATCCGAGGGGTCGACGGCGTCGGAGCCGCGTCATCGTGGTTTCCATGCGGCAAGCGCGGAGCGATGCATGGCAATCATGAATCGAAGAAGCGCTGCGCGCCGCGACATCGTGGCTGCCGAGCGTGTGCCCTATGCAGCCCATGTGGCGCCGCAGGTGGTGCGGACGACCCTTGGCGACTACCTGCAAACGTTTCGTCTTGATGGAGCGGCCTTCGAGACGAACGAGGATGACCGGCTCAACAACTGGCATGAGCGATTGAACGTGCTGTGGCGGAACATCGCAAGCCCCGGTGTGTCGTTGTGGACCCACGTGATTCGGCGGCCCGTGACGCCGACCGTCGGCGCAATATCGAGCCTGGAAGAGCACAGAGCCGGCTTCGCGGCGCGGTTGGAACGCCATTATCGCGATCGTGTTTGCAGCGAAACGCTGATGCAGAACGAGATCTACTTGAGCACGCTGTACCGGCCGACCGCGGGTGTGACGACCGGCCTGGTTGCGCGGCTGCTTGCCAAGACTCCGAACGGCTCGCAATACGAACTCGTCGAAGCATTGGATGCCTGTGACAAACTGGCGCACACCTTGAGCGCATCCTTGTCGCGATACGAACCCGAGATGCTGCGGTGTTACACCCACGACGGTGTATGGTTTTCAGCGCTGCTCGAACATCTGGGCTTGCTCAT
>Ga0116231_10013904_pt1 | contig 11055 bp, 10 predicted proteins | sample S1TSphgellanicum_2_FD_89695 | JGI IMG/M metagenome (GOLD analysis project Ga0116231, IMG submission 89695) | Host-associated microbial communities from peat moss isolated from Minnesota, USA - S1T2_Fd - Sphagnum magellanicum MG | ecosystem: Host-associated > Plants > Peat moss > Unclassified...
CCAAGACAAACAACAAAGAACAAACCAAAAAAAAAAAAGGTACAGTGACCAGCAGGAACAAAAATGGACTGTGATGAACCCCATCTGACGTCGAATGAAAAAACGCAGACCATCCAGTGGACAGAACGGCCAACTGGTGCATTGGCGGCTGCTGGTTCACTCTGGCCCTAATGGCAGGCCCACAAACTCTGGGAATTTCAACTTGAAAACCCATACCGCCTGTGAAGCATTTTTAAAATTATGGCATGCAATTTATTTTGCAGCGGTGGGCCTGCCCTGCACTTTGCAACTCTCTTGGTGCAAGGAAATGAAGTTAGTAACATATTTTTCTACTAGGTAATCATAGAAGTCAGTTTTAGCGTACGGTATGTCGTAGGATGGGGGAATTCCCGACAGCCCTCAGCACAGGTTCATCATTTTTTTTTACAAATAAGTGTGGTTTTTTCAGCACATGCAAGAAAAAATGATGCTCATTTTGAAATCCTTGTGAAAGAAATCATGCGTTCAAAAAGTAGTTCACCCAGGAATTACAGGCTAACTTCCCAGAAAATTTATTCAAAATGCAATAGTGGTTCACCCAGGAATTACAGGCTAACTTCCCGGAAAATTTATTCAAAATGCAATAGTGGTGTCAGCCCCACGTTTGTATGACTCAGACTTCTAACAAGTACCTACTTGATAATTGATTCGACACCTGAATAATTTGATTAGTCTGTTTGTTACCTTTGGGAGACCCACATTGAGGGCTTTCAGAACTTTGGACCTCAAAAGTTCGGTAGCTGGTTTGCAAAATAAGGGACAAGAGTAAGTTCATATTCTTGGAAAATTGGGTTAATGTGGTTCTATCCAACTAAACTTTCTGAGTGTTGTTAGCTTTACAACCATTTGTATCAACAAATTTGTCCAAGAAATAGCCTGAACACGAGATTTGGGTGTCAATCCCCGTGGTCAATTCATAGTGCTAAATGGACCTTGCTAGTAATTATCTAGAGGCCGTTGTACTTAGGTGAATGGTAGTAAGAAGCCACACCCTTACTATTTTAGTAGAAGCCATTCCAATGTTGGGGGTTCACGTGTAAATATAAACCAAGTTATTCTTACATGCTTTCCCACTATTCTGGTGCGTGCACCCACTAGGTCAGTAAGCCACCCACCAAAGTAAAGAACGTGCAGGAACCTCAAAGCACCTTCTACCAAAGTAAAAAAACATGTAGGAATCTCAAAGCACCTCCTACCAAAGTAAGAACGTGTAGGAATCTCAAAGCACCGAGCACCTTATCGTAGGTGTGGGAACAACTGAGGCGACATGGCCTCACCAAGTCACACGTGTCCAGGATTTTTGTTCAGTGCTGAAGGTCTTCTCCTCAACAAGTGCCAATTCAACTCCTGTATAGTTGGAGGTGGTTGTGGAAGGAACATGGCTCATTCTCAGCCATGCTCATGCCCGGTGCTTTAATTATCAGAGGACAGTGGAGTGCTGTCTAAAGTTGTGACATGTTACATGGAAACATCTCACTCTCTGATTCAAATAAAGAGGTTGGAATAGTAGGTAGGTGCCTAACTTACCCTAACGGTGTAAGATCCAGTGTGGTCCCAAGAGGCAAAATAGGGGTCACAGGCAACTTGTAGGGCTCTTAGTCTGACAATTACTGGTCATAAAAGTGTGTGGGGGCTCATGAAAGAAGGATGAATAGAACAGGCAAACTTGGGTGCCAAATATGGAGCTCAATAAATTTGCAGCAATAGGAGAATTTCCAACACCTTTCTTACAACAGATTTTGTTGGGCATAGGTACTGTGTAAGTACTAATGGAGCGGGCCCATTCCACCAACAAATGTGGTGAGCTGGATAAGGTGAACCACCATTCCGTTGGGTGACAATTGGTTTGACAAGGGCCTATTCCAAAGCATAACTGGTTGTTGCCACCGTCCATTCACCAGGCACACATGTTGTTCTTCATCCTCAATGTTTTCTCAAAGTCAAACTTATTCTACTATAGGTGGAAGCAATATGTGGCTGCCTGTCGCACCTAGGAAAACGGCTTACGATATTACAACCGATTATGCTAGTTTACTACTTGAACTCCTTTGAAGGTGGCTATCTAGACATATGTTAGAATAGCCCACCAGTTCATGTGGACCCAATTGCACATTGGACTTAACTTGACCTTGATATACATAAACATCGCGCCACAAAAGGCCAATTGCAGACCCTTTCAGTAGCAACAATTGTGTGAACTCATTTGAATTCAATCAAGTTTGGAACCTTGGGGGTGCCTGGAAGTCTTTAGGGCTGGTTTTTGAAAAGATTTCAGATCACAGATTTTACCTCCGAAATGGATAGATCCCAATTGGATTCCAAATGGTCTGGTCAGTAAAATAGCAGAGTCTTGCAAGTTATTGTTCTTGCCCATGGAGGTTTACAGCATGGTGGCATTTGGTCCCAAGTGTAAAAGCTCAGTCCTATTTTGCCAAATTTGATCAACTGTTAATTGCAATTTGATGGTTAGGTGAATATTTTACTGCAATTGAAAGATTGGGATTATGCCATTTGCAAACAAATGTATGACCTTGAATGCACACTGAGCAGAAAATAAGACAGCTTTTCTCTTTTCAAATACATCTCCACTCAGCATTGTATTTTGAAGATTCTGGAACAGAAAAGGAATAAGTTTACACTGAGAAATATGAAAGTGAGAAACTCATCCTGTCATGTAAAGTGAGAAGGCCAAAAGACAAACCCTGAAATTACAAATTCCAATGAAAATTCACACTTAGAAATTAGAATTTGATTTTTTAAAAAAAAATCTTTCCCTTCCATAGAAAAGAACTATTCTCAGCTGCCGTGGTATGAAAAAAGATGTAAGGATGGAAAATTGGCAAGTCGGACCAAATTCTTTAATATGACAATTTTCATGTGACCCCTTTTATTTGGGCCCATCATATCTTTGTCCATTTTAAAGGGAATTTCAGCATAGGGTAAGGAATTGCCATGAGGGCACAGGGCCCGAAAATCCAGGAAGAGCCTCAAGGGGGTTCCTTGCCCACTGTAAATGATTTTTTTAAAATTTCAAGAACCTTACAAAGGTTTTACAAAAGAGTAAGGTACGTTTTTTTTGCCCAAATAAACAATGCTTTTGTAAGATTCCTGAAATTTGAAATGTGGAAGTTCTCCCTTGGATCTGTGTTCAAGTACAAAGATGAAATTAAAAAGGTTCCTTCACATTTATAGACAGCCCTAGTTGGGGTTCCATGGAATTGGATTGTCATCTAGGGCATAGTTTGCAAAATTTAAGCCATGCAAATGCAACATGCCCAAAATGGGCCTTTAATTCACCTTTAAAGGCCCAAACTTTTTTATTTGCATGCCTCCAAATTCCATTTGTCTATTGTGACAAATGTTATTATTTTTGAGCTATTGCCTAGATGACATGAGATGTATCAAGATTTTGACTTCCTTTTTGCAAAAGGTTTAGTGTTGTCAGGATGAAAGAGGTGTCTAGGTTTCCATTTTGACTTGGAATCTCCACTCTATTCTTAAGCTACTCACTTGAATGACTTCTCTCTGGTGGCATCCTTTTCCATTGTCTCAACTCAAATTGGCTCAGACCCATGGGCTGTAACTCATCAATAGATTTGTTGCTGGTCTATTACCCTTATTTTCTTGGAATCCTATGTTGGCCAACTTTGGCAATTTCTTGTTTGAAGTGAACAATATTTTACTGGGGTTATTATTCGACTTAACTGAAGGCATGTCTACAAATATCTGCAATTTTTGGTGTTGGTATATTGGTTACATTTCCGCAACAAAGAAGGTTTAGGATGGCCAAAACCATGAATTTGCCCAAGAAAGTTTGGCCTAACTTCTTCAAATGGGTGAATTTATACAAATCCAGGTTGATCTTAACAATGTAAGAAGCTCTGATTCATTCTACTATTCTCAAATGTTCTGAGCGCAAATTTCAAAACACCTAAGGGTTAAAACTTAGAGAGCTTTGAGATTATTTAATTGTAGTGGTGAGTCAAGATAATCTTACTATGCACAACTAGATTCATTGCATATTTTAGTTGATGATTTCCATCACCCAATTTGTATGCTTGGGTGAATTCCACCCATCCAGCATCTGTGGATTTCTTCTGATTAAATATGCATTTTTTCAATAGGGCTAATGTGCATGTTGAGAAATGCATATAATGTTGGGCAATCCTGGATCAACTAGGCTTCTTTTGTCCATATCCTCTAAGAATCTACAGAGTCCAGATTAGTGCCATATTTCTTGTTTCTTGAGCACAAAAGATGCTGATACTCTGCTAATCTTACACACAAGACAATGTCATTGTTTCTTATGAACCCTGAGCACATAGATGTTGATGAATAAAATACATATCACCCATTGCAAGTTGGTGGTTAATCAAGAGAATTTACCTTGTTCCGGATCCTATGCTTTTTCCTCTGATGAGACAGCATTAAGGGAATTAGTGCACATCCGTGATTTGCATGGCAGAACCCTATACATGCTTTTTCTGAAAACATCAAGCAAATTGTTTCATTCGCCCGAGAATCCAGCTCACCAGCTAGAATGCTTTTCATTGGATGCAACAGGATAAGCTCATTAGACCAAGTCGCCGTTATCTTGGCTTCATCTTAACAAAGTGATGAACATCCTGTGGTTGGGGCACAGCAAATTAGTCCACATCTGTGAAAAACCCAATTGACCACGTCACAATTATCTTGACACAATCTTAACAAGTTGTTCTTCAAAAAGACCGAACAGACCAAGTCGCAATTATCTTTGCACATATCTTAACAGATTGCTCTGCAAAGACATTAGACTAAGTCATAATTATCTTGGGATAATTTTTAAAGGTTGTTCTCCAGAAGACCCGGTGTTTTCCATGTTTCCTGATACAGCAATTCTAAGCTTGCCACTGGGTTAATCACATATTAGACATGGGTAAAATCAGTCCTTTCACATGCACTGCACATCTTTCAACCATATCCTATTGCTCCTAACTTGCATGTAATCCATGCTTGCCAGCTACGGATTTTGTCCATACCAATAAGGGAGTGGACATGTTTGGGTACATCTGTGCTATTACGCATAAAGATTTGATCCATGTCTACCCAGCAAAAGGAACATGCATATAGTGTACAATGCTAGCAAGTATACAGATCAGATTCACATGTACCCTGCCCCAACCACAGGATTCACATGGAAGGTACTTTGTGATGGCAGATATGAGGTAGAAACAACCAATGACGGTGTATCCCAGAAGCATATCTTCATAGCATCTCAAGTTTATTGCCAGAAACAGAGAAAAAGTTCGCTCTCCAAGTTTTTTAGTCCTCATAAGATGCCCCACCATGATACTTTTTTGGCAAGGTGCGTGCATCTCAGCGGTACATAGAACGAACATAACCCAAGACAGTGACAACTAAGTTTTGGAAGTCTCCCTCCAAAACTTAATGTTTATGTAATGGCTTCTGCCTTACTGATTGCTATGAATTGTGGGATAGTATCATGTCCTTTTTATTTGCTAATGAGAAAAATGAAAGAAGATAATATAAAGAAAGTTTTCAATTTTTTAGTGTTCAATAGGAGAGGATCTATCAGGTTAGAACTTCTCTAGAGTACTCAGCAAGGCCCATACAGCACCCGCTTGTCCTTCACACCATAGAAACAAAGCCTGCAAATGTAAACCGCAAAGAAAACAGGATTTTTAGGAGCAGCCTCAATAAGGTTGTGCACACATGATTCAGCAAATCATGGTTTTGTCACATGTGCTGACAACTTGTGCTCAATTACAAATTTTGCAAGTTAACAGACAGCAACAAGAGACTGTTAAAATAATCAGAATGGCCTCAATGGCAGCAATTTTGGAACAAACTCCCCTTGATTTTTCCCGTTGACTGAAAATCCCTTGCCAACTACAAATAATAGCACTAGCCAGTTTGACAGTGACTGTAGGGACGGCGACTTACATGCTTACCAATGGAACAGGCAGCAGGGAAACATCCTTATAAGAGGATGAGATTGACTAAGCTTGAAAATCTCCAGTTGAAGGAAAATAACCATGTGATCTGTTGTACTGTTCAGCCCAAAACCATAATCCCCGCTTCACAGCAAGGGATTAACCTTTCTTCAGATCCCAAAGGTGAAAAACTCGCAATGGACAAGATCGAAGATGGGAACTGCTCCATAAGATACTATATCTGTCATGAACATTGGGGGTTCTATAGAAGCCTATATAATTCTTGTAACCAGGATGAAGGACTCATCTAATGAAGGATTCAAATCTGACCTTATTGTCAAGAAGAAAGCTGAGTGTGAACATGATATGCAGAACCCCACAAGCCAGGGCATGCAGCATGGTGATGGACCCAACGTTGTTGCTCACCATTAGGAGCACCGCTTTGCCCAGGTGCTGTGGGGCCTGCATTGCTGCATCCCTCCACCCTGGCTCCACCAATTGTCAATATTTGGGCCCTCAATTGAACCATTAGAAAAACCAACCCCAATAAGGAGTATGCCTTCATAAGTACCGAGAATTTCTCAGTTCTTATGATTTCAGACAACCTGAAGAACTGAGAGATAAACCTGTAAACCCAATGCCCCCATTGACTTCATCAGTTGCTGGCAATTGGTGTGGGTTAATGTTGAACACTAACTAATGTACTGAGTTTCTCTCACAAGACCAGCAGTACCAGGAAAACTTAGCCATGATGCTTGCTAGCTCAAGAAAAAGAAAACTAAAAAGCCAAAGAAAAACTGACAATTATAGAAAAGGGAAAATGCCACAAATTGTTAGGAACAAATTATCTAACATGAAATCTAGCTAAGATAAAACTGCAGTGTTGCTCATTAATTTTGTCCTCATTCTTCAACCAAACATATTTTAAGGACTGACCTCTGAACCAACAAAAAACAGAAACAATAGGACTCACACATTCTATCAAAAACTTTATTCAATAGACTGTTCATTCTAATTTTAAAATCTGAAAGATTGATCTTGGTGTAAAGAGCTGAGAATCCACAACATGAGAGGAAATTTTTCAATTCTTGGAAGACTCAAGAGCTTGATGACTTGGCCTACTCTCAACAAGTCTTTAAACACTGAACTATTCTCAGTAGGGACATTAGCTTGTAACTTGGCCACCAACAAGTCTCCACCACTGGCAGGATAGCTTTATAGGAGCTTAGTCACTCGGATACTTCTGTGACAGAAGTAGAACTAGCTGCATTAATGAATCTAGGCTTCACAGGCTTTAGAAAATATGATCCTGGAACATTGGGATGTCACCAATATCACATTAGAGACTATATGCCATGTGAGAGAGCTTCAGAGAGTCTAGCAGAAATCCAGGGTTGCTCCCTTTGAACAAATATCTCTGTCATGAGGGCAAGTGCAACTTAACCAAATGAGCTCACAACAGTCAACCAACAACTGCTAAGCCCATTTCTGCATTATTCTGAGTCATGATTAATCTTTTGCTAAATACTTGCTTTCTCTGTAGTTCAGATAACCCTGCCTTGGTTGACAGAAACTAGGCCACACTTATCCCCTCGTATAAGTGATACGGTAGATGTCAACAACAAGCATTTCAATTTTAGTAGAGTTGCCTTCCTTTTGCAAATTGATGGCTGTCTCAAAGCAGCAGAATCAAGAAAGACAATTTAAGTACCAACCTAAACATATAGACCATGATGCGCTGAAGCATATGACAGAAATTCCAGGGGGAAGAACTAAACCCAGAAAATTCGCAACCTCTTCTTGGGGCTCAACAAACATGAAGTCTGCCAGAACATTTAAATAGCTAAAGTCACCATCAAGCAAAAGAATTGCAAAAGTACTCACCTAGGACAGATGCCAGCCCAGAAAAGTGCTGCCAGAAACTCATTGGTCACATTTGCATCTCAGAAGGTTTGAGAGTTTTATAGATATAGTCTTCATATTGTGCACTAACACTTTAAGCTATAGTGGGAGTTCTGACCATGAAAGTCTGAGTCGTTGGAATTTCAACCATCCCAGACAATCTTTTTTCTGTGACTGAATTTTGAACCTGGAATTCAAGTTACATTCACTAATCTTTTTGCAAACATTTGGACATAGAGTACTGTGAAAGTTAGCACCAGTTCATAAAGATAAAAGAGACATGAAAAAGAGAGTTGAGATACTACCACAATTCCCCAAATTCAAATAATGTTATGGACCTATGTTAGAAAAGGTATTGCACAGTCCACCTGCAGCCCCCGTGAGAGCTACCTGTAGAAAAGCTCATGATGTTTGCACATTTGCACCCCAATTTTGCCAGACTTTCACTGTAGATGAAAAACACGGTCATGTAAATCACAGACCTGTCACCAAGACTCATTCCACTGATGTGCTTAAAGCTATCAGCAAATTCAACTATGACATACTCATACCAGATCCTATATTCACTGGGTATTATCACGTGGAATACCACAGAGCGAAAGAACAGCTGTAAGAACCCAAATGTGAAGATTATGATAGCCTTAAGTGTAGCCAATTTCAGAGTGGTATTATCAATTAGTATCATGTTTCACTCATGTCCTCCTTACTCAGTGTTGGTGGTGGAGGGGTATATAGTATGGATGGTAGCATATTATAGAGGTTATACAGACTCACTGGTTGAAGTAGTACAATATAAGCACTCTATTGGTTTAAATATATACTAGTATACTAGTTCACTGATGAAGACAACTGCAGCATAAGCTAAGAGTATTTGAAGAACTTACAACAAGATATGGGTACAAAGCTTCACTTCTTTTGCCACCCATTCCTTGAACTTGCAAGTGTTTTCTCTCTCAAAGCCATAGCCACTGATCCACCTTTTTGATTCTCTGTTAACACTTGCATCTAAAGAGAGGTATCTTTGGCTGTTGGAGAACTCAATGGGCTATCATTCCCTGAAAGCTTATGCTGGATGTGCTGCCCTTTGTATCAGATCCCCTTTGCAACTCCCTGAAGGGTACTAAAAGCTCTCATGGTGAGCATGCCGTGCCAGAAATCTGCCCCCCTAAACTTCACCAGCCCAACACCAGAACATGTTGTGATCAGACCAATGGGTTGATTCCAAAGACATCAGCATCTCAGAAAGTTCCAAGGTGTCAGTCTCATAAAAGTTGATGAGTGTGGACCAAATTACTATGGCAATCATCTGGTCAAAGAATGTTCAGAACTCATTAGCGACTCGTAGCTGGAGGCCAGCAATTTTGAGAAATCTGTCGTGACTTTTGACCTCCACCACTGCAAATTTCATGCCTCTTATTCAGCAGAACCTGAAATAAAAGAATAACTCCAAACTCTTGGCTAAAAACAGGGTAACAAGAAGAAATTTTATGTATACTGGTTTCCCACAAGACCTCAGTGTAAATTAGGAATCAGAAGCATTGAATTCCAAGTGTGCTTGAATGTATCCAGTGGCTCCAAGCACTCTACCTTTTGTGACTAGTGAATGCTCCTTCATAAGTGATAAGAATTCCTCCACTTTCCTTGTTTCTAATATATCCGACTGCAACAATGTGGTTGGTGGAAAGTCCATTGTCCATGATGTTCGACAGCATTTGTACTTGAACCCAGGCATAACAGTCCATCTTGGATACAGGCAGTGCACAGAACACAACAACAAAAATTAGGGTACCTGTGACCACCATGAGAGTATTCTCAATAAGTGTCTTCTCTCAAGACTTTTTGAAGGATATATTTAAGTTTCAGCAAGGCTTGGTGAACAAATAATACCAAAACATTTGAAACAGAGTGTTCCACATCCAAGAAGTTGACCTCCTGATTCATGACTTGAAATCCAGATTTTTCATGCCTTTCTTCAAGAGCCCTCTTCCTTAGATTCCTCACCTAAAAGCCCACCTTCTTTGAAACTGTTTGAAGGCACACAAGTATATTCATTTAGCATAGGGGAAACCCTTCTGAATCCACAACTTGGAAAATCTGAGCTTGTGGAGCATAGTTTTGTGCCTGGTGTTCATCTCTCCAAATCCTGTTCTTGCCGTTGGAAATAGATTCAGAGATGGCAGGTTGTGGAACTCTGGAACTAAGTACTGGAGCATGTTATCAAAGTCTTTGCTCTTGAGCCTCCATGGCAATCACCCAATAATGACATACTCCTGGGTCCATGTGACTCATCTTTGATAGACACCATTCGAGAGAGCTTACATTCTGCTGTTCTTGAGGCATCTCCCCTGAGAGGCTCAAAGAACACAACCTTACAGAGAGTCCTGCCAATATCAAGGCCAAACCATGCCAATGATGATGCACCTTCTAAAAAATTCTGGATTTGCAGGAGAGAGAAGATGCTGGGGTAGAGGGCTCATGTAGAGAGGCAGAACCACAAGTTATGGCTTCCATAGAGCCTAGGATCCTGTTGGCACCAGAATTGCCACTGGTTCCTGTACTGTTTATTGACTCATCATCCTGTGATGGAAGGCATTACTTCAACCTGTCATTGACAAAACAAAAAGTGCACTTTAGATTTCCAGGTGCAAATTTTTTTGTGTTAAATGAAAACAGTGAGAAACTGTTCACAGAAAAACATCAACTAGACAACTTATTGGATCTCCTAAGACAACCCTTGAGTTCTGTTATGAATCCCAAATTCTCAAAGGAATGATCATGACAGGCTCTGGAAATACACCTCACACTGATTTACATGAGATGTGTATGCAACCTTTGACTTTCTTGCAGTGATCTATCTTCACACACATACATGCTTCTTTCATGAAAAATTCCAAGATCAATAAAATTTGAAGAATGTTGAAAGAAGGTATCTGACAATCCAGAATAGACAGTACAATATATTATGCATTTATTCTAGAGAATCAACAGAAAGGTGCACCATTGCAATGACCTTGAACAGGGTTCAAATTATAGGAATAAAAATGCCAAAGAGTAAAATATATATCTTTCATAAGAATAGAGAAATCTCCATTCTCACGATGAAGAAGAAAACAGCAAGGTTAACACTTCTTCAGGAAGCCACAGAAAGAACCAGTCAAGGGGAGAAACAAAACAAAACACG
>Ga0116231_10013906_pt1 | contig 11054 bp, 5 predicted proteins | sample S1TSphgellanicum_2_FD_89695 | JGI IMG/M metagenome (GOLD analysis project Ga0116231, IMG submission 89695) | Host-associated microbial communities from peat moss isolated from Minnesota, USA - S1T2_Fd - Sphagnum magellanicum MG | ecosystem: Host-associated > Plants > Peat moss > Unclassified...
CCAGATTCTGCGCACGGTGATGGTGCTGATCTTCGGCGGCCTGCACACCACGAGATCCTCGATCCTGGAATCATTGTTTTATATCGCACGCCATCCTGAAACACGCGCGGCGGTTATCCAGAATCTGGACAACGAAAAATTCTGGGCCCTGGCTGTCGACGAGTTCCTTCGCTACAGCACTCCCACGCAAATTCTGAAGCGCCAGGTTACCTGCCCGGTGCAGATACGCGGAACATCCCTTGCCGCGGGGGATGATATCATGATCTGCTTTGGCTCGGCCAATCGGGATGAGCGGCGTTTTGCAGATCCTGATCGCGTGGTGCTCGACAGGTCACCCAACGCCCATATGAGTTTCGGCATGGGCCCGCACCGCTGCATCGGCCAAAATCTGGCGCGCGTATTTCTCAGGAGCACGCTGAAAATCGTGCTGAAGCGGATGCCGGATTTCAGCGTGCCGGACGATTTCGTTCCGCAGTATCAGGTGGGCGAGGCGCGGGCGATGGTGAGCCTGCCCGCCACTTTCACGCCCATCGGGGTTTGACACAAGCCGGTTGGTGAAGCCTGTGAAAAGGTGCGATGTGATGCGCGAGCCGCAAGCCAGTGTGCCAGTGCTGATAAGGGGGCGGGCCGAAGCCGATCCTGCCGGCATCCTGATCCAGGAGGTCACGGGACGTGCAGTGAGCAATGCGGCATTTCACGAGATGGCGCTGAGCGTGGCGGATGCCCTTGCCGGACTTGGCGTGGCAAGCGGTGACTGTGTGGTGACCGTGAACGATGCCTGCATCGAGGCCTATGCAAGCTGGATCGGGATAAGCTGGCTTGGCGCATGGGAGGTGCCGGTTAATCCGGAATTTCGCGGCCAATCGCTGATCTACGGGATCAGCGACTGCAAGGCGAAAATTGTTATCACCTCCAATACCTATCTGGAAAAATTGCTGAGTGTTTTGGATCAGCTGCCGTATGTACAACATATTCTGACGACCGATGAAACAGCCCCAGAAGGGATCGCGCTGGTCCAAACGCTCGCCAGCGCCGGCCGGAATGCGACCCGCGGTGACTATGCCGCGCCGCAGCTGACAGATCCCTATGCCGTGATCTACACCTCTGGCACGACGGGGCCTTCCAAGGGTGTGGTCGTGCCCTGGGGCGGCCTTCAATTCGCGGCACTTGATCGCATGTTTGCCGGCGATTGTGCTGAAAATTACGAGGACCCTGCATTTTACTCACCCTGGCCGATCTTTCATTCCTCCAGCCGCACGGGGCTTGCCTTTGTTGCCGAACGCGGCGGCCGCCTGGTGGTGCGGGCCCGCCTGAGCGCCAGCCTGTTTTGGGACGATATCAATCGGTTTGCATGCACCCACGCCCATCTGATCGGCGTTGCAGGATTTCTATTCGTGCAGCCTGAGCGGCCGAGTGATGCGAACAACACCCTCAAGCGCGTTCTCATGAATCCCGTTCTTGCCGAATACCGTGAGTTCGAACGGCGTTTCGGCGTGATCGTTTCTACCGGCTGGGGCATGACGGAAATCGGCTTTCCCATGGCCGCGACCGACCTTGCGAACGCCAAGACATGCGGCACGATTTCCCCGCTCTATGAAGCACGGATCGTGGACGAAGCCGGCATGGACTTGCCGCATGGGCAGGTCGGCCAGCTTGTCATCCGTCCGAAGCGGCCGTGGCTTTTGATGAAGGAATATCTGGGAAAGCCTGAGGCCACGGAAGCGGCCTGGCGCGACGGCTGGTTTTATACGGGCGACGCGCTGCGGCAGGAAGCGGATGGCCATTACTATTTCGTCGATCGTGTGGCCGACTATATGCGCGTAAGGGGCAATAATGTTTCGTCGGCCGAAGTGGAAATCGAAGTGCGCTCGCACCCGGATGTCGCTGACGTAGCAGCGATCGGCGTGCCTGCAACGATAGGAGCGGGTGGGGCCGCGGGCGCATCGATCAGGGTGGCGGCCACCGAGGATGAGATAAAACTTGTTGTCATCCGGCGCCCCGGATCCGACCTCACGGAACTTGGTTTGCTGCACTACCTTATTCCGCGCCTGCCTCGTTTCATGACGCCAAGGTTTATCGAATTTGTTGACGAGCTGCCGAGGACCCCAACAGGTAAGGTCCAGAAGCGGTTGCTCCGGGCGAACATGGTTTCCGCAAACACCTGGGATCGCGTGGCCCATGAAATCGAGGTGCCGAGGTAGAGTCGTCTCGCTGACGATGACCTGGTGAAAAAAGCAAGAATGTTCTTTTTTAAAAAAAGAACCAAAAAACTTTTCTATTCAGCAGCGTCATCTTCCGCAACAGCCAGCAAAAAAGTCTTTTGCTTCTTTTCTTCAGAAAAGAAGACCTTTCTTTATCTCTTTGCCCGGAGGATTTAGTTATGCCACTGACCGTATATTGTATTTGAATTTGCGGGGCGTTGCCCGGATAGGCCTCGCTATCAACAAGAAGACGACGCGAAAATCGCAATCATATCACTCGGGAGGGAAAAACATGAAGCAAAAGAGATATCCATACAGGCTGCATTTGCTCCTCGCCACCTCGCTGGCCGCCTGGCCAGGCCTGCTGCTTGCGCAACAAGCCGCTCCGGCCGCCAAAACGAAGCAGGCGGGGTCAGCCACAGAAGAAGTCATTGTCACGGCGCAGCGCCGGTCCGAGAAACTGGAACGTACGCCGGTGGCGGTGACCGCGCTTTCCGGCGACACGCTGCGCAGGCGCAATATCACCACCGAGGCTGATCTGCAGTTCGCCGCTCCCGGCCTGATTGTAAGGGCGGGCCTGACATCCAACGAAGTGAACTACTCCCTGCGCGGCCAGTCGCTGGACCAGTATTCAAGCACCACCCCCGGCGTTCTGCCCTACATCAATGAAGTGCAGATCAGCACAAATTCCGGCGGCGGCTCCGGCGCCACGGCCTTCTACGATCTGCAATCCATTCAGGTGCTGAAAGGTCCGCAGGGCACCCTGTTCGGCCGGGATGCCACCGCCGGCGCCGTTCTGTTCACGACAACGAAGCCAGGCAACAGTATCGGCGGGTATATCAGCGGGCTGGCAGGAAATTACGATACAGAGCAGTTCGAGGGGGCGGTCAACATCCCGATTGTTGCCGACAAGCTCTTGACCCGGTCTGCGTTCTTTTTTGGCCATCAGGAAGGATTTCAAACCAACCTGTACAACGACTCGCATCCGGGATCGGGCGAACGGCAGGGTTTTCGGGAGAGTGTGACGATCAGGCCGACATCGGACATCACCGACGATGTCATGGTAGATTACTATCACAATCAGGGATCCAGCGCGCAGGCTGTTCTGTATAATCTCCAGAACCTGCCGGGCGCGACACCCGCCCCTATTCTATATTCGCCCCTGGTGGATTATGCCTTGGGTGTGCCTGGCCTTTGGCAGCATTATCTCGCGACCCATCCGAATCCGACGATAAATCCGCTTGGCTTGGCTGCCTTCCTGGCAAACCAGGAAGCGCGTGGACCGTTTGAGAGTGCAACGAACTCGCCCAGCCCATACGTTGCGACAAACGTGGTGCTGACGAACAATTTTGCCTACAACATAAATGACGACACCACGTTCAAGAATATCTTCGGCTACGGCAGCCTGAAATCCTTCATTCAGGGCGATTCCGATGGCACGCCCTATGGCATCGCCAACAATAGCTACACCGATCCGGGATCCCCCTCGGATGGATCGAGAAGCGGTACGACGATCATTTCCGATGAAAGCCAGATCACGGGTAGTGCCTTTGATCAAAAGCTGAAATACACGACCGGGTTTTATTACTCCGACGTGAAGGCAAATCTGTACCTGAAGTCGCAATTCTTCGATATTCTGGGAGGCGTGCCGAGCCTGAACGCCGACATCAAGCAAAACACCACCTATGGCGTCTATGGCCAGGGCACTTACGATCTCAGCGGCGCCACACATATTGCCGGCCTGAGCGTCACCGCCGGGCTGCGCTACAATAACGAAACAGCCGAGCGGTTCACGCTGCCGGCCGATCAGGGTTATGGCCTGGAGGCCAAGGATCCAGCCCTGTACCAGAACCATCAATCCGCGAGTTACGGTAATGTGGGTTGGACGTTCGGGGTGCAGGATCAATATAATCCAGATGTGCTGGTATATGCCGTGACGCGGCGCAGCTATAAGGATGGCGGTTTCAACGCGTTCCAGCTTCCGCAGATCGGCTTCTCCGCAACCGGCGGCGACCAGTATAAGACCGAGACGGTTACCGACGTTGAAGTCGGCACGAAATATCAGGGACATCTTTTCGAGGTTCCCACACGGCTCAATATCGCGATCTATCAGAACTGGATCAATAACAGCCAGCGCGCCGCCTTCGCATCGATCGACGGCAACCCATCCTCCATTACGGTGAATGTGCCGGAGCAGCAGGATTTCGGCGTGGAATTCGACGGCCAGATCCGGCCGGTGAATTGGCTCACGCTCGGCGGCTCCTTGAACTATACCGACGCGGAGTTCACCAGCCAGACCGTTGTTGCATTCGGCCTGCCACAGAATTTCGCAACCGTTCCGGATACGCCAAAATGGTCGGGAACCTTCTTCGGCGAATGTGCAATTCCGATCGCGAACAGGTTCACCGCGACGTTGCGCGGCGAGACCTATAGCCAAACCGGCACCTTTTACACCTCCACCGGCAATCTCAATCCCGGCGCGCGATTTGCCGGCTACACTTTGGCAAATTTCCGGCTGGGTCTGGTCGATTCGCAGAGCGGCTGGTCGCTATCGGCGAATCTGAAGAACGCCTTCAACAAGGTGTATTACGTGGGCGGCACCGGCATCGCCCAATTGCTCGACTACAATACGGCGCTGCCCGGTGCGCCGCGGACCTACACCGTTCAGCTCTCCTATAAATTCTAAACTACCCGACCCAATTCCAGAGGGACCGGCAGCATGTCTGATGATTTCGACTACGCGATGACCATCGACGGGCAGGCGGTGACGACCGAGTGCCATATCGGTGTCATCAATCCCGCAAACGGCGAGGTGTTCGCTCAGGCACCGGACGCAACGGCGGCCGATCTCGATCACGCCGTGCTTTCGGCAGCGGCCGCGTTCAAGCTCTGGAAACAACGCCCCTGGGCGGAACGCGCGGCCCTGTTGTTTCAGGCCGGTGAAGTGATTATCGCGAACGCCGAGAGTCTTGCCCGCCTGTTCACCCGCGAACAGGGCAGGCCAGCCGACGGTGCCTTGCAGGAAGTGAAGGCGACCGGCGAGTGGTTGAAGACAGTCTCCGCCATGACTCTGCCAGTCGAGGTTGCGCAAGACGGGCCGAAGCAGCGCATCGAAGTGCATCACGAACCGCTGGGCGTGGTGGCCGCCATTGTGCCGTGGAACTTTCCGCTGTTGCTGGCGGCGTTTAAGATCGCACCCGCCTTGCTCGCGGGCAATACGATGGTTCTCAAACCTTCGCCCTACACGCCACTTTGCATGCTGAAGATCGGCGCATTGCTGCGCGGCGTGCTGCCGCCGGGCGTGCTCGATATTATTTGCGGCGGCGACTCCCTGGGCCCGATGATGACCGCCCACAAGGGTTTTGCGAAAATCTCGTTCACCGGTTCCACCGCCACCGGAAAACGCGTGATGGAAAGCGCTTCCAAAGACCTCAAAAGGATCACCTTGGAGTTGGGCGGCAACGATGCCGCCATCGTGCTGCCCGATGTCGATCTCGATGCGGTGGCCCAAAAAATCTTCTTCGGTGCGTTCTGGAATTCCGCCCAGATCTGCGTGGCGACCAAACGGCTCTATGTCCATACCGACATCTATGATGGGCTGCGCGACCGGCTGCATGCGATCGCCAAAGCAATCAAGCTGGGCGATGGAGCGGAACAAGGTACCGTGCTCGGCCCGATCCAGAATGAGGCGCAATATCGCCGTGTGCTGGCTCTTATGGAAGATGCCAAGGCCAGCGGCCTCACCCTGCTGCAAGGCGCGCCCATTCCCGAAGGACGCGGATATTTCGTTCCGGTCACCATTGTCGACAACCCGCCCGAAGACTCGCGCGTGGTCACTGAAGAGGCATTCGGACCCATTCTGCCGATGTTGCGCTTCGACAATATCGACGACGCGATCGAGCGCGCGAATAACAGCGAATATGGGCTGGCTGGTGCCGTGTGGGCAAAGGATGTGAGCAAGGCGGTGGATATCGCCCACCGGCTGGATACCGGAACGGTCTGGATCAATCAAAATCTCACTTTGCTTGCTTCCGCGCCGTTTGGCGGCCGCAAGCAATCCGGCATCGGGGTGGAGAATGGGCAGGCGGGCCTGGCTGAGTTTACTCAGACAAAGACGATTTACATCCCGAAAGCCAAAGCAGCCTGATGGGAAAGGAAGAAAGAAAGCGTTCTTTTTTGAAAAAAAGAACCAAAAAACTTTTATTCTCTCGATCGTGGAACCAGCCGGTTTTTTAACGCGAAATGGGGGAGCTGCAAGAAAATAAAAGTCTTTTGCTTCTTTTCTTCAGAAAAGAAGAGTCTTTCTTAAACTGACCAAAAGGAAACTCGGTGACTGACACAGAGAACAACAGCCGCACACCGAACGCGCTCGACCGGATGTTCCGGCCGCGTTCGATTGCGCTGGTGGGCGCCACCGAACGCTCCATCTGGTCGGTTGCGGCGTACGACAATCTCGTTCGATTCGGATTCACCGGGCGTATCATTCCAGTCAATCCCAAGGGCGGCACCATTCACGGCCTGCAAGCAGCCACCAGCATTGCGGCTGTCGGCGAACCGATCGATGTCGCGCTGCTGATGGTGCCCGAGGCCTCGCTTCTCGATACGATCGGCGATTTGCAGGCGGCGGGGGTCGCCGGCGCAGTGGTGCTGTCGGCAGGATTTGCGGAGACGGGTGCAGCAGGTGCGCAGCGCCAGGAAACCTTGGCGGCGGCGGCCCGGCAGGCAGGCGTTCGCATGCTTGGGCCGAACTGCCTTGGCTTTGCCAATTTTGTCGATGCGGCACCGGTGTGGACAAATCCGTTGCGCAGGCCCATGCCCAACCCGACCTTGGCGCTGATTTCGCAGAGCGGATCGGTGGCGATGCAGATGGAGCAATTCGCCTATCAGCAACGCATCGCGCTGACCCACATGATATCCACCGGCAACGAGGCCGATATCAACACCGCCGATGCGATCGAGTATATCGCGCAGCATTCCGATGCGCGCGCGATCGCCTTGTTTGTCGAAACCATCCGCCAGCCGGCGCGCTTCGCGGCCGCCGTCACCGCGGCCGGCAAGGCGGGCAAGGCAGTTGTGGTGCTGAAGGTGGGCGCCAGCGAAGCCTCCGCCAAGGCGGCACAGGCGCATACCGGGTCGCTGGTGGGCAATGACCGCGTCTTCAGCGCATTATGTGAAAAGCTGGGCATGATACGTGTATTTTCGATCGAGGAGGCGGTGATTACGGCCGACCTGATCGGCAGGATTGGCCGCGTGAACCGCCCGGGCCTGGCGCTGATCGCGATGTCGGGCGGTATGTGCGAGATCGCGACCGATCAGGCGGAGAAGGAGGCGATCAGCCTGCCCGCTTTGGCCGAGGAAACCTTGGTGTCGTTGCGAAACGTGTTGCCGGATTACGCGACGCCCGCCAATCCGCTCGATCTCACCGGTGGCGCCATGCTGAAACCTGAGCTTATCGCGCAGTCGATCGAGGCGATCTCGAAAGATCCTGGCATCGGGCTGATCGGTTACGTTTTCGATGTACCGGGCAAGGAAGATGCGCGGGGTTTTGCCGCGCGCTTCATGAAGGAGATCGGCGCCGGTGTCGCCGCAAGCGCGTTGCCGACGGTGCTGTTGAGCAACGCCTTCATGCCCGTCAATGGCTTTTCCCGCGCGCTGGCTGACGACAATGGCATTGCGTATTCGGGCGGCGGTTTGCGCCATGTGCTGACCGCGATGGGCCATCTCCTACGCTGGTCCGGCGCGCTGGCCGATAGAACCGAGCGTGCTGCCGTTGCTCGTGTCGATGCGCGCCCGGTGCGCGAGCGCGAGGTGCTCGATCATCTGGCGCGCTACGGCGTTCCGGTGGTGCCAGGGCCGGTGGTGACGTCCGCGGAGGCGGCTGTCGAGGCGGCGCGCGGCATGGGCGGCGCGGTGGCTCTGAAAATCGCCTCGCCCGATATCCAGCACAAGACTGAAATCGGCGGCGTGGCGCTTGGATTATCCGGCGATGCAGAGGTGGCTGCCGCCTATCAGGCGATGCTCGCCCGGGTGAAAGCGGCCCGGCCGGATGCGCGGATCGACGGGGTGATTGTCGCGCCGATGCGTAGCCAGGGAACCGAACTATTCGTGGGCACCATGCGCGACCCGCATTGGGGGCCGGCGATCGCCGTCGGGCTGGGCGGCGTATTTGTGGAAGTGTTGAAAGATACCAGCCTGCGCCTGCTGCCGATCACCGAGAAAGATGCCCTGCGGATGCTCGATGAACTGCGCGGTTCATCACTGCTCGACGGGTTTCGGGGGGCGCCGGCCGTCGATCGGCTTGCGGCGGCGCGTGCCATCGTGGCGATCGGCAACGCGGCCTTGGCGCTTGGGCCGGATTTGCTGTGCCTGGAAGTCAATCCGTTGCTCGCGACGCAGGGCCGCATCGAAGCGCTCGATGGACTGACCGTGTGGGAGAACGATGTTGGGCACGCCTGAAACAACGCCCGTCATCATCGGCGTCGGCGAACATATTGACCGCCCCGCCGATCTCGCCCAGGCGATGGAGCCGCTGGCCTTGTGGGCCGAGGCGTTGCGTGCCGCGGACGCGGATGGCGGTGGCGGATTGCTGGCAAACCTCGACTCGCTTGAACTGGTCGGCAGCGTCACCTGGCGTTACACTAACCCGGTTGGCCTGCTATGCGGCAGGCTTGGCATCACGCCGGCACGGCAGATCAACGCCAGCATGGGCGGCGACACGCCAATTCGATTGCTCCATGAAGCAGCCGTGCGGATTGCGAAAGGCGAGTTGACGACCGCGGCGATCGTCGGTGGCGAGGCGATGCACGCTTTGAACCGTGCCAGGCGGGAGAAGATAAGACTTGATTGGACGCCCCTGGCCTCGCGGGAGGCGGCAGTCCGGCATGAGCATAGCGCCTACCAGATGAGCCCGGTCGCCAAGCGCCTTGGCGTGACCGATCCGGCGCAGATCTACCCATTTTACGAGATTGCGAGCCAGGCCGCATGGGGACAAAGCCCGGCGCAAGCGCGCCAGGAGTCGGCCGTGCTGTGGGCCAGCTATGCGGCGGTGGCGGCGCAAAATCCGGCTGCCTGGATACGCACCGCGCCGGATGCGGCGGCGATCGGAACGATTGGGCCAGACAACCGCTTGATCAACTGGCCTTATCCCAAGCTGATGGTTGCGAATCCCACGGTGAACCAGGCGGCCGCGGTTATAGTTACCAGCCTGGCCGCGGCGCTTGCGGCCGGTGTGCCGGAGGCAAGGCTGATCCATATCTGGGGAGGTGCCGCGGCGGAGGAGCCGGAGGATTTTCTGGCGCGCGATCGCTACGATCATAGCACCGCGCAGGAAGCCGCCTTGCGCGGTGCTATAGATTTGGTTGGCGGAAACGCGGTGGCTTTTTCCAAATTGGAATTGTATAGCTGCTTCCCCGTCGTGCCGAAAATGGCGCTGCGGGTGCTCGGCCCGGATGCTGCCGCGCGCGCGCCGACCGTGACCGGCGGCCTCACATTCTTTGGCGGCCCGCTGAACAATTACATGTCGCATGCCGTGTGCGCGATGGTTCGGGCATTGCGCGACGCTCCGGATGAGATCGGGCTGCTGTATGGGCAAGGCGGCTATGTCAATGCTCATCACACTCTGGTTATCAGTGGCCGGCCGCCACCCGCGCCGCTTGCCCTGACCTATTCGGTGCAGGAAGCAGCCGATAAAGCGCGTGGCCCGGTTCCGATCGTGGAGAACATCTATGCCGGGCCGGCGACGATAGAGACTTATACGGTGCTTTACGGGCGCGACGGAGAACCGATCGAGGGGATCGTGATCGCCCGCACGCCCACGGCAAGCCGCAGCATGGCGCGCGTGCCCACCAGCGATGCGGCGTCACTCGCGCTGCTGCTGTCCGACGACCAACATGCGATTGGTGCAAAAGGCCATATCCGCACGGATGCGTTTGGCAAGCCGGTATGGGAGGCAGGCGAAACGGCGGTGGCACAGGCCGGGCGGCTACCGCGTTTCTGTAAGGTGGAACGCGACGGCCGCGTGACGGTGATTACCATCAACCGCCCGGACTCGATGAACGCGCTCGATCCCGCGACAAATGCCGAGCTTGCCGAGATTTTCGATGCTTTTGCCGCCGATCCCGAGCAATGGGTGGCTATTCTGACCGGTGCGGGGGACCGAGCCTTCTGCGCGGGGAACGATCTGAAGGCGACCGCGCGCGCCATGGCCAGGGGCGCGCCGATCGAAGAACCTGTGACAGGATATGGGGGTTTGACCGCGCGCTTCGACCTGACCAAGCCGGTGATCGCCGCGGTCAATGGCCTGGCGCTGGGCGGCGGATTCGAGATTGCCTTGGCGTGCGACATCATCGTGGCGTCCGAGACGGCGGCCTTCGGCTTGCCGGAACCGAAAGTGGGGCTGGCGGCTTTGGCGGGCGGCTTGCTGCGGCTGCCGCGGCAGATTGGGCTGAAACAGGCCATGGGCTTGATCCTGACGGGCCGGCGCGTATCCGCAGCCGAGGGGAAAGCGCTTGGCTTCGTCAACGAAGTCTGCGCGCCGGGCGACGTCACGGCGACAGCCAAAAAATGGGCCGCGGACATCGTGGCGTGCAGCCCGATGTCGATCAGGGCCTCTAAACAGATCGTGTATGCGGGCCTTGAAATGCCGTCGGTTGCCGAAGCCTATGCGGCGCAAAGCGGAATGCAAGCCACGCGCGCGCTGTTCCGGTCGGCCGATATCAAGGAAGGGCCGCTGGCTTTCGCGCAAAAGCGCGCGCCAAACTGGAAAGGCCGCTGATGCTGAAAACACGATGCACGGAATTGTTCGGTGTGCAGCACCCGATCGCGCAGGGCGGCATGCAATGGGTGGCAACGGCG
>Ga0116231_10013907_pt1 | contig 11054 bp, 8 predicted proteins | sample S1TSphgellanicum_2_FD_89695 | JGI IMG/M metagenome (GOLD analysis project Ga0116231, IMG submission 89695) | Host-associated microbial communities from peat moss isolated from Minnesota, USA - S1T2_Fd - Sphagnum magellanicum MG | ecosystem: Host-associated > Plants > Peat moss > Unclassified...
TATTTGCATTTTTGGTTTTGCCATAATGCAAATCAAGCACAAAACAAGCACAAGAATGATGGAAACCAACATGGAATTGAAAAAAATTAGGTCACATACATACATACATACATACCACCGCGGTGCAATTATTTGAATCTCTAAAGAAAGAACCGTCGATTTTGATTTTTTTCAAATATTTTAAAATTAGAAAAATCCCCAGTCTCCATTCTTGGAAAGAAATTGGAATAAAACAAGTGTTGGTGGTTCTATTTATTATTTTGGAAAGCCGATGATGGTATTAATGAAAGAACCGGTAAGAAACCAATGGGGTTCGTGAAAGAACCGGCAAAAGAACTAGTGTTCTCTATGGAAGATGTGTAAGGAACCCCATGATTTTACACGCGGGTTATTTGATTTTATTGGGAAATCTTTTGAGAATTTTGCTTTGTAATGTTAGAAAACTAGTTCTTGAAGCCCTTTGGAATCACCATAACCGGCGGTTCTTTGGTTGTGGAAGGTTCAAAGAACCGCCCACCACTGGTTCGGTTCCGAGCCGCCAAACTGGGTTACCGGTCAGGTACATACGGTTGACGGGGATGTAAAAAAAAATCCCAGTCTACGGACGTCTCGGGCTCCGTAAGCGGCCTCCGGACGACACGGCAGTTTGGCACTGGCTACGACGGACAGACGAACGGACGGACGGACGGACGGACCGCGCGTCAGTCAGTCGTAGCGCGGTGGCCTCGGGAGAAGACGAAGGCAGGGCTGTGCTGCTGGCGCAGTTGTTGCGCACTCTGCCTTAAGAGCCGCTCGCTCGCTGTCGAAGATTTTTTGGGGAGCGGTCCCGTGGAGACTATGATCCCGTAAAACGGGGGCGATGCTTTGCGCTTTCTCATACGGTTTTTTCGGGGTTTGTAGAATAATGAATTAGCTATGTCGGTGCGGGGAATACGCGGAGAAGAAGAAGCACAAGAAGGAGACAGACAGAAGAGCTCCAGGTTTTCAACTCCACATTCATTTGTTTGCGGCCGCAATTGCATCGACGCGTGTTTTTTTTTTCTTAATGATTGTCCGTGTCTTCTAGTTAGCTGTCGAAAATCGCAACGCGATTTGCTGCTTTATGATCGCAGCACGGGGTGGCAGTGGAACGCAGTTTTCGTGGCTGATCGTTTTTGTTTGGAAGGTCGGATGGCGGGAAGGAAGAGAGGGATCCTCCTGCACTGGATCGGAGCTGTTGCTGTTCCTCGAGATTTAGGACAATGCAAGTGTGCGTGATTGTGTGAAGTAGACAAGAAGAGAGAGTAGGATAAAATTGCATTTCTGTTGCGTGCGTCGGGGATGATGCACTTGGAGCGTGCGGCACAAGATGCGTTTTGTAAGTCAGGCCAACTGGTGGATTGGTTAGCACCGGCATTGTGACGGCTCTGCTGCATCCTGAAAACAGAGAAGCTAGAGAATGATTGTTCTCCACATGATCGAATCGCATGACGAGAGCAGCGAGTCTTGGACAACAGGTACCTACCTACTCAGGGTGGTAGTTGTTAGCCACAGAATCTTTTTCTCTACCAAGTTCTGGTTCTGCAAGTGCAGACTCGTATCCGAGTTCCATGGTTTTCTGCTACAGGACATTGTTTGAATCTTACCGAAACTTTAGTGCAGTGCATGATCTGCTTGCTGCACAGCACTGAAGGAGGTGGTAACCAGGATGAAGCTTTTGTTGATAGCTCAGTGAAACCTGCAAAATCCTCTTTCACGGCATCCTATTCAGAGTGTGGCATGTGTTGAGACAGACTCCTGAAGCAGATTGCCGTGAAGCCACATCCATCAAACAAAAGGGCAAGTTCAAACGAGTGGTAGCGAAATGATACAACAACAGCATTGTTCACAGTTTGAGGATATCTGCGGAAAGTCTGATGTGATAATAGGGTTTATTGAAAAGTCCTGTAAGAGGTAAAAGGAGCTGCTGCAAGAGAAGCAGAGAAGGATGGCAGAAGGAGACACGCTTCCACTATTGTGGTCACTGGCTTCTGATTCAGAATCAGATGTTGAAATACATGTGGTAGGGAAGAGTGAGAAGACTGCTGTTGCGAACAACAACAGAAAACGAGACAGTCGCACTCTGCCTTCTTCAGCAGGTTCTGAAGAAGAAGAAGATGCAGTACATGGGAACCATCTTGCTGCTGCTCTGTGGACTCCTGCTGCCAACCTTCCAGGTGTTGATAGTGATGGCCATTCCAGTCTCTGGTCTTCAGCACCAGAGATCAATGCCACTTTGAGGATTGCAGGAAAAAAATTACCAAATTGGAAATCAGCTGTGGAAGAGACTGCTCTTCATGGACTATTGCAGTCACAATCTGATACAGAGGCAGATGTGGAAGCTGTAGGAGAATTAAGAAGAGAGAGAAGTACACCAGGTGAAACACATGGAAATGGAATACAAGAGATAGAGAGAAAAAGTTTGGCAGCTCGTCTTACTGCACTTGTACGGCCAAGAGGAATGGCTGCTGATGATATAACTCCTGAATCTTCTTCATCCCAGGAGAGACGAAGAGCCAATGGGGGAGCTGTTGAAAGACAGATCTCAACATTGAATCATCCTCAGTCACAAAGCAGCCCTTCGATAGCTTCACAAATGTCAGACAGAGTACCTCCAGAGTGGGTGCTCTTGCTTGTGGGTTGTGTGCTCGGCTTGTCCAGTGGCATAAGTGTGGTGATTTTTAACAAAGGGGTAAGCCTGCTTCAGCTGACGATTGTCCACATGACCAGGGTGTCACCCTCTGTAGGTCTGGTGCAGAATTCTCTTTGTTGTGGATACATGTGAGGCGCGGATGGTGATGGGGTCAGTGGGAGGTGTTTTATTTGGACAGGTCTACCTTATACATGACTTGGCATGGGCAGGGACACCCCATGAAGGAGCAGCATGGCTGCGTACACAGAGTCTTGCAGTAACATGGCACCGAATTCTGTTGATTCCAGTTTTTGGTGGTGTAGTGGTGGGAATGTTCCACTCTGTTAATGCAATATTGGACATGATTCAGTCCTCACAGCCACAGCAATCCAGCCGTGGCAGAATTGACTGGCTAGCAGGAATCAAACCTGTGATCAAAGCAGTACAGGCAGCAACAACTTTGGGAACAGGTTGCTCCCTTGGGCCTGAAGGTCCAAGTGTTGATATTGGAAGGTCTTGGGCCCATGGTTTTGCAGAAATCATGAAGAACAGCAAAGAGAGTCGAATTGCACTTGTTGCTGCTGGTGCTGCTGCTGGAATTGCTTCAGGTTAGAGACAGTTGTATGGTTTGCTGGTAAAATTCATGTAGAGTGCATTGTAGATACCACTCTCAGTCATGGCCTCAATTCACTAGTGGTATCCCAGGTCTAGTTTCATGCCAACTGCATTCTTGAATCGAGACATTGTGCACTGCAGGCTTCAATGCACCTGTTGCAGGGACCTTCTTCGCCATTGAAACTGTATTGAGACCCCAACATGCAGAAAACTCGCCTCCTCTCACCACAGCTATGATCATATTGGCAGCAGTGACTTCCTCAACTGTGTCACAAGTGCTGCTTGATGAGAAGGCTGCATTCACAGTACCACCTTATGAGTTACGATCTGCTGCTGGTGTGTCCTCTCTCTATCACTTGCAGGATCTGCTTTTCTCAGTTGGCTCCTCCTGCCCACAGAGTAGCTTATATTTGCACACTGAGGGGCCTGTTGGATTTCCTGTTGAAGAAGCTTTGGTGGTTTTTGTATAATGATTTCCCTGAAATTTTGAGCAGATTATTGTATACTTATCCACACCCACTGTCAGAAGCTGATAAAGTTGGTAGGGTGTAATGGCAACTAGTCACTGCCATTCAAGCTGAAGGTAGTGGTCTGATACTTTCTCAGTCACAAGGTTATGACCACACTCATTCTTGTTGTGTTTGTTTTGTTTTCTTGGAACTGACATTAGAATACCTTCAACATTTTATTGTGGAGTTTTGTCTGCAATCTCATATGAATGCTTTAATACTTTGCAAAAGGGCTCCCTCAACATGTCAATGGAGTATTTATTCATCTCCCAATCTCACAGAAACCTCTGAAATTTGTATGTGCAGAGTTGCCACTGTATATATTGCTGGGAGGCATCTGTGGTGTTATGAGCGTAGTTTTTACCCGCCTTGTTGCCTGGTTCACACGGATGTTTAACTTCTTGAAGACTGACTTTGGCATACCTCTTTCAGTCTCCCCAGCAATTGGAGGGCTCTTTGTGGGCATTATTGCATTAGGATATCCTGGAGTTCTGTACTGGGGCTTTACAAATGTAGATGAGATTTTGAAGACAGGTGTTACAGCAACTGCTCCTGGCCAAGTATTGTTAGCACAGCTCACTATTGCGAAAATAGTGGCTACAGCACTTTGCAAGGGTTCAGGCCTTGTAGGAGGCTTGTATGCCCCCAGCTTGTTCATAGGGGCTTCATGTGGCGCTGTCTATGGAAGTATTGTTGGGAATGCTTTTACTGTTGCATTGGTGGGGCATGATGCTGTTGGCCACCCTCAGGCCTATGCCTTGGTAACATAGCTAATTCCTGCATCTCTGAGAATCCTTTCTTTTGCATGTAAGAGGGATCCTTAATTTTTTTGGTCTTGATTTCTGGTCAGGATGAGAATCAGATAACAGTTTTTAGTTTTTGGCCTGTTAAACACATTTCTGTTGGTGATTGGTGGGGGATGTAACAGGTGGGTATGGCAGCACTTCTTGCTTCAGTATGTTCGGTCCCTCTTACATCTGTGCTTCTCCTCTTTGAGCTTACTAAAGATTACCACATCTTGCTTCCCCTCATGGTATAGCTCCAACCTCAACCTCCTTTGATAAACCTCAGATTTATTGGCTCTCTATGCCTTTGGCTTGAATGCATGTTTGCACAGTGGCAAGCTAAACTGAAATGAAGCTAACCTTTACAAGTTGTTACAGCTTGAATGAGGATACTATTGGATTTTTAAAATTTTAGTTATTTTTTAAAATTCTGGACTGCTAGCTGACATCATGACTGAGTCTTCCTGTTGCTTCTGAAAATGTGCCAGAAACTCAGGATGCAGAGTTTTGTATAATTGTTTTCCCTAAGCTTTGAGCAGATTAGATTTCTAAAATGGGTGTCAAGTGGGTGTGACTGATTGACTCTTGACTCCCTCCTTTTGGAGGTGGCCAGGTTCTATCTGCTGTAGTACAGCAGGGCAATATTGTTGCCCAACCCTCCCTGAAGGTTTGACACCCATGTGGGTGACCCAAGTGACCTACTCAAGCTGGGTTGGCTATAGTTGGTTACATCTAGCATGGCCTGGTGGTGAAGTGGACCTGTAGCCATTTGCAAGGGCTCCCAACTACTTTAGCTTTTTGCTTGATGCTGCAGATTATTTATAGTTATTGCTATGCATTTCAGAAGCCCATGAAGTCAGTAAGGAGTAATGGCAGCTACAGTCACTGCTATTCATAGTGAAGCTGATGGTTTGATACTTTGTGACACTCTCTAGTTTATGACTGCACTCAGGCAAGAGGGCAGTTTTAGGGGCACACATGGTGCTATATAGGGTAGGACCTGTATGATCACTGGGTGCATGCCAAGAAACTGAATAGTGACACAAGGTGACTGTCAGTGGTACTTGGCATGACCCAGAGCTGTCCCTATAGAACTCCAGGTGTATCTGCAGTCTTGCCTGCGCTGAGTCTTGCTGTGTTTTTTTTTGGTTTGCCTGGAACTGACACAACATTTTTTTGGTTAGGTGTTTTGGGAGTTTCCTCTCTGCAATAACATATTTGATTAACCTTGCACTAAGATGCTGATCTATGTGAGATCATTAGTTTTTAACCCATCAGATTGAATTATTGTCAATCCGATGAGATAATTATTGGAACTGGCCACCTTTTTTGTCTTTGCTGTTGGAAATAGGCTAGGTCTATGCTGCCATCTTATCCTCAGTGACTGATGCAGTATATATGAATTCTATTGACATAGCATAGCCATCATGATTTGTATGCAATGGACTGGGCAGGGTGCTGTGGGGCTTGCAATATGGGTGGCTGAAGTTGGGAAGCAGAAGAGGCCTCCACCTCATGATTCAGGAGCTGGTGTGGTGAATTCCGAAGTTGGGTTGAATAGTGGGCATGTATGGCGTAGAAGAGGAAATTCTGAAGCAGAGGTAGAGCTTTGCACAATGGATAGCTCTGACAACCCAGGAGAGTTATGCATTTCTCAAGATGTATTGATGGAGGAGTGTCTGGTAAGTGATCTCTTGCAGGGTTTCCTTAGTTGTAGGAGCTTAGCCAGCATTCCTTTCAGTACAGATCATGTTTGATTGCAGTGCTAGTTGTTAGGTATATATGAACCTGGTCAGTTAAATCATGAGTATGGATTTTCTTGACTGATGTCTCTTGCAATTTGGCAATCCAGGTGGCTCAGGCAATGTCAAGGGACTGTGTGAAGGTGCATGCAACAGCAACAGTGAAGGAAACTCTTGGTGCAGTAGTGGCAGCCCGGCAGTATTGTGCACTGGTGGTAGATGAGAATGGTTTATTGGAGGGTATCTTGACCCCTAGTGACTTGAAAGGCGAAGTCCTGAAGGCAACTAAGGAATTTGTCTCCTCTGAGGAGCCAAGAGATGTAGAGGTATTTGGTTTTTATCCAAGCTGCTCATGTTTGAAGGTTCCAGGAACTTGGATGTTGGATTGACAGTTTGGAGACATGTTTCTGCTCAGCTATAGCAAAGAGAGTCATCCAATGGTTGAACTTCCTTTTGGGAGAGCTGTCTTTGCATTACTAGATTAAGGTCTTTCTCAATCATAAAAGATGCACCACAAGAGACATCTGATGCTGGTCTGATAATCTTTCATCTTGAGTGGTATCCATGGCAGGTAGAGAACACTCTAGTGGCAGCAATCTGCACTGGAAAAGGTGAGAATCAAGGCAATGGTACAAACTTGGTGGTTTGCTACCCTGAAATGAATCTGCAAATGGCAAAAGAGCTCGTGGTACAGCATGGCTTCCAGCAATTGCCAGTGGTTACCCGGAATGGCACACAGTGGCAGTACCACAAGCTGGTTGGCTTGCTTGATGGTGATGGGATTACACGCTGTGTGAAGTATGCTAATTCACTCTTCCTCCATTCTTATGTGCTTTGCAGTAATGAAAACTCAGGGTTGATTAGTCCTGCAGCAGTAGCAAGTCTAACAGTCCAGTTGATTTCCCTGTTAGTGCCATTGGTGGACCATGCTCGGAGATGTTTGATGACACTTCTACCTGGAAGCTTTGAAATAATGCCCAGAACTGTAGCAAAAAATTGATTTAAATTTTTTTCCTCCATTTGAGGGTTAGCTTGAGATGGACGCTTTTCTGTAGGAAAACTGGGAGGTCATAGACATCAGTCTGTACCCCAAACATGGCCTCAAGGGTCAGCAAAGTCTTACTTCCCTGAAAATGTTATCTTGCATCAAATTTATTCAATTGTTTGTGAATGCAGACTGGAGGCTTCAAAAAGGATTGCAGCTGCTCAGAAGGCCAAGGACAATGAAGAGCGTGGGCCAGTTTTTGATTCACATTGAAAAGGGGGAACTGACTCTCTCCTGGCACCTGGTAATCCACTTCCTCTGCTCCCACATCTTATTGCAGTTCTGCACTACAGTTGGTGGCAATACCATGTTCTATCCTGGTTCAAGGCTCCAAAGAAACTGGCCCAGATTTTCTTATTCAGTTGATCAGTTAAACTCCTGGTTGAATTCTACAGCTGAGAAATTTCACAGCATGTAGTTCTCATTATTCTCTTACTAGTTTGAACCCCGTGCCTAATGCACAGGTGTGTGTGTATTTGACGGTACATATTACAAAATTACAACTACAAACTACATTTCCAAAAACTCTATATACCACATTGCTAGGTTCTTTTTGGGGGAATTTATTTTCATTGTTTCAACCTGAAATTTATTTTTTCTACACATTCTAACATTTTTTGTGAAAAGGAATGGCCCTAATTTTCAAATTTAGGAAAAATAATTTAAATTCGTCAAATACATATAAAGCATAAATATTCTTAAATATTTTATTCATTGTCATTAATATGGTCTATAGCCTAATTTGGCTAAATCCTCTTTGTGGGATAACTAATCACAAAAATTGAAAGAAAGCAAACCTTGTATAATTGAGATTTTTTTTTCCAAATTCGTTAGGCAGGTGCAATTGCAAGGATCGTCAGCTTTAATTTACATTAAATGGCTACTGTCCTAAGTGGACAGTAGAGTTTTTTCTGCAATCCTGCCTAAATTTAGGCGAGTTACACAGACTCACTGTCTAAATCTGGTTTGAGCATCTGTTGCGTCTGCACTCCACTGTTTTCTTCGTCTCGTCGGAGTAAACAGACCATGACGAGACGGATGGACTGGACGGATGACGAGATGGATGACGGACGGATTTTGGGGAAGCTTCATTTCTCATCCCGACGTGCTTTAATATATGTAATTGTTAAAAATGAGCTGGGGGTTTAACTCATAATGGATGTATAATTATTTTAACTGAATGAACCTCTATTAGACAACATGGTGTGCCAGATGTTCCTTCAGGTCTTTCCATCTAAATCCATGCTCATGCAAAGAGTGATAATTATGTGAAATCTGTATCTCAACACAGAATATGAGGTCAAGAAGATGGTTGCACAAACTGTTACAATGCTTGGAAGTAGATGAAACGGAGTCATATAAAGTAATAAATACCAGTGTTGTGCTGTTCTTGGGTCCAAGAAGGAACTTCTGGTTCCAATTTCAAAAAAGTTATAGGGCTGGTTTTGGTTCTGGGCATGTTCTTTTTATTTATAAATCTGGGATTTGGTTTCGGTTTTTTTCAATTTGAAAGTTGGTTTTGGTTTCAGTTATAGGGTTATTTCAAAATAGGGATGTTTTTGGCTCTAGGAGGTTCGGTTAGGGTAGGTTGCAGTTAACCCCCCCTGTTCTGGTCATGGTTAGTAAGGAGCAGATTTGAACAAGGACTCATTTTTTTGAAACCATAACTGGAATTTGTTTTTTCTGTAAAACTGGACCTGGAACTGGATTCCCAGTTCTATTTTGGTGCTGAACTGAATCACAGACAATTCCAATTTATTATTAGGGGATTAAATCCTCAAATGAGGGATGAGAACTGGGGGAGTTAGGGAGTCAAACCAGGGTCCAAAGACAGGATGATTTTATGGATAAATCTATTAGAGTTATCTGTAAATAAGAAAAGTCCAGCACCAGAACCTTGAGTTTGGTCGTACACATGGGGAGATTAAAGAAAAAACCCTGCAAAAAAGTACACTAGCATTCAACGGAGGATGAAACTCCAAAAACCATCTGAGTTTCATCCTGTCTTTCCTTTTTCCTGAGCGCCTCCACTGCCGCAAAAACATGTTTTCATTGCTCCTAACTGTAAAACTACTATAATTAGTCTCGAACTTTATGCATTAAATGCTGAGTTTTAGCACTTCGGACAAAGATTTATCAAGATGTCTTTACTTTGAGGATACACTGAAAGAGGGTACCGGGGGTGAAAGGAGGCACAAAGACAGGGTGAAGACAGGGTTACTTTACGGATAACTCTATTATATAAGAACTTTTTCTTGAAGCTCCACAACTTACTTATATTAGAGGTATTGAGTCAAGACCCCATGTGATTTTTCATATATATATATACATATATATGACATTACTTATAACATCAAACCAATGGTATGTTCAAACATGTAGAGGCAAACAACAGCAAAACTGTAGGACAATTTTTTTGTAATTTCGTGGTGAGGAACAACCATTGCAAACACAATGAACCAAAAAGGCTATTAGGAGACCAAATACACGGGGAATGACCATTGGGAACATGGTGAAAAATACAAAGTGCATCTAATACATTAAGAAATAAAAATTATAATTTACTTAAATATAAATAAGATGCCTAAAATTCTCTATGAGAATATATGTAAAGATATTTTCAATTTCAATCAAATATTTTTTCAATATCCAATTCTTTCATAGCATACCTAAAAAAAAAAAAAACTCCTTTTATCTCAAGTACTTCAAAAGATATACAAAGAATGACCTCCTCAAGGTGGTACCTAGCATACCAACTGTGAACTAAATGAAATATGGCAATGGGCTCAAATTTCAATGCCAATACAAGACAAGAACACAATAGCCTTTTATTTTCACAATTTTTTTGAATGTACTCAATTTCATGATAACTCTTTTTTCTTTTTGTTTTGTTCTTTTTTCCTTTTTTCCCCTTTTTTGAAACAAATGGAAAAATTGATTGCAAAGAAAGACACCATACCATGATAACTCTTTTAACCTTGCATAATACAACAACATTTTGTTGATAAACTCAGATTTATATTCTTTAAAATTTTCAGAATAGAAAACCTCAATTTCTTGAGTTTTTGAAAATTTTCAGAATCAAACAACCTTTGGTTTTTTTTTTTGGGAAAGTTGAACATGAATTAAGTTGGCAAAATTCCTCAACATGAGGCAATTAGGCAATATACTTTCATCCACTTCTCAAATTTTCACTTCCTTTGGGTGGGAAGTTGGGCAAACTTTCTGAGATTTTTCATCCATTATCAAACTTTCCCAAATGCTTTTCCTTAGAGAAATGAAGCGAACTTCCTCAAATTTTCATCCATTATGGAACTTCTCTTGATGTTTTTTTTCTGGGGCAAGTGGGGACGTGTATCCTTGGATTTTCATCCACTATGCAAGTCCCCCCAAACTCCTCCCCATAGTAGTGTGGCCAAGTTTTTAGATGCCTTTCCTTCTTTGAGCTTTGAATCCATTCTGCAACTCTCCTGAATTATTGCTTCAAAGCCAAATTGTAGAGTTTGTCAAAATAATTGCATCCATTTTAGTGCAGTTTAAGGGTGCCAAAAAACACCCAAAAAAATTCTTTAATTTTTTTTCTTTAAAATTACTTTAAAATGCCAAAAATAAAATTTTTTAAAAAAAAAAAAAAAAAAAAAATTTTTCATTTTTTTTAAAAAAAAAATAAAAAATATTTTAAAATTTTTTTTAAAATAAAAAAAAAAA